>Ga0172380_10007802_pt1 | contig 11915 bp, 8 predicted proteins | sample Leawe162metaG_FD_119747 | JGI IMG/M metagenome (GOLD analysis project Ga0172380, IMG submission 119747) | Leachate microbial communities from a municipal landfill in Southern Ontario, Canada - Leachate well 162 metaG | ecosystem: Engineered > Solid waste > Landfill > Unclassified | place... | reverse complement strand
TTCCGGGTGCAGGGCAAGGCGCAACGACGAAGAATGGTTGTTCCATTCTGAGGAGTTGCAACGCCGCCATGCGCCCGGAAAACCGTGCAATCCAGCCCGTAGCGCTCTCACCAAATGGGTGAATGTAAAATATATAACAAAGTTGTTTAGAACCACTGCGTTACACATCTTGGCAAGCGGTCAACGGAGGTTTCTAGGATAATGCGGCGCGCATTGCCGCGTGGTGTCCAAACAACAACCACAACTCGTTCGTCAATCAGCCCGAATGTAACGTTGCGCGGCTCGCCGTATTCAAATCGGGAGTCTGGTTGATCAAGCGCAGGCCCGGCAAACACCTCGGCTGCCCGCGCAAAATCCAGGCCTCGTTCCGCCAAGGTTTTGTTTCGCTTGTCGATGTCGAATTCGATCTGCACACCGCTTATCGTAGTTACAATGTGCCGGTGCGTCAAGGCGATCAACGATGAGCGCAGAGCATGGAAACAATCAAATGGCGACTCAAACCGCCACCACCACCAGCCTTTTGCCGATAGCTTTCCAATTTTTCACTTCCCCATCCAACGCGGTTTGCGTCAGCGTATTGTGCGCCAGCCAGTCCCTGTCCAGCGTCAACTGGAAATCGTTGCCGAGCGCCTGCAAGTGCAATTCCCGCGGCAGGCCGAGTTCCATGCGGCTCCGGTGGAACAGCACCGCCAGGCGCAAGCAGAGGATTTGCGCCCAGCCCTGCGGGGGCACGGCATGATTCAGCATCTTGCCCAGCGCGCCGCGTTGCGCCAGCACCAGCAGCGCGAGTTGCGCCTGTTCTTTCCGGGAAAATCCGGGCATGTCGGCATTGTCGAGGATGTAGGCGGAATGCTTGTGGTAGCCGCCGTGGGAGATGCTCAGGCCGATTTCGTGCAGCTTCGCCGCCCAGGCGAAATGTTGGAGCGCAGTTTCCAGGTCGAGCGGCAGGGTGTCGGCCAATTGGCGCAGCAATTCTATCCCCAGCGTTTCCACCCGACCGGCCTGCACCGGATCGACATGGTAGCGCCGCATGAACTGGCGCGCCGTGGTTTCACGCATGTCGTGGCGGTGGAAGCGCCCCAGCATATCGTACAGCACGCCTTCGCGCAGCGCGCCTTCCGCAATGGTCATTTGTTCGATGCCCAGTTCGGCGAATGCCGCCGCCATGATCGCAAAACCGCCGGGCAGGACGGGGATGCGATCCGAGCGCAGGCCGGCAAGCGGCGAACGGCTGCAATCGCCGGCCTTGACGAGGGCGGCGCGCAGCTTGTCCAGCCCGGCGCGGGTGATGCCGCCGTCGGACCAACCATTTGCCGCGAGGATTTCCGCCAGCGCGCGAGCGCTGCCGGAGGAGCCTATCGCCTGTTGCCAGCACCCGGCCTTGAAGCTCCTGGTAATCAACTGGATTTCGCTGCGCCCGGTCAATTCCGCATGCAGCATGGCGCTCTTAGTGATCTTGCACTCCGGGAAAAAACGCTGGCTGTAGCTGACGCAGCCCATGTACAGGCTTTCCATGGCCTGCGGTTTGTAGCCGGCGCCGATGACGAATTCGGTGGAGCCGCCGCCGATGTCGATCACCAGGCGCTTCTCGCTCGACGGCGGGAGGCTGTGCGCTGCGCCGATGTATATCAGCCGCGCTTCTTCGCGCCCGGCGATGATTTCTATCGGGAAACCGAGCGCGCTTTCGGCCTCCGCGAGAAATTCCGGCGCGTTTTTCGCCACCCGGAAGGTGTTGGTCGCCACCACCCGCACCGCCTCGTTCGGCAAGCCGCGCAGCCGTTCGCCGAAGCGCTTCAGGCTGGCAATCGCGCGCGCGCGGGTTTCCTGGTCGAGCACTTTGTCCTCGCTTAAACCCGCCGCTAGGCGCACCGTGTCCTTGAGGGCGTCAAGCGGGTAAAGCTGGTCTTCCACCACCCGCGCCACTTGCAGCCTGAAACTGTTGGAACCCAGATCGACCGCGGCGACCGTCGAATGTGCGCGCATATGGGTTACTACTTCTTATCCTGAACCTGGCGCGCCATCTCTTCGGCGGAAACATGGCGCACGTCCTTGCCCTTCACCATGTAGATGACGTATTCGGCGATATTTTTCGCATGGTCGCCGATGCGCTCTATCGCCTTGGCGACGAACATCACGTCAAGCGACGACGAAATGGTGCGCGGGTCTTCCATCATGAAGGTGATGAGTTGACGGAAAACCGCCTTGAATTCGTCGTTCACTTTGTCGTCGGCGCGGCTGATTTCCACCGCCGTCGCCGCGTCAAGGCGGGCGAAAGCGTCCAACGCCTTGCGCAACATTTCCAGCACCAGCTCGCTCATTTGCTCGATTTCGCGGAAACGCGGGCGGGATAAGCCGGTGCCGTAAATTCGCTTGGAAAGGCGGGCGATCTTGCCTGCCTTGTCGCCGATGCGTTCCAGATCGGAAATGGTCTTGATCACCGTCATCACCAGCCGCAAATCGCTGGCGGTCGGCTGGCGACGCGCGATAATATGGGTGCATTGCTCGTCTATGCTGACATCCAGCGCATTGACTTTGTGGTCGTCCTCTATCACCCGGTTGGCGATTTCCTCGTCGCCGGTGGTCAGCGCTTCGATTGCCTTAACGATCTGTTCCTCGACCATGCCGCCCATTTGCAGCACCAGCGAGCGGACGCTTTCCAACTCGGCGTCGAACTGCTTGTAAATATGATCACCCGCCATTTTCATGCTCTCCATTCAAAACCCTAGTTTAGGGTCGATTATCCTAGATTCCACAAATCGCCCGCTCATCGAGAAAATGTAGGGTGGATAAGCGAAGCGCATCCACCTTAGTCTGCGCTGGCTTGGTGGATGCGCTTCGCTTATCCACTCTACGGCTCTTCAATGATCACCCGAAATTCATGAATATTGGGCTTCATTGATTTTCATCATGAATTTCCGGGAATATGCTTTGTTTAACGTGATGTATCCAATTGACTTAGTGGCCCCATCACCATTGCGATGTCCCGTCCAATTCGGGGAACCATGGATTTTATTTCGGCAATGTGACAATGATATGGCAATCATTTAACCTAGAAGCCTCCGTTGAACGGGTTGGAGTGTGCGGTTTTCCGGGTGCAGGGCAAGGCGCAACGACGCGCAATGGTCGTTCCATTGCAAGGAGTTGCAACGCAGCCATGCGCCCGGAAAACCGCACAATCCAGCCCGTAGCGCTTTCACCAAACAGGTGAACGCAAAATATGTGGCAAAGTTGTTTAGAACCATTATGTTATACATATTGGCAAGCGGTCAACGGAGGTTTCTAGGTTCAGCGGTCAGCGTCCTGACGCCTTCAGCCGCGCCAAGCAACAGCACATCGGCGGCGCGCGCCGCAAACAGGCCGTTGGTCACCACCCCGACGATCTGGTTGATGCGGCTCTCCATCTCCACCGGGTTCATGATCTTCATCCCATGCACATCCAGGATCACGTTGCCGTTATCCGTGGTAAAGCCCTGGCGCAGCACCGGCTGGCCGCCGAGCGCCGTCAACTGGCGCGCAACGAAGCTGCGCGCCATCGGGATCACCTCCACCGGCAGCGGAAATTTGCCCAGCATATCCACCAGCTTGGAAGCATCGGCGATGCACACGAATTTCCTGCTGCACGCCGCGACGATCTTCTCCCGCGTTAGCGCCCCGCCGCCGCCCTTTATCATATGCATATGCGCGGTGATCTCGTCGGCGCCGTCCACATAGACCTCCAGCGCGCCCACGCTGTTGAGGTCCAGCACCTCAATCCCGTGGCTGCGCAAACGCTGCGCGGTGGCTTCGGAACTGGCCACCGCACCGTCGATCCGATGCTTGATCCCGGCCAACTCGTCAATGAAAAAATTGGCGGTGGAACCGGTGCCCACGCCGATAATGCCGGACGGCACATGCTCAATCGCGGCACGCGCCACGGCCTGTTTCAATTCGTCTTGCGTCATGGGGTTTCCTATTCAGTGAGGAGTGAGGAGTTAGGAGTGAGGAGTTAGGAGTGAGGCGTTTAGGAGAGAGGGGGACCTTACAAGTGTAGGTTTTTGATAAAAATTCATTATAATTATAGCGTTACAAAACAATGATTATTTTTTGCCGAGCACAAAACGCCACGCAACAGGCTGATGTTAAAGAAAATATTTTTTGCGCGTTAAAGCCGAGCGAAAAACCTACACTTGTAAGGAGAGGGGGACTCCTCACTCCTAACTCCTCACTCCTCACAAAAAATAGCTCCTCACCCACGAACCGTCGATTATTGCAGGTATTGACCAATTACGGAATGGCGCGCTTCGGATTCGGTGCAATTCCTGCTAACCTTCGACGTCATTTGTTTAGATAACCGAACCAACATGCCTAAAGACTACCTGGAAAAAATCCTCACCGCCCGCGTCTACGACGTAGCCATCGAAACCCCGCTGGAAACCGCGCCCAATCTGTCGCGGCGCATCAACAACACCGTCTTGCTGAAGCGCGAGGACATGCAGCCGGTGTTCTCCTTCAAGCTGCGCGGCGCGTACAACAAAATGGTGCAACTGCCCAAGGCGACGCTCAAGCGCGGCGTGATCACCGCCTCCGCCGGCAATCATGCCCAAGGTGTTGCGATGTCGGCGCAGAAACTGGAATGCGAGGCGATTATCGTCATGCCCGCCACCACCCCGCAGATCAAGGTGGACGCGGTGGCGGCGCGCGGCGCGACGGTGGTGTTGCATGGGGATTCATATAGCGACGCCTATCTTCACGCCGCCGAACTGGCAAAGGAGAAAAAACTTACCTTCGTCCACCCCTACGACGACCCCTTTGTCATCGCCGGCCAAGGCACCATAGGCATGGAAATCCTGCGCCAGTATAGCGACCCCATCCACGCCATCTTCATCCCGGTGGGCGGCGGCGGCCTGATTGCCGGCATCGCCGCCTACGTCAAGCGCCTGCGCCCGGAAACCCGGATCATCGGCGTCGAACCCAAAGACGCCGACGCAATGTACCAATCGCTGAAACAGGACAAACGCGTATGCCTCGCGCAGGTCGGCATCTTCGCCGACGGCGTGGCGGTCAAACAAGTGGGCGAGGAAACCTTCCGCCTGTGCCGCAAACTGGTGGACGAAATCGTGCTGGTGGACACCGACGCCATCTGCGCCGCGATCAAGGACATGTTCGAAGACACCCGCTCCATCCTCGAACCCGCCGGCGCGCTGGGCGTCGCCGGAGCGAAACTGTATGCCGCGCGCGAAAAACTCAAGGGCAAAACACTGGTTGCCATCGCCTCCGGCGCCAACATGAACTTCGACCGCCTGCGCTTCGTCGCCGAGCGCTCCGAACTGGGCGAGCAGCGCGAAGCGATACTGGCCGTCACCATCCCCGAAAAACCCGGCAGCTTCAAAGCCTTCTGCGCCCTGCTGGGCAAGCGCAGCATCACCGAATTTAACTACCGCTTTTCCGATCCCTCCAAGGCGCACGTCTTCGTCGGCATCCAGGTGCAAAACCGCGCCGAAATCGAAAAACTCCTGGCGGCGCTGGAACGCAAAGGCTTGCAGCCGCTCAACATGAGCGACAACGAAATGGCCAAACTACATGTGCGCCACATGGTCGGCGGCCATGCCCCGCAAGTCGAAAACGAAGTGCTGTACCGCTTCGAATTCCCGGAACGCCCCGGCGCGCTGATGAAATTCCTCGACAGCATGAGCCAAAGCTTAAACATCAGCCTGTTCCACTACCGCAACCACGGCGCCGACCATGGCCGCGTACTGATAGGCGTACAAGTCCCGCCGCAGGATCAGCCCGATTTTACCGCGTTCCTTGACAAGCTTGGGTATCCGTATTGGGATGAAAGCGGGAATCCGGCGTATAAGTTGTTTTTGGAGTGATGTTCGGGGTTGTAGAGCGTGTTTGTAAAACAGCCGGATTAAATTTCAGGTATTATGTGAGACGCACGTATTTTTTTCAATTTTTCATGATTTCGCTGCTACAATTCTTCGACCGCAATGGACAAATCGACAAAATCAAACCAACCGCGCGGCACTGTTTCGTGGGCGCAAGCCGTTCGGGATATGGTCATTGCGTCGATTAATCGAAGATACAAAGCAAATCCGCTGGCGTCGAATTTATACCAAGAAACGTCACCACCTACCTTATTTTTAATCCGTTCACCCTTCGACAGGCTCAGGGCGAACGGATTAAAAATAAGGTAGGGAATGGCGACGCAGCCTCAGCATACATGCCCGGACAGGGTCAAATTTCCCCGTTCGTGGTGAGCCTGTCGAACCATGAATGGGGAAATTTGACCCTGTCCGTAAATTGAGTGACAAAAAATGAGTACATTTATATTGATATTGGCTTTCCTGGCAATTTTTCATTTTGTCTATGAAGGCATAGTAGCGCCATCAATCCGAATGCACCTTAGAAACCGACTGTTTTCCCTGAGAGACGAGTTGCGATCATTAAAAGTCGAAGGTATCGACAAACAAGACGAACACGCGTTCTGGTTGGTGCATGAAGGAATTAACCATCTCCTCAACCGCTTACCCAACCTTACGGCTGAGAGACGGGTTCAGCTTGAAGTGGAGTATGAAATAAACAAGGAATTGCAGACTTGCGTCAAGGAAAGAATGGCTGTCATCATGAACTGTAACAACAAAGCCATCAAAGACGTATTCACTCGCACCGGCAGTGTAATCGAAATCGCCTTCTTAACCAATATGGGAGGCTGGTTTATTTACATACTGCCAATCGCATTTGTTTTCTCTTCCATTTCAAAACTTTCCTCTTTGGCGTCGGAGTTAATTGCAACACCCGCGCGCGACACGAACCGGCTTCTTCCTCAAATTTAGTCTCCGCGTGGGCACAAAAAACGTGCCCACCCTACCCGACTATATTTATGCACCAACCCGATAAAATTTTAGGTATTTTATTGGGGTGATTAATCATTATCTTGTAATGCAATTCACATCCATGGATCGATTTCAAGAAAAACAAACGCAGATATTTGTATCGTTACTTAATGATCCTAGACTTACGTTGTCTGCACAAAGGCAAATCCAGATTTTTTTAGATATTCTTAATCAAGAACCTGGAATTGGCTTTGACACAACATCGGCTCTTTTATATGGCTTCTTAAAAAATAATGAGTTCACACGACAGGATATTTGCCCATTATTCTCTAGGCAATTAAAAGAAGCAGAAAACATATCTCGTTATGAGGCAACGCGCAATACGGCGCACGAAGATATATTGCTTAAAAGAGTATCCCGGTTGCCCTTGGCCAAATTATTAGGACCTAAACTAGACTTGGCTGATTTGGCTATATCATTTTTAACTTATGCATCTGATGAGCCATATTTCGCGTATTCATACGAGCGTAATAAAAAACTATACGAATACTTAGACATACCCCAGCACTATTATCTAAATGTATACAATTTACGAAATGATTTATCTAGCATTGGTATGTCAATTGATGACTTTATTATCAATCTATCGCGACTAAGAACAAGCCTTTATATTCCAGAATACAGATTCATAACCATTGAGTATAGACGGCTTGTAGAAACTATCTTGCCAAATTTGCCAGAAGCTTTATTTTGCTTAAATGGGGAGGAGCTTGAGCATCTTATGATGGAACTATTTGATCGCGCCGGCTATGGCGTTGCAAAAATAGGGAGGTGTACCTATGAGAAAGACGGTGGTGTAGATATAATTGCGTATCGTAAAGATTCATTCGCTGGAGAACTACGCCTCGCCGTGCAATGTAAAGCCACAAAAAACAGGATTGAAACTAGGGTAATAAGGGAATTCAATACGTCATTACAGGACTTCAAATCACACAAAGGCGTATTTGTCACCACTTCTGACTTTACATCCGATGCTAACGTAGCAGTAAAGAAATGTGCTTATCCTATAGAGCTAATGGATTATGTAAAATTAACCAATAGAATTCGGGGAACTGTTATAAAAAACTAACGCGATAGTGCCATCACAACTCGCAGAATGCGCTGAGGCACGAAGCGCATCGTTCGCGATTGATGCGCCTCCTTCGTCGGCACATCCTACATTTGGGTCGCCGATAGGCGAAATGGTAGTGTGCCACTGTTCTTGCGCTCTGTTGGGTGCTCCCGGATTCCATGTGCGCCATCCGTACCGCGCAAGGCATAAACAAAGCTGGATTTTCCCAGTTATTCAGCAGGCTGTGCTATTTTTTCAAAAATGACCACGATCGCTTTCGACACGCACAAATGCGTCAAAGACTTGCAATCCGCCGGCATCCCGCAGGAGCAAGCGGAGACGTTTGTTCGCGCCCAACAGGATATCCTGTCGCAGGCTCTGGATTCAACACGGGCTACACGCGGCGATTTGCAGATGCTGGAAAAAGCGTTGCACACTGATATGGAGCGCCTGTACCACAAGTTGATTGAGCATGATGGCGAGTTTAAAACCATCAAATGGATGCTTGGAATTATCGTCGGCGGCATCGTTATGTTGGTTCTTAAAGCGTTCTTCCACCTGATATACCTCTCAGCGCTTCTTCCCGCCCTTAACGCCCCGTCCCAAACGCTCGATTGCAAGGCGCTTGGCTTCTTCGGCTGATCTTCTTTGCATGATCCTCTCCATTTCCGCCATACGGTGCTCCAGCGCGGCGATATCTTCGGCTTCGCGTTGGACGCGCGCCTTTTCGGCGGCTTCCAGCCGGGCAATTTCCCGTTCGGCGATTATCGGCGTCGTGTGCATGGGCAGCCCTGCCAGGATGAGATATTTGTCGATGCGCCCCCAAACGACTTCCCGGGCAAACTCGCTGATCAGCGGCAAATTGAGTGCGCCATAGAGGGGGATCCATTGTTCTTCCTCGCCCACCCTGCGGCGCACCGATAAACGCGGGTTGAACTGATACCAGCCTTGGGAGACGCGCATGAACAGGGCGCGGTTGTAGGCGTAATCGCGTTCCACTTCGTTGCGCGACAACACGCTGGACAGATGCTGGCGCTTATTGCGTTCCGGGCGCACTACATTGGTCGGCAGATGCTGCCAGGCTTCGATAATCGCCTGGGTCTCGAATGCGCCAAAGGGGCGCCGCTGCATATGGGTGAAGCGCGATTTGAACAGCGTCCAGAGGGTCTGGAACAGGAAGTATTCGGAGAGATGCCGGTCTATGCGCACCAGGCGCTCGCCGGTGTTGACATCGATGCTGGGCGGGGCGAGCCGCTCAAAGAGCGCGGCAAACGGACCGGCGGCGAATTTCGGATCGTTAAAAGCCGCGCGCATCGCCCAGTGCAGCGCGTTGTAACCGTACTGGTCCACGGCTTCGCGGTCCGCGCCGCGTTCCAGCAGCGCTTCCACCAGGGGCAGGTTGCCGGCGGCTGCGGCAGCCATCAGCGATGTCTGGTTCATCGGCAGCCGGTGTTCGATCCCATGCCGCTCGCAGAGCCGCAGAATGTCCTTGAAATTGTGTGAAAAATACGCCGTATAGCTTTTTCGTCCCAGTGTGGTGCGCTGTTTTTCGAATGACTGCCCCATATCGAACTTGGCTTCCAGCGTGAGGTATAGAGCCAGTTGCGGTTCGTCGTGGCAGGTGGCGTATTCGAAAAGCTGTTGTTTCTGTTTGCTGCCGGGCGCTTGTTCGCGGAACACCTTGACCAGCGTCTCGCGCACTTTAGTCTCGTCGAATACCGGCCAGGGCGGTGGCGCTTGTTTGAGGATGTCGCGGCGGATGGCTTCGGCCTGCTCCTGTTTGCCCTGGAGTTCGAGTTTGCGCGCTTCTTTTTGCCAGTCTTCCAGGCTGGATTGCTTGGCTTCCACTTTCATTTGCTCGCCGATGGCGAGATCGAGCAGGCCGAAGAGCGGGTGGCCGGTGTCGGATTCAATGATGAACAGGTTCTTGACCGCCCGCGTCAGCGCTACATAGAGCGCGTTGACGAAGAATTTGTAGACTTCCAGCGACTTGTCGCTCTTGTCTCTGGCGCGGCGGTAATCCAGCGTGTCCGCAGCGAGATCGGTCGGGTCCACGCCTTCGACGATCTCGGCGAATTCGGCGCGGTGATCGGAAACAAAGCGGTAGAGGACGATGTTCTCGTATTCCAGCCCCTTGGCCTCGTGTATCGAGAACAGCAGCGGGGTGGAAAAATATTTGCGCGCTTCCGCTTTATCCTCGTCGCGCATCACCAGCACGGCGAACTGGGTGGATTGCCGGATATTTTTATCCAGCTCGCGTTTCACCGCGTCCTTGTCCGCCAGCAGCGCCACCTGGCCGGTTTCCCCGCCCACCGCCTGCACCAGGAAATTGCTCTCCCGGTCGATGGAGCCGAAGCGCCGCTGCTTGATTTTGAGCAACAGATTGGCAGTGCGCGTGGCTTCCAGGCCGTTGCGGAAATTCGCGCTGAGCACGCGCAGCTCCTGCCTGTCGGCGAGTTTCGGATCGTGCCAGAACAGGCTTTTCACCTGCCCCCAGGAGAAAAAATTGGGATGGACAATCTGGTTGGAATCCCCGCACAGCAGAAAATTGCCGGCTTTCTTCAGTGTCTTGAGCACCAGGGACAACTGGGCGATAGTCAGGTCCTGCACCTCATCGACCACCACAAAATCGTAGCGCGGCGCGGCCAACACCAACCACTCCTGGGCAACCAGATTGAGGTCGTAGAGCTTGGCGTCATGCAGCCACGCCTGGTATTTTTCGAACAAATCGTAGAGCTGGTCGCGGCGCTCAAGCGCGAAAATAGACTGGCGCACGCCCAGCGCCCGATAGTCTTCCCGGCTCAGGATGCCGCCGGCGCCGGCGGCGATCACGCCGCGTATTTCCTCGAACGCCTGGTGGCTGTCGATGTCCTTGAAAGCCTGGCGCATGCGCTGAAACCAGCCGGAAAAATCGCGCCAGGTGGCTTCGCGCCCAGCCGGCACGCGGATGGATTCGACAAATTCGCGATAGGAGAGGAACACCGCTTCCTGCCCGCTGTGCTCGAAACCGTTGGCGTAATAAAGATCGCGCGCGCTGGCCGCCAGAAAGGCGGAATGGGTGACGTAGAGCACCTCGCCTTCGGCATGTTTAAGCTTTTCCAGGGTCAGCGCAGTCTTGCCGCTGCCGGCGCTGCCGACGACAATCAACGGCGGCGGCTGGCGATAAATGGCTTCCTGCGTATCGTCAAAGGAAATCGGTTTGTCGAGCAAGTGGATCGCAGTATGTTCCGGGTGCAGATAGCGCACGGCCTGCGCCTCCTGGACGGCCTCAACGATGTCGATATCGGGTATCTTCGTTTCGTCGATCAGCGCGCCACGCAGAAAACGCGACTTGTCGTAGTCGTGGTTCGCAATCACCTCCAGCATCAAGGCGCAGACCTCATCATTATGGCGCACCAGCGAAAACAACAGCCGGTCGGCATCGTCGAGTTTCGCCCGGTAAAACTTGCCATGGGTCAGGCTGGTGAGCTTCTTGACCTGCGCCGCACGGAAATCGTCGTGGCGTATCGCGTCGCAGACTTTGCGGTAGGTCGCCTTGACGCGGGCAATGTCGAGGCCGATGTATTCCAGGATTTTCATGCTATCTCTAGTTAAGTTGAATTTTCAGGTCAATGCCGCGGAAGTGCTTATGGGCATGTGGATTGAGCAGAGCAGTGTATTCTACAACCAAATAGGACAAAATCTTTTTCACCGCAGAGAACGCTAACTGAAGTTTCACGCTTTTGGCACGACCGGTATATAAGCAGTCTCTAATATACAGATTTTCGAGGTTAGCGTTGCCGGATGAGGGTATCGCGAATAGCGTGGATAGACGGCAGTGCCCGTCATGCCATTCGACCACGCCGGTTACGCGCGACTATTCGTTGAACCTAGAAAGCTCAGTTGAACGGGCTGGAGTGTGCGGTTTTCCGGGTGCAGGGCAAGGCGCAACGACGCGGAATGGTCGTTCCATTCCAAGGAGTTGCAACGCCGCCATGCGCCCGGAAAAC
>Ga0172380_10007800_pt1 | contig 11917 bp, 10 predicted proteins | sample Leawe162metaG_FD_119747 | JGI IMG/M metagenome (GOLD analysis project Ga0172380, IMG submission 119747) | Leachate microbial communities from a municipal landfill in Southern Ontario, Canada - Leachate well 162 metaG | ecosystem: Engineered > Solid waste > Landfill > Unclassified | place... | reverse complement strand
TTCTGCGGAGTGGTGTTGTAAAAAAAAGTCCCTTCGGATCGTACGATCCGAAGGGACTTTTTTTTACAACACCACTCCGCAGAACATATATTTTCCGACAATTCATTAAATATCTCAACCTTCCTTGCATTTTTATACAAAAAGAGCAGAATTAAATAATTATATTAAACTATGAATCAAAAAGTAATATTGGAAATATTAGAAAATAACTGGACAATTACTATTTTTGGAGCAATAATAGCCGCCATAATTTTGAGATTTGTATTTAAACCAAAAAATAAAAAGGGGAAGGTAGAACAAAAACCAAAAACGACAATAAATAATATTATAAATATTCACGACCTAATTAATAAAAATAGGGGTGCTTCATCGAACAAAGCCCTTGTTCCAAACGAAGTAAGTTTTTACAAAGAAAATATAAGGATTTTATTTATTGACGATTTAGACATAAGCGAAAAAACTGGCAATCTAATGCGAGCTGGCTGGAGGCACGTCGGGCAAATAACAAGTGCTGACGATATAGATCAGCAGGCGATTAAAGAGGCCGATATAATCTTTATTGATTATTTGGGGGTTGCTATGTCATCAGAGGATCAGGGAGTCGCCTTGGTTAGCGCCCTGCGCGAAAGATATAAAGATACCAAATGGCTAATTCTTTTTTCGGCTCACAACCTGCCAATCAAGGCATATAATAACAATAAAAGAGCAGATAGTTATTTAGACAAGAATGCCTCTATTTATGAAATTGAGCAGAAAATTCTCGAAGGATTAGAGGCTCTCCACAAATGATTTTTTTTAAAATAATAAACAAAAACGAGGTTTTGTTTTCCAACCTAGACTCATTTGATGGAAACCTTAATGGGTCTCGTGTTAGAAAAATATATCGAAATATCGATGGGTATGATCTTGAATTGTGGGGCAATGACTATGACTATAAGTTATTGGGTAATAAACATATCGCAGATAAAACTGCGGAAGCATATATAAACATTATCAAACTCAGTAAAGGTCTGCGGAATGAATTTGGAAAAGAATATGCAATTATATCCCATAACTTAATAACTGCTTATTCTTTACTTCAAGACAGTATCGAAAAGGTCATCCCAGAATTTACCCTAGCAGACACAAAAAATTATTTGGAACAGCTCGATATTGTAAAAAATGTTCTCGCTAAAGACCAACAAAATGCTGCTGAGGGATTTTTAACTATAACAAAGCGATCTGTTTGCATTCAAGCACAATTAGAGGGATTTAAAATTTTGAGCGGCGTTAAACAAATAAATATAGGAAAACATAATATAGATAAAGTAGTTAAAAACATCGTACATCCTTTTTACGACGATTTCAACAAAAAAAATATTGAAATAAAATATCATATAGACTTTGACTATGCTGACAATAATCCATTGGAAACGGATTATAAGATATTAAATATGGCGTTGCATCACATTCTGAATAACGCCGTTAAGTATACGTTGCCATATTCGCCCATACATATTGGCTTCGACGGGAAAGCGCGTACCCTATACTTTAAAATGATGAGTGTAAAAATTGAAAATGACGAAATAGATAAAATAATGGAGTTGGGTTATCGAGGAAAAAACATAGATAGAAATGACCCAGGAGAGGGAGTGGGTATGTATATGGTAAAAAAGGCCCTAGATCTAATCAACGCCATTATAAAAGTCGAATCTGATCCCGGTACCGAAACAAAAGATTTGTTTGGCATAAAATATACTAAAAATAAATTTTCGATAATTTTTTCGTAGTATAATTTTATTGTGCGACACTTCGACTACGCTCAGCACAGGCAGATTGGTCAAATAAAAAAGAGGGGATTGAGCCCTCTTTTTTGATTATTATTTCTTGTCGGGGTCGGAGTGGAATTGGTGGTGGATGTCGCGGAGGCGTTTGTTGGTCACGTGCGTGTAAATTTGAGTTGTAGCAATATTGCTGTGGCCTAAGAATTCTTGAATACTGCGCAGGTCAACTCCTTGGTTTAATAAATCAGTGGCGTAAGAATGGCGCAAAGTGTGCGGGGTAGTAAATACTGGCACGCCAGATAGCAGAGCATATTTTTTAACCATTCTTTCAATAGACCTTGGCGTTAGGCGGGCGTCTGTATCATCTTTTTTATCCCTAAAGTTTATGAATAAGGCTTTTTGGTTGGCATGCTTAACGTCATTCCTTATTTCCAGGTATTTTTTTATAAAGTTTAATGCGCGTTCCGAAAAATAGACCACGCGGGGCTTGCCGCCTTTGCCAATAACGCCTAATTCTATATCCTTTTTATCTTTCAAGCTATTGAACTGTTCAAGGTTTAGAGATACTAATTCGGCAATTCTCAAACCAGTTGAGAAAAAAGCCTCCAAAATAGCCCTGTCGCGGGTGCTTATATCATCTTTTGGATCAATAGAGGCTAAAAGCTTGCCAATCTGCTCTAAAGTAAGGAATTTTACGCTTTTTGAGCCCCTATCTGGCTTTGAGAGTGATATTTTGTCTGGGGGCAGTGAAAGTACGTCTTTAGCCACAAAATAGCCTAAAAAGGCCCTTAAAGCGATTAAATAGTAGTTCTGGGTGCCTTTTCCTAGCAATTTGCCTGTAGAGGGGCTGGGGGTCCTAGAAAGGTATAATCTATATGCCCAAATGTGGTCTGGGGCCAGTTGATGGGGGAGTAAAGCGCCTAATTTAGCCTGGTTAAGCCAATGGAAAAACTTTTCTAAATAATTTTTATAATTCTCCTGAGTATTTTTCCTCAAACCTTTTTCAACTTCGCAATAATCCAAAAAATCTTGCAGATGTTCTTTAATTGGTTTTGATGATTTTTCCATTGTTTTGAAGAGACCCTTTTGTATAACGTCGCTTTACCTACATTTTGCGACATAGTATATATATTAATAATAGCCATCCCCCATGGCCATGTCAACCCTTCGACAGGCTCAGGGCAGGCCCACAAAACGAGCTACTGACTGGCCGAGGTTTCGGCCGGCTGGCTTTGGCAATTATTATTTTCTCCAGGGTGCAATACGCTATCTGCAATTCCAGAAAAATAATTTTGAATTTTTTCTCCAATGTTTTCTGAAACTTTTTCTTTTTCTTTATTAACTTCGCTCTTTATCATGTCTCCCCTCTTCTGCACTTCCCCGCTGATTTTAGGAAAGACGTTATCTGAAACCCAACCAGACCCTTTTGCCAGGTAAGCCTGGGCCTGGCTCATCGCATCGGAAACAAAAGTAAAGGTGTTTCCTTTTTTGAACAAATATGCCCTTTGGCTTAAAAACACAACAACCAAAATGACAATTATGATTACAATATATTTTGTGAATCCTCTTTCTCTCATTTGTTATTTTTATAATTACTTTATTATATCACTTCCCTCTTACGGTCCAAAACTGTCGCACAATAAAATCAGCCGAGCATCCTCTTAGCCTCGCCAATCCTTTTTAAGGTTTTTTCTTTGCCTAAAATATCTGCTATTTCAAAAGGGCTTGGGGAAAATTCCTTGCCAGACAAAGCAACCCTCAACGGCCAAAGCAAATACCCCTTGTTTTTATCCGGATAACTTTTTTCTAAATTAAATTTTTCGGCGCCCAAAAATAATTCTTTTTGCAAGTTTTCTAAATCCCATTTTTTTATTTCAGATAATATTTTTTCTGATGCAGAAAGCGAATCTTTTAATTCCCCCTCCCCCATCTTCTGCCATCTTAACAAATTTTTGTCATAATTTAATTTGTCATTGAAAAAGAAATCTGACAGCTCCGCAATTTCTGAAAGTTTTTTCATTCTTGTTCTAGAAACTTCAATAATTTTTTGCAATTTGCTTTCAGACACCTGCCCCGCCACCAAAAGCCCGGCATTTTTAAGATACGGCATGCAAAGTTCTGTTAATTTTTCAATCGATTTTTCGCGGATATAAAATCCGTTTATAAAATCTAATCTTTGGATATTAAAAATAGCGCCGGCTTTCTGCACTTTTTCAATTGAAAACTCTTTTGCCAGCTGCGATAAAGAAAAAATTTCTTTTTCTGTTCCCGGGTTCCATCCCAGCAAAACCATAAAGTTAACCAATGCCTCGGGCAGATATCCCTGTTCTTTGTATTCAGATATGGCAACTGATCCAAAGCGCTTGCTCATCTTAGACCTGTCTGGCGCTAATATAAGCGGCAAATGCCCATACTGCAAAGCTGGAAAATCCAATGCTTCCTGCATTAAAATCTGTTTTGGCGTATTTGCAATATGATCCTCCCCTCTTATTACATGGCTTATTTGCATTTCAAAGTCGTCAACCACCACCGCAAAGTTATATAAAGGAGTCCTAATATTTTTTGCTATCACTAAATCCCCTATTAGGCCTGCATCAAATTCCACCTCTTTGCGGATTAAATCATAAAACTTCACTTTTTTGGCCGGAACTTTAAATCTTATAACAGATGGTTTTTTTTCTGCCAGATTTTTTTGCACAGCTTCCTTAGAAAGATGCGCACACCTGCCGCCGTATTTTGGAGCTAATCCCCTGCTCATCTGCTCCTGGCGGCTCGATTCTAACTCGTCTTCTGTGCAAAAACAGTAATAGGCTTTATTTTCTTCTAAAAGTTTTTTTAAATATTTTTCGTAAATATCTAAACGTTGCGATTGTTTATACGGCCCGAAATTTCCATCTATATCAGGCCCTTCGTCCCACTCAATCCCCAACCATTTTAAGCCGTCTATAATATCCTGCGTCCATTTTAAATCAGACCTTTCCAAATCAGTGTCTTCAATCCTTAAAATAAATTTTCCTTTATTTTTCTTGGCGAATAAGTAATTAAAAAGCGCGCTTCTAGCTGTGCCAACATGCAAAGCCCCTGTCGGAGAAGGCGCAATCCTTACTCTCACGGCCTTATTTATTTTTGTATTATTTTTTCTCATACTGCGGTTTTAATCTAACATTAAAAATTCTAAAATTTCTCTGGCTATTGCCCTTGCTGCTAAAGGCTTGGCAAAAGCCAAAGCTGCTTGTTTCATTTCTTCCAACATCTCCGGATGCAAAAATAATAATTCAATTTTTTCCATAAAAAAATTCGGGGTTAAATTTCCTTGTTCAAAAATTATTGATGCCCCTGTCTGGGAATACGCATAGGCGTTTTTAGATTGATGGTCGCTTGCTGAACCCGGCAAAGGAATCAAAATGCTTGGCTTGCCGACAGCCGCTATCTCAAAAATAGAGCCCGAGCCAGAACGGGAAACAATTAAATCTGCTGCCTTGTATGCATGCTTCATTTTTTCTTCGTCTAAAAATCCAACAGGATGATAATATCTGTCTAAATCCTTGTCAATCACAACCTGCGCCTCTTTTTTTATTTCCTCAACGTTTTCTCTGCCGGCAACATGTATCACTTCATAATCTTTAAGCAAATCGTTTAAAATTCTTAAAACAAAATCATTTATCGCTTCAGCTCCTTGAGATCCGCCTATTATTAAAAATATTGGTTTTGAAAAGGTTAAATTAAATATTCGTCCGGCACTTTCCTTATCTCCTTCTAAAATTTCTTTTCTTATAGGGTTTCCTGTTAAAGTTGTTTTTTTGGGGTCAAAATATTCTGTTTTTTCAAATGATATGAAAATCTTTTTTGCCCATTTTGAGGTTTTTTGGTTTGACAATCCGGGCACTATGTCTGATTCATGCAAAAACACCGGAATCTTTAAAAACCTTGCCGCATATGTGACAGCAATAGATCCCGATCCTCCTTTGCTGAAAACTAAATCCGGCTTGATTGCCAAAAGCATAAAAAAACTTTGGACAACTCCGAAGGGAATTTTAAATAAAATATCAATAAAATTCTGAAAGGAAAAATATCTTCTTAATTTTCCTGAAACTATTGTTTTTATAATAAAATCTTCCTGCGAAAGCAAAATCAGCCCAAGCTCGTCTTTAGGGCCCAAATAATAGAGCTCCAAATCTTTTTTTGGATAAATTGTCCGAATTTCTCTTGCGATTGCAACCAGCGGAAACACATGCCCGCCAGTTCCGCCTCCTGTAAATAATATTTTCATTTTTATGTGTTTTTTGAAATATTTAGCAATAATCCGACGCCAATTAGTTCTGCTGCCAGATGCGACCCGCCATAAGAAAAGAATGGCAATGGAATTCCAGCTAAAGGAAAAATTCCTGCGGCCGATGCTATATTTATAAATGCCTGCAAAGTTATCCAGACAACAACGCCCGTAGCTGTTAATCTTGCAAATTTGTTATTTGAACTTTTTGCAATTTTTATTCCCAGCCAGAAAAATAAAATAAATAGAATAATCAAACTAACGCACCCAATAATTCCCAGCTCTTCCCCTATTATCGCAAAAACCGAGTCAGACATTGCTTGTGGCAAAAAACCGAATTTTTGAGTGGACATTCCTAATCCCTTTCCGAAAATTCCTCCGGACCCCAAAGAAATCAACGACTGGCGCAATTGGAACCCTTTGCCTAAAGGATCTGCATCGGGGTGCAAAAAAATTAACCAGCGGTCCAGCCTGTATGGTTCAAACCTAACCAAAAGCAGTAAAAAGGTTAATCCAGAAAAAATGATTAACAAAGTATGCCACAGAGGAGTTCTTGCTGAAAAATACAGCACGAGCAGGGTTATTGCTATTATTCCTAATGTGCTGGCATCCCTTTGAAAATATAATGCTACAGAGATTAAGCCTAAAAAAATTACGAAAGGAACAAATATATATATTACATTATGATAACCTTTTTTTGCATTGGATTTCCAGCCCGATACATTAGATTCAGATAATCTTGAGGCTATCCATGCCGAAAGATATAAAATAGCAGTAATTTTTAAAAACTCCGACGGCTGGATTGAAAACAACCCCATATCAAACCAGCGCGTCGCTCCTCCAGCCTTAGACCCTATTACCGGTAAAAAAACTAAAAATAAAGCTGCAATATTAAAAATCACCAGCCAGAATGCCCATTTTTTAAAAAAATCCAATTTAACTTTATAGGCAATAAATCCTAAAACAAGCGCAGGCAGAAGCCCAAAAAGCAGCTGATGCAAAAAATAATAACTTGTGTTGCCGAATCTCTGAAAAGACGCCTCTGTTGAAAGGGTTGCAAAAAATAAAAAACTAAAGCCAAGCAAAAAAACTACCAAAAAAAATAAAAAATAATTAAAATGCTTCATCTCTTACGTTTTTTACAAATTGTTTTCCCCTATCAAACTCGTTTTTAAATAAATTAAAACTGGCGGCTCCCGGAGACAAAACAACTACGTCTCCCCTCTTCGCCAAATCTTTTGCTTTTTTTACTGCCTCTTGCATAGAAAAAACTTCGTGTATTTTATAACCGCCCAATCCTGCTTTTATTTTATCAGATGCTGTGCCCGGAAGCATAACCAAATTATCCACTTTTTCTTTAATTTCTTTTGCCAATCCGCCATAATCTAAGCCTTTATCTTGCCCGCCACAAATAAAAATTAATTTTGAGTCGGGAAAATTTTCATAAAAACTGCGAATTGCCATTATTACTGCTTCCGGCATTGTTGCAGTTGTATCATTAAAATATTTTACCCCGCCTATTTCCTTTATAAATTCCTGGCGGTTTGAAACCCCTTTAAAGGTTTTAATAGATCTTTTAATGCTTTCAGGAGAAACTTTTAATAATTTTGCTGCCATAACCGCGGCTGCAAGGTTAGATTTATTATGCTCGCCAAATAATTTAAAACCGCCGAGCTCATCTGGTCTTGAAGAGAAAAAATAAACTTTTGACGGAGCTTCTACAGCAAATTTTTTAACAACTAGGTCGTCGTTATTTAAAATTAAAATATCTGTCTTTTTTTGGTATTTAAAAATTATTTTTTTGGAATTAATATAATCAGACATATTTGAATATCTATTCAAATGATCTGGCAGTATGTTCGTAATCACAGCAACATTGGGGCTCTGCTTTAAATTTTCCAATTCAAAACTGGAAAGTTCTAAAATAATTTTGCCGCTCTTTTTTATTTTAGGCAAAAGCTCTAATGGAGACACGCCGATGTTGCCTGCTAAAAAAATCCTTTTATATTTTGGCTTTAACAAATGATAAATTAAAGAAGCTGTGGTGGATTTACCTTTTGTGCCGGTAACCCCTATTATAAATGCACCGGATAATTTAAAAAATAAAGTTATGTCTGTTTCTATTGGAATTTTATTTTTTTGGGCAAGCGCTAAATATGGAGAGCTGTTAGGCACATCTGGATTTTTAATAATCAAATCAGAGCTTATAAAATCCGCCTCTTTATGGTCGCCCAAAGCATATTTAATTGGCAGCCCCTTTAATTTTTTTATTGATTCTGCAAGTTGTTTTTCCGTTTTTAAATCTGTAACTAAAACGTCTGCGCCTTGAGAGCAAAAAAATTTTGCAACGCCCACTCCCCCGCCATGCAAACCTAATCCCATTATTAAAACTTTTTTGTTTTTGAAGTGTTTATTAAAACGGGTCATTTATTTTTGCCTTTATTTTTCTGCCAAAACAAATCTGGCTTATTTTTTCTAAATTATACGGCTCATCTGAAAAGAAAAACTGGTGAGTTTTTCCTTTTTTTATGTTTTTTTCAATATTTGGACTTTTAATTAAAAAATTTTTGATTTCTATTGTTGCACTTTTTGCCGGATTCACAATTTTAACCTTTGGCCCCATAACTTTTTTAATCACATTTTCCAGCAACGGATAATGAGTGCATGCAAGAATTAAAACATCTATGTTCTGCGCCTTAATTTTTTTTAAATACTCTTTTGCAACTTCTTCTGCTACCTGCCCTTTTGTAAATCCCATTTCAACCATTGGCACAAACAATGGGCATGCTTGAACATATATTTTTAACGATGGATCTAACTTTTTAAGGTTTTTTTCCCAGGCAGCGCTTTTTATTGTCCCCGGAGTGCCTATTATTCCAATCTTCTTATTTTTTGTGCTGCGCAAAACCTCGCCTGATGCGCAGGAAATCATATCAAAAATAGGGGCATTTTTATATTTGCTTTTTAAAAAATTTGCTGCCCAGGCAGAAGACGTATGGCAGGCAATAACAATGACTTTTGCATTTTTCGCTAAAAGCCACTCAGTTATCTTTGCTGAATACTTTTTAACAAAATCAGCCCCCTTTGTGCCGTAAGGAAGCCGAGCCGTATCTCCAAAATAGACTACCTGGTATTTCGGCAGGTATTTGAAAATCTCTTTTACAACCGTTAACCCGCCGACGCCAGAATCAAAAATTCCTATCATAAGTTAATATATTAGTATAGCAAAAAAATGCATAAAATCAAACCGCCCCGTCCCGCATATGCGGGACGGGGCGGCTGGTAAAAATCAATTAAGCGTTAGATGAAAGCCTTCTAAACACAACTATAAACAGAAAAATTAGCACAAGGCCTACTAAAATCCATAAATACCAGCGCTTTATAAATTGCCAAAAATCCGAGGTTTGCGACGCAGATGAAATTGATGCTCCGGCGGCCTGGCTAGGATTTAGATTAATGCTAATGGAATCTGATTGCGTAGCGCCCGAAACATTAATTGTGGCAGTTGCTTGTTTTGTTGCCTGTTCAGAAAAAGTCTGGGTCCTGCCCTCAAAAGTTATTAATTTTGTGGCCATAGAAGGCAAAGTCCCGATGTTAATGCCCGAAACTATATCTCCTGAAACTTGAACATCATCAACTTTCAAATTGCCGAGCGAATAAACCTCTCCTGGAATACTAGCTGAAATGTTTACATTATTAATCTCTAAAGACCCATTATTTGCCGCAGAAATCATAAAATAAACTTGGCCGTTAAGACCCACTTGAACTGTTTTTTGCCATTGGTCAGCGCTTGCATCTTGCTTGGCAAAAAATGAAACTGACAGCCCGCTTACATTTGGAGTTGTTTTGCAATCATTTGAACAGTTGCCTGAATCCTCGCCCAAGGCTGGCTCGCATGTTCCGTTGCCGCAGTGGTTCGGAGCGCAGTAAGAATTATAATCAGCAGACCCAGCGGCGCAAGTTGAGCCGTCGCACTTTAAAGTGTTAGAACATTTTCCTTTAGAACAAAGGTCTGCTGTGCAACTATTAGTGTCAGCGCAAGTTTTGTACAATCCGTTGATTTTTCCAAGCGAATCATACCAATAAATATCACTGCCATAGCACGCTGTTCTGTAATGGGCTGTATATGGAGGAACATATGGCTGTTGAAAAACACATTGGCCGTACTGGCAAATTTGGTTTGTTCCGGTGCAATACTGATACAAATCCTGCCGAGTTCCGCATGAATCGTACCAATATATGGAATTGCCAACACAATCCCTGTAAGCGTGATAAGTACAATTATTATAATTATTATAATTTAGGCACGAATTATTATAACAACCGTTTGGGCAGTACTGGCTGTCCTGTATGTTGCCGCATGAATCATACCAATATAGGTAGTTTCCCGAACATTGCTGGTATGAATGATAAAAGCAGACATTGGCTTCAGCTAAACCAAAAACGCCAAACAGCACTAAAGATGCGACAGAAAATAGAAAAATTAATTTTGTTGTTTTATTCATAGTTTGTAAATGTCTTAATGCTCTATTTAATGCTCTATTATAGAGGATAGCAATTTTTACAAAGGTGTCAATGTTTTTTTGAATTATATAATTATATTGTTGTTTTGTCAATAAAAAAGCCGGCGGGTTCACACCACCTGGCTCGGGGGTCGCGCGCTTATAAGCGGCGAAGATGGAACATTCGTTTTGCTGTTGTGTGGAGGGAGAGAGGCACTAACCTGTATGCATGGTTCAGATTCCTCTGTTTTTCTTGATACAACAATTATATAACGGCCGTCGTACGACCACTCGCCTAACAAACTGAAAATCTGACCCGTTAAAAGACCCTCGTCTTCTGGCGAAAAACCGCTAAGTCTGATCGTAATCATGTTTGCCTTCTTTCTGTGTTCCAAAAGGTTGACAAGGAACAACTCCAAAGAATTTGAGCAATTGGTATTATCCCAGCAATCTCACAGCAACGCCTATCATTGCCAAAACAATACCAATTACCCAAAACCTCATTGTAACTTTGTATGACGGCCAGCCTAAGGCCTCGTAATGATGATGAATCGGGGTTGAAAGAAAAATTTTTTTATGCCTGAATTTTTTAGATAAAACTTGCAATATAGCAGAACCTGACTCAAGTACTAAAAGTCCGGCAATTATCGGCAAAACATAAACAGAGTCAGTTAAAAAGCTCACTACTGCCAAAACCATTGTAAGGCCCAAAATACCGGTCTCTCCCATATAAAATCTAGCTGGAGGAATATTAAACCATAAAAAAGCGAACAGAGTTCCGCATATTACCGCGCAAAAAGATGCTAAGTCAATTTTTCCAAGGGAAAAAGCGATTATTGCAAAAGCTCCAAAGATTGACGCAAAAGCTCCGCCGGCTAAGCCATCTAAACCGTCTATTATGCCCCCAGACCAGCAGGCAAGAGTTACTAGAATAAACAAAGGTATATACCATAATCCAAAAGATACATCTCCTAAAAATGGAACATACACTACGTCCCATCCTAATTTCTGGTAAAACCAAACGCTTGCGATGAGGCCGATTAAAATAACAATAAAAAAGCGTTTTTTGAAAGTTATTCCTCCTCCTACGTATTTTCCCCATCCGCCAACAACTAAAATATCATCCACCAATCCAACAGCAGAAGCAACAACCAGCGTAAAAAGCGGGAGCCATGTCTGGCCTCTTGATAAAAAATTAAATTGAGCAAGCCAGGTGCCAGGAAAAATTAAAGACAATACAAAAAACAGAAAAATAACCAAAACAACTGTAATCCAGATAAGCAACCCTCCCATGCGCGGAGTTCCCACTTCTTTTTCTTTATGCAAGCTGTTAAAGACAACTGCGTCTTCTCCCGAAATTGCTTTTTGCCTGGCAACTTTTT
>Ga0172380_10007799_pt1 | contig 11917 bp, 11 predicted proteins | sample Leawe162metaG_FD_119747 | JGI IMG/M metagenome (GOLD analysis project Ga0172380, IMG submission 119747) | Leachate microbial communities from a municipal landfill in Southern Ontario, Canada - Leachate well 162 metaG | ecosystem: Engineered > Solid waste > Landfill > Unclassified | place... | reverse complement strand
GCAGCAGTGGCAAGGGGATTGCCGACAATCTGGTCAGCCTGATTCAGGGCATGGTCGGATCCAGTGGCAGCATCCAAAAGGATACGGCGGCCATCAACAAGGACATCTCGACGATCAACACCAGGAAAACCAAACTAGCCACGGCACTCACGAACCAGGCGAATGCATTGGTGAAGGCATACTCCTCGCAGCAGAGTTCTACGACGGGTAACAGTAGCAGTCTCTCGTTGTTCAGTTTCCTCGACCAGTAACGCCCCACATTTCGTGAGCGTGCCTTCCTCAACTTTGGTTCGGACCAGCGAGCGGCCGGTGTCCAAACAGGTAGCGGACCAAACTGACAATTCAGGCACGGTCGGGTAATTGCTGCCGACAGATGAAAGCGCGAATTTTTCGCGTCTTATGGTCTGTAGACTCCAATATTCAACGACAGCAAGCACCGAGTTCGAAAAGTTGAATCGTAACTTTCTACCCTAAGCGGACAGTTAAGGTATGGACAATTTGAGGCCAACGATACCGGCAAGAATGAGAGTGAGGCTCAGTAGTCGAACTGCATTGGCCGGTTCGCCAAACAAGACCATGCCCAATATTGCAGTGCCAATGGCGCCGACACCAACCCACACCGCATAAGCCGTCCCCACGGGAAGTGTTTTCATGGCAACGCCGAGCAACCCGACGCTGAGCGTCATGGACAAAATTGTCCAGACAGTAGGCCACGTCCGTGAAAAGCCCTCGGTGTACTTAAGTCCAATCGCCCAGCCGATTTCAAAGAGCCCAGCGACCAACAGGATTCCCCAGTTCATGAAACGCTCCTAATGATGAGGGGCCGTCCCCGATGCGAAATGGAGCGGTGAGGTCGTCCTCACTTCCTTATGGTAACTAGCAAATGGTATCAGAACTGTTGTCCGCTTATGGCCGATTGTTGGTGCTGGCCGATGGCGGCCTCTGGGAATCGAGATTTAGGCCGGGGAAAAGGCAGGGCAGGAAAGATTATTTTCTCGATTGCTGAGGAAGAATCCGAGTAAATCGTACTTGGCGCTACCCCTGCGTTTGGCCTCTACTCCAGCGTAAAGCCCACCTTCAGTGTTACCTGCCAATGATCAACCTTGCCGTCAACTACATGGCCACGGGTCTCAGTGACAACGAACCAACTGATGTTGCGTATCGTCTCATTTGCCTTGGTAATAGCTCCGCTCACAGCATGTTCCATGCTTACCTTGGAGGAACCCGTCAGTTCTATCGTTTTATATACATGGTTGGTCATCACATTACTCTCCAAAGTTGATCGGCTTGTGTTCTGGAATCTTAGTAGTATTGCGTTGGAACCTCAAACAGAAGGCACAGGCTAGAAAAAGGGAACTGGCCGCTGAGCGTCTTACCTTGGGCCCTTGGCCGTCTGTATCAGTTCAGCCAGACGTTTCATTTGCGTAGGATAGTCGTAATCAGATCGCGATTCACTGGTTGCGGCAAATATTCCGTTGTCACCAGGCGGGTTCGGAGATGCCAAAATTCTATGCTGGGATCTTTCAGGTTTTGAGTTAGATAATTTGAGAGGCTACCGTCATTCGGGGCATCGATGGGCCGGTGTTCACCAGTTTGCCGTCGTTCCCAGTAACGAAGGTAATGACGGCTCCTTGCTGTTACTTCGCGATCGTGAAGGTCCGTAGTGGAGCATCGAAAATTTAATATCGGCTTTCCGGAAGCGAGTTTGAAGTTTTCAATTTCGGCTCGCGCCATCAAGGAGTCGTTGGCAGCAATTTTGTCTACAACCGGTTTCCTGCTAACAAGATTTCCCAGGTCCGTGAAGTGATTGATCCTACGACGGCAGAATAACTTGAACCAGTTACAGTTCCGTCCCACGCAGGATGAATCGCGCTTTCGCAGTTATTCACCCACTTTCAGCAATTCTCCGTATTGCTACACTTGGCTAAGTTCCGGAAGACAGTCGCAAGCATTCGACCGTCCTTGGCCCAAGCCGCAATACCGGTTTTTGCGTTAAAGACTTTGACGTAACCGGCCTGGTCACTGAGGAATTGGCTCACCGCTTTAGTGTGATTGCCAGTGCGGCAGGTGAAAATGAGTGGGTCGGCCTGCAGGAGATGGGGATGCAGGCCGTTGGGAATGGTCATGCCCTTGCTTCGATGGCTTGAAGTTCAGCGAAAGCGGCCACCGGGGCCACCGTGAAATCCCGGCCCGCTTTCCATCAGTCCCTTGTCCAGCATAGCCTTCTGCTCAGCCGTCAGCGCGGCATACAGAGTCTTCAATGCTGTCGTCATCTGCTCTCCCTGCTCGATGCGCTTCTTGGCCCACTGATTGCGCGCCTCCATGCGCTCCGGCACCGTGGCTGGAGCATTCTCCTGCATGCTCTTCGCCCAAGACTGCATCGCTTCGGCTTGTTGCCGTTTTTGGTCGGAGAAGGTTTTCCAAACGGCTTCCTGTGCTGGCGCGATTTTCAGCTCGGCCTTGAGCCAAGCCAAGTGGCCTTCTGTCATGGCTTGCGGGTTGCCGAAACCGGCGCCGCGTCCCATGCCCATGCCGGGACCGAAACCCGGTCCCATTCCGGGACCACCGCCCTGTTCCTGCATGCAGCCGTGACCAAAACCGGGACCCGGGCCGAACCCGGGATTGGCGTTAGCGAAGGTGGCAAGACCCAGTCCCAGACCGGCGACTGCGCCGATGACGAGTTTGTGTGTGCGTTTCATGATGCTCTCCTATGCGTGAATTAAGGGTTGCTCTGTTGCTGTCGGCTATTTGAGCAGCGCAATGTAAAAACGGCGTAGGAGATTTGTACGCCACGGCGTTGTTGTTGCGGCTTGATACACTAGGGTACAAAAATCACCGCTCAAGCGGTTATAAATGCGGACATGGAAACTATGGACCACGTTCTGGTCGTCGATGACGACGTCGAGATACGCAATCTGCTCGGCGATTACTTGCGCAAGAATGGCTACCAGGTTACGGTCGTGGCCGATGGCAAGGCGATGCGTACCACCCTGACGCGCAGCCGCATCGACCTGATCGTCCTCGATCTGATGCTGCCTGGCGAGGATGGTCTGAGCCTGTGCCGCAGGCTTCGCGCAGAAGCGGATACTCCGGTGATCATGTTGACGGCGCGCGGCGAAGAGACAGACCGCATCATCGGCCTGGAAATGGGCGCCGATGATTATCTGGCCAAGCCCTTCAGTCCGCGCGAGTTGCTGGCGCGCATCAAGACCGTGCTGCGGCGTTACCGCAGCCTGCCACAAAACCTCCGCGCCGACGATGCCCGCGTGTTGCGTTTCGCCGGATGGTCGCTGGATACGGCGGCACGCCATCTGGTTTCGGCCGAGGGCGTGGTCGTTTCACTGAGCGGCGCCGAATACCAACTGCTGCGCATTTTTCTCAGCCATGCCGGTCAGGTACTAACGCGCGACCAGTTGATGCTGCTTGCCAAGGGGCATGAAGCCGATCCCATGGATAGGACAATTGATCTGCGCGTAAGCCGTCTGCGCCACCGTCTCGGCGACGATTCTGCCGAACCGCACATCATCAAGACGGTGCGTGGGGAAGGCTACTTCCTTGCCGCCGCTGTGGAGATGACATGAGGCTGCGCTTGTTGCCCAGGAGCCTGTATGGCAGGCTTGTTATGGTCCTGCTTGGCGGCTTACTCTTAGCGCAAGCCGCCACGTTTCTCATTAACCGCACTGAGCGCGATCAGTTGCTGTTTCGTGCTGGCGGAATGCGTCTTGCGCAACGCATCGCCGACATCGTCAAGCTGCTCGACAAATTACCCGACACCGAGAGGCGGAAGGTTGTGGCGCTGTTTAATACTCCTCCGTTGAGAGTATCACTTGATTCACCCCCTTTGACTCCAGACGAAGAAGGACAGGATTCGGATTTTCGTCAGACCATGTTCAAGTCGGTGCTGCAAAGGACGCTCGGTGAGCAGACGAAGATCAGTATCAGATGGATGGAGGAAACCCCACCGCCAAGAGTATTCGGCGGCCAGTCGTGGGGCATGGGCGGCCGACATGACATGGGTGGTCCAGGCATGCCGCCACAATCACCCGCAGGACCCTCCTTCCTGGTTCAAATTCCCCTGCAAGACGGCGTACTGGTGACCTTCGACACAACCTTGTCGCCGCAGACTACGCCTCCGCCACTGCGCCTGGCATTAACTCTCTTGGTGCTGCTGGGTAGTGTCGTTCTGCTCGCGCTGCTGGCTGTGCGTTGGCTGGTCAACCCGCTGTCTTCGTTGGCCCAGGCGGCCGATCAACTCGGCCAAAACATCGACAGACCTCCTCTGCCCGAAACCGGTCCGACCGAAGTCAGACGTGCGGCAGCCGCTTTTAACACCATGCAGCGCCGATTGGCGCACTTTATCTCCGAGCGCACCAGTCTGCTCACCGCCATGTCGCATGACCTGAAGACGCCGATCACGCGCTTGCGGTTGCGTACGGAGATGCTTGACGATGAGTCCACGCAGCGAAAGTTTGTGCAGGATCTCGATGAAATGGAAGCGATGGTGACACAGACGCTGGAGTTCATGCGCGATGGCAGCGCCAGCGAGGCCATGCAACCCGTCAACCTCATGGCCTTACTTGAGAGCATGCAGGCCGACTACCGCGACACGGGCAAAATCGTTGAAATTATCGGTGAGATCCGGCAGCCATATTTCGTCCGTCCGCTGGCCATGCGGCGCTGCCTGGGAAACTTGGTGGATAACGCATTGCGCTATGGGCAACAGGCCACGATCGAGATAGAAGAACAAGGAGGGGGCATGCTGCTGCGGATCCGCGATACCGGCCCCGGCATCCCTGAGAGCGAACTCGAAAAGGTCTTCGAGCCCTTCTATCGAGGCGAATCTTCACGCAGCCGCGAAACCGGTGGCACCGGCCTGGGCCTGGGCATCGCGCGCAACATTGCCCGCGCACATGGGGGGGAGATCACATTAAGGAATCGACCAGAAGGTGGCCTCGAGGCCAGCCTTCTCCTGCCCGGATGACGGCGTTCGATGATCACGAGGCAAGCACTGCATCAATTTCAGCTCCGAACCTTGCATGCACCAGCAAAGAAGCCTTTAGCAAGGTTAGGTTAATGAGTTTTCAAAAAGCCGGGAGCATCTGTCGCCTCGACCATCGAGAGGCCGGTCTCCGCCGGTTAGCCGTCCTTCCTGGCGGCATTGCCACTGGCCGGATTTTGCTGGTTACTGACGTAGAGGCCAGTCATGCGGCTACTTGCGTGCTAGGAGACTGTCAGGAATTATTCGTGCGCCAGCGTACCGACGCTACCTGGCTGAGAGACTATGTTGCCCGCATGATTTCGCCATCGGCCAGATTGCCTGGCTCGGCTGGCGATTGAAGATCGCCGCACGAAGGGCACTAGCCGACAGTAAATCAGGAATCTTAGCGTTGTCCACCTCTGGAAAATCGGTCAAAGATGACATGCGACTCAAGTAAGCCGTTGGTGATCGCGGCGACGCTGGAAGCGGAAGTCCCGGTCGGGAGCGCATCGCCTGCGATTCCCGTGCTGGCTACTGGGCCGACTGCTATCGTTGCGGCCGGGGCAGGAAAACACTTGGCGCTGGTGATACTTGCCACCCTCGCAGTAGTGTTCGCATTGAGGTGGGCGCAGAGTTTTGTGATTTCGCTGCTGCTCGGAATTCTTTTCGCGTACACCCTCAACCCTCTGGTCGTATGGCTCGAACGGCTCAGGATTCCCCGCGTGGCGGGCACCAGCCTGGTGATGGTGACTGTCTTGTGCGCACTAGTTCTGGGCAGCTACTCTTTGCATGGGCAGATACAGACGATCCTTGATCAGTTGCCCGAAACGGTGAGCAGGATCTCGGCAAGTCTGACCACTTCGAACCGGGGTGAAACCAGTACCATGCAGAAAATGCAAACCGTTGCGCGCGAGATCGAGAAGGCGACCAGCCAGCCGACAAGTATTCCGGCGGCGACGAAGCAACCGACACGGCATGTTGTTATCGATGCACCAGATTTCAAAATTGGTAGCTTCCTTTGGGCAGGCTCAATGGGTGTGGCAGGGCTGATTGGCCAGGCAACCATGGTAGTCTTCCTGACCTATTTCCTCCTGCTGACCGGCGACACATACAAGCGCAAGCTGGTGCGTGTGACGAGACCCTCGTTGTCGCACAGAAAAATCACCGTACACCTCCTCGATGGCATCAATGATTCCATTCAGCGCTACATGTTCATGCTGTTGGCAACCAACGTGCTGGTGGGTTTGCTCACCTGGATCGCCTTGCGCTGGTTCGGTCTGGAGAATGCCGGCGCCTGGGCTGTCACTGCCGGCCTGCTCCACGTCATCCCCTACTTTGGCCCGGCAATCACCGCTGCCGCGATTGGCATGGCGACATTCATGCAATTCGACTCCCTGGTGTCGGCACTGCTGTTCGCCGGCGCTTCACTGGTGATTGCCACCTTTGTCGGAACCTTTGTCACGACCTGGATGACCGGCAGAATTGCCAAAATGAACAAGGCGGCTGTGTTCGTCTCGCTGTTGTTCTGGGGATGGCTGTGGGGCATCTGGGGCATGCTGCTGAGCATTCCGATCACGGTCATCTTGAAGGTGGTGGCTGAGCATGTCGAACAACTGGAGCCGGTGGCCGAGTTGCTGGGAGAATAGAAGTCTCCAGCTTGATTCGGTATCCTGATCGTCGCTTTACCCCGGCTTCGATCTTTAGGATTGCCCACCGTCACCTTGTTGTCCAACAGATCTGCCACCCATTCCCAAGTGGCATTCCCCTTGAACGTATGCGCCGCATTCAGGAGGTCCTGGGCAAGCGTCCAGCGCGTCGATCGGCCGCTCGCAAGTTCTCCTCCCCAATAGGCCAGACCATCTGTATCTGCCCCATCCGGCCGTCCCAGCACGTTCTTGTAGAAGACATTAATGAAATTGGTGTTCGACATGGTCGTAGAGAACTTCGTCTTGGACGAATATTGATCAGAAGCCCCGATGTTGTAGAACGTCTCGGAAATCTGAGCAAGGGTCTTCCCGGAATTGTATTCGTCAATCCAGTAGCTGATTCCATCCGCGTCGGGAACGCGATTGAAGAAGGCGATGTAGAGTTCGGTTACACGCTGACCCGCTTTATGGTCTGGCTAGTATATCGATAGAATTAATCGAATCTGTTAGAACGTATTTCGATGGGACCGCAGCACCCGAGGTGAAAAGACTACCTAGTGCCCGGAGGTTTCTTCGACGGCGCATCCACGTCAAGCTCACGCCAGCCGTCAATTCCCAGCTTGTTCAGAGTTTCGATATTCCTTTCGTAAATCAATGCCGCATCGGGAAAAGCGGCCGTAGACCGGACCAGACTAGCCTCGCGCAGCAAGTGCAAAATGGGATATGGTGCGCGATTAGTGTAGTTGGCAACGTCATCCGCTTCGGCATCAGCAAACACGTAGTCCGGATGAAAACTCGCTACTTGGAGAATGCCGGTGAGACCATAAGATTGAAGCACGACCTCGATCAGATCGAGGAAGAGTGCAAAGTTGGCGAAGTCGTCCAGAACGTCAGGCGTGATGAGCAAGGTGGTGTCGACGTCTTCGGGCCTGGCTTCGGTCAGAAATTTCAGCTCCCGTGCGAGATCGTCGAGCAAGGCATCTTCGGTCTGCGCATGACTGACGACATAACGAACTTGGCCTTTAATATGAACCGCCTTGGCAAAGGGGCAGAGATTCAATCCAATCACAGCGCGCTCCACCCATTTTCTGATGGCAGCGCTGATTTCTGCGTCCCGAGCGGTCTGGCTGTCCACTGACGCGGGATATCGCTCAGCCGGCCTGGTACAACTTCCGACGCTCTTCTTCGATCAGCGCCAGCTTTACTTCTTCCAGAACTGCAGCCACATCTGCGATGCGATGGTCCGCTTCGATGTGGCCAGTCAGTTCCCTGTCGGGAGTCAATTGACCTGCCAAGTAGAGCCGCCAGATTTCCTTGCCATATTGAAGGGAAGCCAGTTGGGGCGAGAAACGACTGAAGTAGCTTGTCAGGTTGGCGACGTCCCGCTCCAGCATACTGGCGGCGTTGCTGTTGCCGGCGGCATCAACGGCCTGTGGCAAGTCAATGATTACCGGACCGTCGCTGCCGACCAGAATATTGTATTCGGACAGATCGCCGTGGATGATACCGGCACACAGCATTCGCACAACCTGATTGATCAGACCGGCGTAGAGTTTCAGCGATTGTTCCGCTGACAGTTCGATATCATTCAACCGCGGCGCCGGATTGCCTTCGGTATCAGTCACCAGCTCCATCAGCAGTACACCCTCGTAGCAAATATACGGCTTGGGTACGCTCACACCGGCGGCGGCCAGGCGATACAGGGCATCGACTTCTGCGCTTTGCCAGGCTTCTTCCTGCATCTGGCGGCCATAGCGCGTTCCCTTCTCCATGGCGCGCGCCTGCCGGCTGTTCTTGACCTTGCGGCCCTCCTGGTAAGACGCATTGTTGCGAAAACTGCGCTGCTTGGTGTCCTTGTAGACTTTGGCGCAGCGGATCTCTTCGCCGCAACGGACCATATATACGGTGGCCTCCTTGCCGCTCATCAACTGCCGCATGACTTCGTCTACCAAGCCTTCGGCAACCAGTGTCTGCAGTCTCTTCGGGGTTTTCATGAGCGCGGGCCTACTCGGCCTGGCCCTGAAGAAATTGTACTTTCAGCTGCTTGCCTTTAACCTTGCCGGCCGACAACTTGCGCAGCGCTTCCCGCGCAATGCTGCGCTCGACAGCGACATAGGTGGTGAATTCGGTGACATTGATTTTGCCGATTTGCTCCTTGCTGAATCCGGCTTCTCCCGTGAGAGCCCCCAGTACATCGCCGGGACGAATTTTTTCCTTGCGACCGGCCAGGATCTGCAAAGTGGCCATGGGCGGCGTCAGCGGTGTCGGTGTCACTTTGGCTGGGTCAGAGGAAGCCTGCAGGCTGTCCAGACTATGCCATTCGAGGCGACTGCCTTGCGCTGTTTCGATGCAGCCAGCACGCCGCATCTCTGGGTCACTCACCAGACTGAGCGCCCATCCTGCCTGGTCGACGCGCCCGGTGCGACCGATCCGATGAACATGCACTTCAGTGTCCGGCGTGACATAGACATTGATCACCGCTTCCAATTGCGTAATATCCAGGCCGCGCGCGGCCACATCGGTGGCGACCAATACCGAGCAGCTACGATTGGCGAATTGCACCAGGACTTGGTCGCGATCGCGCTGCTCCATCTCGCCATGCAACGCCAAAGCAACGAAACCGTCGGCACGCAATGCTTGCAACAGTTCACGGCATTGTTGCCGAGTATTGCAAAATGCCAGGGCACTGACTGGCCGATAGTGGTTCAGCAACTGCGCGACAGCGGAAAAACGCTGGTCATTGGTTATCCTATAAAAGCGCTGGCGGATCTTGCTGTCTGCGTGCTGTTCGAGCAGCTTGATCTGCTGTGGCTGGCGCAGGAATTGCTGACTCAGGGCCGCAATCCCTTCGGGAAAGGTGGCCGAGAACAGCAGAGTTTGTCGCTCCTTGGGACAAGCCTGCGCCACGACAGCGATATCGTCAAAGAATCCCATGTCGAGCATGCGATCGGCTTCGTCCAGCACCAGCGTGCTCAGCGCTTCCAGATTGAGGCTGCCGCGTTGCAGGTGATCCATGATACGGCCCGGGGTGCCGACCACAACGTGGGCGCCGTGTTCCAGACTGGAAATCTGCGGCCGCATCATGCTGCCACCGCACAGGATCAGGACTTTGATGTTGTCTTCGCCGCGCGCCAGGCGGCGAATTTCTTGTGCCACCTGGTCGGCCAGTTCCCGCGTCGGACAAAGCACCAGTGCCTGCACGGCGAAACGACGCGGGTTCAGCTTGGCCAGCAAGCTCAGAGCGAAGGCCGCTGTTTTGCCGCTGCCAGTCTTGGCTTGAGCAATCAGGTCATGACCGGCAAGTGCGAGGGGCAGGCTGGCTGCCTGAATCGCCGTCATTTGCTGGTAGCCTAAATGCTGCAGGTTGAGCAACGTGGCGGGTGCCAGCGGCAACTGCGCAAACGACAGGTTAGGTCCACCACCTGCTGCCGGGATTGCAATAGCAGGTGTGACTGAGGACAGGGCAACTGGCGGGATAGGCTTCATGCTGATTATGGGGGCAGGCGGGAGCGCCAGGCTATAGAGAGAAACGAATGCATTGCTTGGCGGATGGCGCTCAAACTCGTCATCGTTCGCCCGGCGCACAAACAAGAAAGCCCGCAGCATTGCGGGCCTGGCCAGTATTGTACACGTTTGATCGCGCTACAAGAATTGCTCCCCGACCAGAACTGAGACTCCCTGCAATCTTCCTGGCTGATTGCACAGCGCTGTCCTTAAAATGCAGGCGCTGTGACAGACCAGTTTACACGCGACTGTAGCTGCTCGCGCCAGAAGACTTAGTGTCTCTTCCTTGCTAGTACTTAGCGTTCGGGAACGGCGGCTTTGGAGGAGTGAAAATCCAATGGTTCCTTTGCGGCTGCGAGTTCTTGAGCGTCACTGGCTCTTCGCGTTTAGGTTTGTACGCTGCCTGTCCGCAGTGGCAGGCCGATCAAGGTGCGCCAGAGGTTGCTGGGCAGGCTGCGTACAAACCTAACGTTCCCGGTCTTAAGCAATAGCGTTGGCCGTCATGGCTAGAATTGGCGTATTCCGGGAACCATGCAACTTGCGTATCTTTTGCGTCGCTTCCGGCCCAGGCCGTAGTACGTAAGATAGATTCAATTAAATCAATACGCTATTGAGATCATTGTTATAGCAATATGACAAATGTGTGGTCGGTGTCGGTTGGCAGATGCGTCAATAAGCGCCTAACTTTTAAGAACCGGAAGTCATCTATGACAGGGCGATAGAGTCGAGGAACCGACGGGGCATGAAGGCATCACCAATGACTGCTCCTCGATCTGATTTAGTTGACAAGCAGGATCAAGCAGTAATAAATTATATATATCTAAATATATTAGTATTGTTGCATTTCCCCTGACAGGCGATCCCCGTTCGGTATGAACTACAGGGGGAATAACTTGTCCCACCCAATCCCGCCACATTTTTTGGCGCCAAAAAATTATCATGGCTGAGCGTTCGTTCAAAAAGGAAGTCGAGCAACTGCGTATTCCTTCCGGCGAGGAATTTCGCGGTGAAGGAATCCTGGCCATCACCAAAGCGCTGCTCCAGTCCGGCGTCAGCTACGTGGCCGGCTATCAGGGTTCGCCCATTTCGCATCTGATGGACGTGCTGGCCGATGCCGGCGAAATCCTCGAGGAATTGGGTGTCCATTTCGAGACCAGCGCTTCCGAGGCTACGGCAGCGGCAACACTGGCCGCCTCGGTGATGTATCCGGTGCGCGGCGCCGTAACCTGGAAATCGACCGTCGGCACCAATGTCGCCTCTGACGCCTTGGCCAACCTGGCCTCCGGCGGCGTCACCGGAGGGGCCCTGATCATCGTCGGCGAAGACTATGGCGAAGGCTCCTCGATCATGCAGGAGCGCTCCCACGCCTTCGCGATGAAGTCGCAGATGTGGCTGCTTGATCCACGACCCAATCTCGAATCCATCGTCCAAGCGGTGGAGAACGGCTTCGAATTATCAGAAGCCAGCCATACGCCGGTCATGCTCCAGGTGCGCATTCGTTCCTGCCATGCCCATGGCCGTTTCATCACCAAGGCCAATCGCCGACCGCAATACACCTTGCAGCAGGCGCTGGAGAATCCCCGGCGCGATTTGAGCCGCATCGTGCTGCCGCCCTCAACCTTTCTGCATGAGCAGGAAAAGATCAAGGACCGCTGGCCGGCCGCGCTGCGCTTTATTCGCGAACACAAGCTCAACGAATTCTTCCCCGGCGACTTTGCCGGGGTCGGCCTGATCCTTCAGGGCGGCCTCTACAACGGCGTCATCAGGGCACTGCAACTGCTTGGCCTGT
>Ga0172380_10007798_pt1 | contig 11919 bp, 12 predicted proteins | sample Leawe162metaG_FD_119747 | JGI IMG/M metagenome (GOLD analysis project Ga0172380, IMG submission 119747) | Leachate microbial communities from a municipal landfill in Southern Ontario, Canada - Leachate well 162 metaG | ecosystem: Engineered > Solid waste > Landfill > Unclassified | place... | reverse complement strand
CTCTTCCGCCCCATCAATCCGCTGCGACCAATGTCGCGATCCGAGTCGCCCTGACGCATCCGCATCAGGACCTGTCGGTAGTGGTGCATTTCGAATTTCCTCCTGCTCATCGGGCCTCCGGCATAAAGCCACCGAGGCTACCGATTCCTGCATCGAAATTCCGAAATGCCCGTCACTCCTCCTGCGTTGCTGGCTCCTTTACGCCGATCATCGACTGGCTCCTATATGCCGATCATCAGGTGGCTCCATTACGCCGATCATTGCCTGGCTCCTATACGCCGATCATGAAGTGGCGCCATTACGGCGATCACTGACAGTAGGCCAGTCGCTGCGCAGGCTTCGCTTGGTGGCCTACCGCTGCGCGCCCTGCGGGTTCGGGTAATGGTCGGTTATGTCTTGCGCCCCTTCGCCGCTCACCCCGCTATTCAGCGCGTCCGCGCCTTCACTGCATGGCGCAATGGGGTTGCTTCGCTCCGCTGGCGCTTCGCTGTCAGGGTCGCCAGTTGCAAAAGCGCCGTGTCGCCAGCGCCGACTTCCATCCGCGCACCCCGTTCGAGGAAATGCGTCGAGAGAATAAACGCTTGCTACGCCCTTAGGCCCATCTCAACTGACTGCGGAAAATAGCGCAATAAGTGCTTTGTTTCCTGTCTTAAGTGCAAGGTTCAGCGGGGTATCCCCGTTATTGTTTTCGATATAAGTAGGCGCAGCTCTTTCGAGCAGCAACTGGGACATCTTTACGTATTTTTCCAGAATCGATAAGTGCAACGGGGTATTTCCGTCACTATTGGTGACGGCTATTAACAACGGGTTGTCATTCAGCAACAACTCCACGTCATACAGTAGGTTGTTACGCACCTTGCCTCTAAACATCACCGCTGTATAGCTACCGGAAAGTAATTTCAACTTCTCCTTAGTTTCGTCGGACTGGTCGCCGGCGGCCAGTTGCTGTCTGAGGGAAAGACCCTCCAATCGAGCCTTTTCAAGTCGCGCGGTTTCTTCGTCGCACTGTCTCTTGATTTCTGCCAAGCGCGACTGTTCCAACGCAATCAGAATTCCAGCGCGCTGTTTGATGTATGCGACCTTCGTTCGATTCTCGTCGCCTTCGCACTCAGCGAACAAACGCGTCCACAAACCCTTGTCGATAGCGCCAGACTCAAGCTCGTTCGCGATAGCGGTATATATAGCGCCCTCATCGACGGCGATGGTCTCCTGCATCGACTCAAGCACCAAACTGCTCGACGGCGTCGCGCGAGCCGGTTGATCCGTCGGAGCACGTTGCGGTATGACTGCAGACTGAATAGATGTACCTGCCGGCATTGACGTTTCAGTCGGCGTACGTACAGGCAGATCAGCCTTGGCGCCATTCACCTGAACACTACTTTCTGCAAGCTTTTTTGATGCTCGGTTCAGGACCTGATAGAAGATCAAGGCCATAATGAAAGCAGTTGCCATGTCAATTGGATTCTGTGCAGACATGGAAATGCCTAAGGACTTGCTAATTGCGGCATGTCGGAAACTCTTTGCCACTGAGGCAAGAATCACTCCGCACACAAGATAGCCAATGGTCAGCGTCCACGTGACAAGATTCGACGCTGGCGCAGCTTTGAAAAACACCATGTTCAACGCTTTCGCCACCAGCCATGAAAATGCCGCCAGCAAAGCCATATCGATCAACATTTTGCTTCCTTATCAATCGCTGTCATGAAAGCGCCTACCGGGGTCGCATCCGCGCCGTTGTGAACTCATTTCAGTACGCCTGATCCAGTACCACGCTATTCACGACTTGCTGACACAAGGGCTTCAACTTGGTCGCCGCAGCGGTCACTTGCGCCGCTTCATTTTCAGCCCCACCAACCATGCACATCAAACTGATCGCCTTGCCGCGAAAAAAGAGCAAGTACATCCGGCCCCGCGAGTCCATCTTCATTCCCGCGCGCTCTTGCGGCATGACCATGTCCACCCAGTATCCCGCGCTTTTCTCCTGCGAGAACGCGCCACCGTCGACAAACTTTGAACCGTCGGGAACCATGGTGTGAAGCTCACCCGCCCGAACCATCTGGTCGACCTCGGCTCGGGTCGGGGTTTCGCCTGCCGTATCCTGGACCATCAAAATGATGTTCGATAGCCCCGTCCCGCCTTCGCTTACCCATTTCTGCACGACATGGGGACGCTCGCCTTCTTTGGCCAGCCACGAGCGCGGCAACTGAAGATGGAAGCGGAGCCTCTGTGATTTTCCTGTGCCGTCAGTGCTATATCGCTGCCTGAATCCATCGCCAAATTCAGCAACCGGATTTGAAGCGTAGCGGACTGCCAGCAGATAGCGGAACACGTCGGGCTCCATTTCATCGCCTTTGGCTCTGGCTTTGACTTGCTCAAGAAATTGCTGCGCAAGTTGCTGCGTAATCTGTTGCTTTGATAGAAGGCCACGCAGCTTCTTATCCAGTTCACTGCGCAGTACCTTGAACTTGGCTTCCGTCATCGCTGCAATCAACTCAGTTTCCAGCTTCTTTCTGACGTCGGGAAATGCTGAATTGAATGTCATCCGGGCCATTTCAATCTGCACTGCGGCTGCTGGGTAGGTCCGCTCAATCCTCGCCAAGCTAGCGTCCTGACCAAGCACAAACCCATAGGCTTTTGAAATTGCTTTGATTGAAGAGGGATTGTGATTCAGTGCGGCGAATGCCAAGCATGGAAGGACGATGCCGCACCATAGTGCGGTGAGGCGAAAAGCCCGGAGGACAAATTGCCTATTAGGGTTGCGCATTGCACGTCGCCCCGTGTTCGCCAAATGTGTTTTGCATGCCATCAGTGTAGCCCTTATCGTCGGCGCCGACCATTGGGGACAGCCGTCCCACCAGCGCCGACTTTCCTATCGCCCAAAAACAAACCCGACATTGCGCCGGGTCGTTTGCTCGTTACGCTTTGGATACATTGAAGTGATTTCATGCAGCCCTTGTCTATCCCTATTTTTCGTTGATACGGCTTTCACTAATGCCGAATAGAAACGAGAAGGTGATAAGCGCACACCACTCTGCAAGCAGCAATGGAATGTGGATATCGAGGTTGTTGCTGACATCGAACAGGAAGCCGTATCCCCTGAACAACATTCGACCTTCACTTCCATACATCCTTAACGGCGGGAAGAGCAGGGTAAGCAGAATGGCTGCGGCAAGGAATCTTGGCTTGGCAAAGAGATGAGTCATTCTGGCACCATGTCCCCGCACGTTATGCTCGATGTGTTTGTCCTTGAGTTGGCATAGACAAGGCATCTGGCGTCCTGAAAACCATCCTTGCCGGGAACGACGAGCAGTTTGATGCTCTCGTGGCTGGAAATATCCTTCTCTTTTTCGATGTAGGCCCACTTCTCATATCTTGCGGCTGCTTCTTTGTCTGCCTGCTCGTATCTGGCCCTCGCCTTTCCATCTTGTTCTGGTTTGACAATGAAGAACTGATACGCAATAAGAGCAACGGCACCACCGAGTAATGCCACGACCAGATATTTCATACCCGTCCTTCCATGCTCAGTTGACACGCGGCCTCAAGAATTGATTTGCTACGCTTCGGATGGGAGCGTGCCCACACCATCATTCCGACACGAATGACCGCCTTTCCCAAGTCCTCCGGACTGACTCGGTACGCTGGCGGCCAGCGTATGCAGGGCTGCCCGAAACCCAACCTAAAGAGTGAACATCAACCTAGCCTCAGATTGTTTCACCTACTCATCTTTGTTTCGCGTGCAGCCTATATGCAATCTACCACTATCAGCACCCAATCATCTGCCGTCCCGTCATCGCCAACTTTCTGATTTTGCCAAACAGATTCAGCCATCCCGGCCCAGGTCCTCTAACGGATCAAGCCCCAACTCATTCAGCCGCCGATTCATCAGCCCAAGCCGTTCGGCCATGCCCGCCCATGACGCATTGGCGAAAGCGGAATACTCGGCTTTCAGCCGTTCAAAGGTGCGACAGTGCATCCCCTTGGGCTTGGCGCCTTCCGGGTTCGCTATCCCGGCTCCCCATCCAAGGCGCCGCCGGATGGTGTCTGCCCGCCGCATGGCTCGATCATCATCCGTTTCCCGCTGGCACTGATAGGCCAGCTTGTGGCAGTGCCGACAGGCGAAGATTGAACCGCCGAAAAGGATTGCCACGCGCCGCCCGCATCCTTGCGCCGGGCATCGAAACCACGCCCGCCGCCCGCCCAGGTTGCAGGGTGTCCATTCCAGATCGACGGGGTATTCCATCGGTTGCCACTCGGCGCCATTGCTTCGGCTTCGGTAGTTGAGAATCACGCGGTCAACTTCGGTTCGCATCTGAATCGATGCCACCTCTTCGCCGTTGCGCGTCCAATGCCAGCCGAAGGCCCGGCCCGGTGTCAGCAGGCCATCGCGTTGCAGCCGCCGAATATCCAGCGGCCGCATGTCGCTGGTGGTGTTCTTTCCGCGTTGCCCGCGCCCGCTACCGAAGCCGCCCATTATTTTTCATCCCCAGGATTTGCCTAAATCATTTGGCAAGTTAGCCGCATGGTTTTCGCTGATTCTTGCCGAAAGCCTTGCCCCGCCTAGCATTACGCCGGCTTTGATGGTGTTGCATTTCATGCGCCGCGCAGGTCTTTCACCTTCAAAAGCATGGCCAATGTCCGCTCAAATTTGCGGTCAAGGTGCGTTTCGTAGCGGTTCAATTTCTCCAACAGGTGCGCCCGTAGCCCTTCGCCCAAGGTTTGCGCCTTGATTGCCGGGGTAAATTGGGCTTCCCGCACCGTGCGGTAGCAGATCGGTTCCAGCGAATCGCGGATGAATTCGGCCAGTCCCTCGGCAGTTGCCGGGTGTTCCTCTTCCTCGACGTGCTCATCCCACCAGTCGCGGGATTCCTGAATCAGCGCCCGCCGGGCTTTGCTGTAGGCATCTGGCCCGCCCTTGCGCAGTATCGCCGCCGCCTTTTGGGTCGCCGCAAGATCAAGCTCCGCGTCCCGCTGGCGCTCGGCTATCTCTTCCGGAGTCGTGTCCCACAGATCCCGCAGGTCGGCATTCTCGCCAGTCATGCCATGCTGAAAAGGTGCCGCCGACGGCATTACCGACTTCGGGCTATTCACCGCGCTTTTCAATCCCTCGTTGATCTTCGCGCCTTCGGCCAGCAATACCCGCCGCTTGCGCCAAATGATCGTGGCAAGCTCTTCGATCAGGTGCCGCTCGGTCATGCCGCCCGGTCGGTGTTCATCGATCAGCGCGGCCAGCAAGTCGGCAAACTCGGCATGATCTTCATGCGCCAATACCGCCAGCCGGGAAAGAATGCCGTGCTTCAAGGCATTGAACCGCACCGCCTCATAGTTGCCGCTCCGCGCTACGGGTGCGGCTTCGTCGCGCGTTATCAGTGTCGCCTCGTTGATCGTTTTCGCTTCAATGGTTGCCATCATTCGCCGCCTTTCTGGATCAGTTCCGTCGCCGCCCGCCCGGTGAAGTAATCCCGCGCATCCGCGTCCCGCTGGCACTGGCCTATCACTTCGGCAATCGTCGCCGGGTCGGTTTCCTCGATCAGTGCCAGCCATGCCCTGATAGCCGATTCCTCTATCGCGGTCAGGGGTGCCGATGGTTGCCGGATGGTCGGGGTAAAGGGTTCCGCCGCTACCGCGTCCGGGTGTCGGTCCAGTATCTCGGCATGGGTCGCCTCGGGACAGCAGGCCACTTCCACCGGATCACGGTCGGGGTAGTGAATCAGCCACCAGCGCGAAGCGGTCGCCGTATCGCCAGCGCCGACTTTTGCCGCGAGGGCGGTTTGCCCTTGCGGGGACTTTGCGACAGCGACAGTTGCGACACTTGCGACAGTTCGCCCCCTTTCCCCCGCTTGTGTCGCAAAAGTCGCAGGTGTCGCAGTCGCAAACCTTGTAGGCTCGCTCTTTCCACGGATCAGGCTCGACAGGCTCATAGCGTCACCCCCACCAGCGCCGGATTCACCTTGATGATTTTCCGCCGCCCCTCTTGTGCCACTCTCACGCGGTCAAGCTCTTCCAGTTCCCGCAATGCAGTTGCCAGCTTTTCCTTGTCGCGCACTGGCCCAAGCCGTTGCGCTTCGCGGGTCGGGACAAGGTGCGTCCGCTCCCGCTGGCAATACTCGATCAGCCAGCTATCCAGCCGCGCCGCGTCCGCCAGTTCCGCCGGTAGCGCAAGCTCACCAAAGAAGCGCCGGGCTTCGTTCAGGTGCCATGCCGTGATTCGGCTTGCACTCTCGAACGCCCCCGCACCGATTGCGCCGCCCGCCCCCTCGAACATCTGGAACAGTGCCGCCAGTCGTGCCGCGTTGTCGGCGGACTTGCTCGCCACGTCCCGCACGTCGTAAAGCTCGCCGCCGCTGGATAGCGCGCTCTCGATTGCATCGTAATATTCCACCCATGCCGCTTTGGCTTCCGGGGTCAGGGGCAGCATGGGCGGGGTCAGTGCGCCATCCTCATCAATGGGGGCGGGTTGATCCAGAATCGCGGCAATGCGCCGATGAAACGTGGCCAGGTGCGGCCAGTTCGCGGGGGCTTCGGTGAATGGCCGTTGCCCTTGGGTTGATTCAGGCCACGCCACAAGGAACCGGGCAAGGAAGCCCGTGCCACGCGCCAGCGCCCCGGATCGGGTGAAGAATTCGCGCAAGGTCGGTTCCTGGACCTGCAATGCCACCGTCAGCCGCGCCCCGCGCACGGTGAATGATTCGGTTGATCGCCGGTCTATGGTCAGACTTGCCCCGTCCCATAGTTGATTCAGCAAGCTCAGATTTCGCATGACACTATCCTTGCCCATGCCATGCGAACCGAAAACTATCCCGCCCTCGGCAGATACCACGCCGCACGACGGCCATTGCTTCGCCGCCCCATAGGCCAGTGCTTCCGGGGTTGTATCGGCATACAGCAGGCGGGGGATTCTTGGCGGTTCCGGCTTGTCATGTTCCAGATCGCGCAAGATTGATTCCGCGCCATGCGTGGGCTTACCTGCCTTCGCAAGTTGGCGAATCATTTCCTTTACCCCGCCGCGCTTGGCTTCCCATGCCTCGATTGCCGCCTTGTGGTCTTTCAGGACCGGCTTTGCCGCCTCGGCTTGCGCTTCCTCATAGTCGCGGATCGCTCGGGTAAAGAAGCCGTCGCAGGTTGATTTCCGCTCGCCAGAATCGGCAATGGTCAGCAGGAACAGCCCGACAGGCCCATGCAGCTTTTCCGCCCGCTTCGCATCGGCATGAGCTTGGATCGCCAGCGACAGCGCCGCCAGCGCCGACGATGCCACCATCGGGACGGGTGCCTTGACGAATCCCGCTACCTCTTCCACCGCCGCACGAATCGGCAGGGGCAGTGCGTCACGCGGATAGGGTTCCGGTTCTACCTTCGCGGCCAGCGGGTGCGGATCAGGCCAGCCGTTGCCGTCAGAATCGCCCGCTGGCGGATTTTCTTGGGCGGGTTGAGGCTCGCCCCCTGCCGGGAGCGCTGCGTTCGCGATGGCGCGTTTTACGGCTTCCAATCCACATACCGCCGCCATGTCGTTGACGTCCGTCATGTCGGGATCGCGGTCGGTGCCGAAGTCGGGAATTGCCAGCTTGGCGCCGACGGATCGCGCCGTCTCGATGGCATGGGGATCGGGTGCGCCGGTCGCCTTTACCAGATCGGCCAGAACCACCAGCGCCGCGGCCGGGTAGCGTTCGCGCATCGCCTTCGCCACCGCCGGCAGGTTGCCCGCCGATAGCGCCGCAATCGCGGGCTGTCCGGTCGCTTTCGATGCAGATAGCACGGTCGCCACGCCTTCGCCTATCAGCAGGGTCAAGCTTGCGCCGTCGCCCTCGGGCAGGCGTTCGGTTGCCCAATACCCGCCCGCCTTGCTACCGCGCCCGGCCAGCGCCGCCTTGCGCCCGGATTCGTCAATCAGCTCCAGCGTTGATATGCCGTCGCCTTGCTTGACGGGAACCACCAGCAAGCGCCCGGCCAGTTGATCGCCGCCGGACTTCGGCGCATAGCCCAGGATCGCCGCCGCCGCGCCGGCGTCAATCTCTCGCAGGGTTGCCACGGGTGAAACCCGCTTGCGGGAAAGGTAGGGATGATCGGCTTTCGCCTCGGTTGCCGCTTTGAGGATTGCCGCCGCTTTCTTCGCTGTGTCGGCACGTTCGCGGGTTATCTCGGCTTCCTCTTTGGCGGCCCGTTCCGCCGCAATGCGCCGCCTCTCGCCAAGCTCTTCGGGTGTCGGTTTCTGGTGCATTCCATCATCGCGCCAGCCGTTCGCCTTGGCTTCATAGAACAGCGTTCCGATAGTCAGCTTGCCGGTTCCGCTGGCACTCTTCCAGACGGATGCCGCCTCATCATCACCGCGCCCGTCCCGCCATTCGTCCCACAGATCGCGGCCCATGTCGCCAAGCTCTGACTTGATCATGAAGGCCACACGCACGCGCTCATCGTGTGCGCCGACAGGCATGAATTGCAGGGCTTCGCGGATGCGGTCAAGATCATTCGACATTGCCGCCCCCTTCCTTGTCAGGGACAAAGCCCGGATAAGGCCACTCAGGCACGCCAAGCGAATACAGCGCGGCATTGCGCCGGATGCATCCGCGAAACTTCACCGTCGGGACGATCCGCGTAATGATGTTGAAGCCCATCCCGCGCAGATCATGCACACGCGCCGCCGCTTCCGGTATCGCATGGTCGGCGGTCAGCACGAACGACAGTAAGGGTTGATGCTGGCGGATCAGTGTCAGCACTTGGGCGCGTTGCCCGGTCACGGTCGGCGCTTTCATTTCCGCGCCCCTCTGTGCCATCCGCGCCTTTGCTGGCGCTTGCGTGAAGGCCTGGCAAGATTGCACCTGCCGATCAGCGGATCGGTTCCGGTATGATTGCGGCTATCGGTAGTCTTTGGGGCCGTGTCCTTACCGGGGGCACGGCCCTTGTTGTTTTTGGTCATGGCCCGCCCCCTTATGCCGATGCAATCAGGGCGCGAATATCCTCGACTCTCCACGCGGTAACACGCGGCCCGAATTTCACCGGTTTCGGGAATCGGCCCGACTTGACGCCATCCCACCAACAGGATTTTTTTACCGGGATGATCGGGGGAATTGGCGGTTCCGCTTTGGGGTCGCCAATGATTTGCGGCAAGCGCAAAAATCCTGTTTCAGGTAGTTGGTTCATTGCATCCGTCCTTATCCAAGTTAAGACGGGTGCATCCTCCTTTTTCCGTTAACCGAAAAAAACGGAAAGGGGTTTCCCTTTAGGGGTGTTGCCCCTCTGAAAGCCGCGCCAGCATTGACGCTTAGGGTGTCCCTATTCTTCCGGTCTGCGTCCGGTCTTTGCCCACTCAGGACGAAGGATCGTCGCCGCTTTATCCGCAAGAGTTTGTGAGAATCCTTTCCCTATCAGCCACGCGGTCACGGTTGCGTTGTCGGGATGAGTTGGTCGGTCGTCGCGTTTAGCGTTTCCCCACCACTTCGCCGCCGCCTGATTCATCATCGCCAGCTTGTCGGAAACATGGGCACGTTCGGTTGTTGCTATGTGTGTGCCAGCATTCCCTGGTTCGTCATTAATTGATCGTTCAAACTCTCGAAGCGCTTCCGTACGAACGATTAGCATGGCGTCTTCTGGAAGCCCGTCACGGGGGTAGTAGCGTTCTGATACCGGTTTCAGCTTTCTTCTTTCCAGAAACTCCTTACGATCGTTTTCGTATTTTGTTAGCAGTGATTCTGCCTCTGCTGCACCTTCTGAAGTCGGATCGTTTTCCTGTATCTGAAGGCAATGGCGTTTTAGTCTCTCCAATGCAGCCTTTGATCCGGGCTGAAACTCATTATCATCAAAATCATCTTGAATTTGGCACAGGAAACCGTCGCGCCCTTCAACAAACGCCCCGTCCATACCTACTAATGTCACAGGTGGCCCACCGATTAACTGCTGGTATTCGTTCTCAATATCTAGGCGTTCGCTGCCAATCATGGGTAAGTCATATACCCCGCGAAGCGTGCTTACCTCTTCTTCTAATTCAACTATGCTCATTGGATGCCCATTGTGCGACAGTGTTACTCCCTTATGCAGTTTAACGGTTCCCTCACCACCAATAGCAGGCACTTCGATGTAGCTCGCCTCGCTAATTGGGATGATCCTCCCGCATCGCCCTTTCGCCCCATCCGCGAAATAGACTGAAAGTCTCAGATGTCTATCTAGCGCCAACCGCAAAATGTCGGCGTAAGTTACATCTTCTCCGAGTACCACTGTTAGATACTTGGCAGCATCTGCCACTGTCAGCCATTGCTTAAGGTTGAACAGCTTGCCCATACCACGCCCCCTTTTCACGCCCCCTTGAATCAGGAGCCGCGCCTGCCGGGCAAGGGTTCCCGGTGTTCGCCCTTGGGGATCAGCCGCAGGCTAGGCGCAGCAAACTTGTTATGCCGCAACCTCGCCCCGGATCGGGGTAACACTCGCCACCGCTGGCACCGTGCCGCAATAGTCCGCCCACGCCTGCATCAGCATGGTTCGCTTTTCGATCAGGTCGCCGCGCCGGTAAGCCGCTTCCACCTTGTCGGGCAGGCTATGGGCGAGTGCATGTTCGCAGACTTCACGCGGGAACGAATTAGCCACCGATTCAGCGCACCAATCGCGGAAGCTGGAACGGAAGCCGTGCACGGTAATGTCGCCGCGTTTCATGCGCCGCAATACCGCCGTCAAGCTCATATCGGAAAGGGGCTTGCCGGGCTTTGCGCCAGGGAATACCAGATCGCCGATACGCGGCATGGATTGCAGCAAGGCCAGCGCCGCCTCTGATAGCGGTACTCGGTGTTCACGCTTGGCTTTCATACGCTCGGCAGGGATAACCCACAGCGCCGCGTCAAGGTCAAACTCTGCCCAGGTCGCTAACCGGACTTCACCAGATCGGCAGGCGGTCAGAATGGCAAGCTCTACCGCCTTCGCCGCGATGCCATCCTGCCCACGCAGCATAACCATGAATGCGCCTATCTCTTGCCATGGCAAAGCCGGATGATGCACCGTGCGCTTGCTTCGGCTTGGATCGGCCAGCAGGTTATCCAGATGCCCGCGCCACCGCGCCGGGTTGTCGCCTTGCCGGTATTTCGAGACAGTTGCCCAGTCAAGGATTGACTCGATACGCCCACGCAGGCGGGTTGCCGTTTCGGTCTTTTCTGTCCAGATCGGTTGCAGCACTTTGACGACAAGCGCGGTATCTACCAACGCCACCGGCATCTTGCCGATTATTGGACTGGCGTAAGTCTCAAGGGTGTTTTCCCACTGGCTCGCGTGTTTGGCATTCTTCCAGCCGCTACGGTGCGCCGCAATGTATGCGTCCGCGCACTGGTCGAAAGTCATCATCTTTGCCCGTTCCAAGGCTTCAACCAGCTTTGACGCCTTGCGGGTTTCGAGTGGGTCTTTGCCTTCCAGCAAGATCAAGCGGCATTCCTTCGCCTTCGCTCGCGCCTCGGGCAGTGTGACGGTATGCACCGCCCCTAATCCCATTTCCCGCTGTTTCTTGGATAGGGTAAAGCGAAATATCCATGACTTGCTACCCGACGGCGAAACCTGCAACCAAAGCCCTGCACCATCGCCGTAATAGCCCGGCTTCGTCGCCTTGCTCACTGCCAAGGGTGTCAGCTTATCGACCAGTCGCGCCATGATCTCCCCCTATCCGTCAAATGTGGGTAGGGGCTATCTTCTAACCCACATTCCTACCCACGCTATAAGGTCGGATTCTATCGGATATTGGCGAACGGGTGCGGATTATCTTTTTCTGTAAAGCCCATGCTACAAGCGGTTCGGCGTATTTCGTTGGATGCTGCCGTATTGCCCTATGGCGGTCACCCCATCCGCCACCTCCAGCCGGCAGCGCCTTTCGGGGCGTTTTGTATCGCCGTACCGTCAGCGCCAACTCTTGAGCATCTCCGCAGCTTGTCCGGATTTTGTGCACCGGAGCGCTCACTG
>Ga0172380_10007797_pt1 | contig 11921 bp, 8 predicted proteins | sample Leawe162metaG_FD_119747 | JGI IMG/M metagenome (GOLD analysis project Ga0172380, IMG submission 119747) | Leachate microbial communities from a municipal landfill in Southern Ontario, Canada - Leachate well 162 metaG | ecosystem: Engineered > Solid waste > Landfill > Unclassified | place... | reverse complement strand
TGCCACAACCCCGGCGAATCCGATCATTCCGGGGGCGGTGGCCAAACTTCCGGGGGCGGGGGTGGGGGCCGCGTCTCCATGCACGGGGCCGCGCTCGGCAAAGCGCACCTCCGCAAACCCGCTTACGTCAAACAATTCGCTCCGCTCCCCGCCGCCCCCTCCGCCTTCGCTTCCACACTCGACAACTCCCTCATGGACGCCGTATCCCAATCCTGTCTCACCTGTCACGACGGTTCGCTGGCCGCCGATGTCAGCACCGGCACCGGCTCCCTGTCCAATTCATCGTTCAACGCCGCACACGATCACCCCATGGGCATGACCTATCCCACCCGACCGCAAATCACCACCTCGTCCGGCGGACTCGCCCCATTCCGTTCCCTCGCCGCGCTCGACCCCCGCATCACGCTCATCGACAACAAAATCGGCTGCCTGGCCTGCCATTCCCCCTACTCCACCGAAGATCATTTGCTGGCCATGTCCAACAGCCGCAGCGCCCTCTGCCTGGCCTGCCACGCGGATGACTGACAACATCAGGTTATGAGCGAGCGGCGGGGCCGGTGCTGGCGCGGACGATCAATCGCGGTGATCGCGATGCGTCCGGCCTGTTCGCGCGAGACGCCCGAATGGCCGATCCGTTCGAGGTTGTTCCCTCGCTGCATCGTTAGTTCGTCGCTCTGATGTCGCGGATCATCTCTTGCGGGCAGGCGGCGGAGCCGGCATCAGAGGCATGCCCCCGCCGTGCAGTTGTCGATAATGGCTGGGCGACAGGCCATATGTCTTTTTGAACACCGCGCTGAAGTGCGGCAGATCGGCGAAGCCGCAGTCCAACGCAATGTCCAGCATGGACCGGCGGCTGTGGATCACCAGTTCCCGCGCCTGACGCAATCGCGCCCGTCGCAGTTCCTGGCCCATGCTGTGACCCATGAACTTGCGGAACTTGCGGTCGAGGGTCGCCCGCGAGCATCCGATCGCCTGTTCCACGTCGTCGATACGAACATTTTGGATCGCGTGATCGCGTAACCATCGCACCGCCGCGGCGACATCGGGGTCACCGATCTGAAGCACGTCCGTCGATCTGCGAACCTCCACCCTCAGCGGCGGCACGCGGACGACCCGCGGCGCGTTCTTGCGGTTCTTTATCATCCGGTCCAGCAGCGACGCCGCCTGATACCCCAGTTCATGCTGGTTGATATCGACGCTCGACAGCGGCACCGAAATCGCCCGGCAGCGAAACGCATTGTTGTCCACCCCCAGCAGCGCGATGTCATCCGGTATCGCCAGCCCCATCTCCAGCGCCGTCAACCCCACCGTCACCGCCATCCGGTCGTTCCACGCCATCACACCGATCGGCAGGGGCAGCGACTCCAGCCACCGGCGAATCCGCTTGCGGCCCTCCGGTTTGAAGTCCAGCGGCAAACGATCCACGCCACCCGCTTTCGCCGCCGTGGTTCGCACTTCAAACCCCGCCTTGGCGATCACCTCCGCGAACCCCGCCTCTCGCTCGGCGCTGACAAACACATCCATCCCCGCGAACGCGAAACGGTTCAGTCCCAGCTCCAGCAGATATTCAGCTCCCATCCGACCGATCTGATGCTCGTCGCTGGTAATGACCGGAAACCGTGATCGGCCCTGAAGCGGAAAGTGGCACCGCACCACCGGCACGTCACGTCCGTCCAGAGATCGGCTCACCGCCGCGTCCTCCCGAGTATCCAGCACGATCACCCCGTCGCACGGCAGGGCGCGATCCACATCGAACAGCCACCGCCCGTCCACCGAATACGCCAGTATCCCCGCCGTCTTCTCCGGCACGCTCAGCAGCGTCTCATGCCCCACCAGCAGCAACACCACCGGCCCGCCCGCCTTGTTCGACACGCGTGATGTACCCATACAAACAGTTTGTCAGAAATCTTCCGGCAAGCAACCCCCCACATCCCGCCCGGACCAGCCGGGTTTTATGGGACGATTTAAATATACAAATAATTTGTTCAAAAACACAAGACTTTGTCGTCCGGCGCGGGTATTTTTTACGTTGGGTTCGATGCGTGTCACCGAATCCATACGATCTTTGGTGTCCCGACGGCAATCGAATCCCATTTTTTGGGAGGACTGCGCAATGAAAAAGATGAAATGGACTCTCGTGGCATGCGGCATGGCGCTGGCGATCACCGGATCGGTCAACGCGGCTCCCATCGTCGGTGAACTGGTCGGCGTCTTTGATCCGCCCGGCGACGATACGATCAGCGCCTACGCCGGCTCGCTGACCGTCGCCGACCTGACCAACTGGAAAACCACCGTCGCCACCGCCTTCACCAACGAAACCGGCGCGGTATGGAACTCCGGCCTGACCACGCCCCTCAAACCCGACGGCACCAGTCCCTTTGTCTCCCAACTCTTCGGCGCTGACGGTGCCGAATTGCCTTACGGCACCAGCAAGGTTCTGACCCTGAAGAATGTCGGAGCCGCCGATTGGTCCATTAACATGTTCAGCTCGGCCAACCGCACCAGCGGTTTCGCGCATCTTGATCCAAACACTGTCACTGCGGCGACCACCGCCCTGTCCCTGACGCTTTCCGGCGGCGGGCTGGCCACCGGCGAATATGTCAACGCCGTGGCGCTGGCCCTCAACGGGCGAAGCGGCGCGGTGGGAATCGTCACCTTCACCGCCACCTTCAGCGACAACTCCACCCAGGCGCTGGCGTTCGGCGGCCCGCTGGCGTTCGGCACTTCCGGGTTCGTCCTCTTCAACGCCCCCGCCGGTCTTGGCATCACCCAAATTCAGTATTCATCGACGACGACGCGGCAAAATCCCATTGACGACTTCAGCTTCACCACCGCCATCCCCGAACCGGCGACGCTGGGGCTGATGGCGATCAGCGGGCTGTTGATGGCTGGACGCGGCAAACGCTGAACGAACGATTCTTCCTCTTTCAACGCCGGTTCGCTTTGACGGCGACCGGCGTTTTGCCGCTTGCGGTATGTTTCCGGGGGCGGGGGGTGCTAAGCCGCAAGCGGCGGAAACATATGCGGTGTGGCATGACGAATCAATTACCGAATGGCCGATTGTTGATCGCCGATTGCCGATTGGGGCGGACGGTGGTCTTTCAATCGGCAATCGGCTATTCCGGGGGTCGGCAATCGAGAATCCGACACGGTTTTACGCTTGTGGAACTCCTTGTCGTCGTCGCCATCATCGCGCTGCTCCTGGCGATCCTGCTGCCGTCGCTGAACAAGGCGCGCGACGCGGCGAAAAACCTTAAATGTCTGACCCACCAGCGGCAGGTCCACATCGCCCTGGCGACATATGCCACCGACTTTCAGGGAATGCTGCCCTACCGTTGGAATGCAGCCGGTGATGCGACCGTCGGCGAACCCATTGGCTACCTCAACTGGTATCAACGCCTGGGTGAAATCTCCATCGGCAATAACTATCTTCCGTTGGCCGCCGACATCCATGACGCCCGTCTGCGCACCGCCTGGCAATGCCCGTTCCCGGCGTCCGACATGCCGGGTTACGGTCGCGTCATTACCCCGTCCGGCGGCGACGGCCAGTTCCGCATGTCGTACGGCCTGAATCGATATTTAGCCGCCTCTCGAACCGGCGGCGGCGGCAATCCCATCACCTGGATGCGCGCCTGGGCACCGCTGGACAACAGCAGTCCGTCCTATCCCGACATCAAAAGCGCCGTGCGGATCGACCGGGTGACACCTTCGACTTTCGCCATTGCCGACGGACGGTCGGACGTTAACGACTACGCAACCTACGCCAATTTCGACTTTACAGGCGTCGGCATTTGGGATCACGTCAATTCCGTCCCCTGGTCGGTGACTTGGCGAAGCGCCAACGACACTACCCCCGACCTGTTCACCGGCGACGTGGTAAACATCCCCCGGCACTATCACTCGGTGAACGTCACCGGCATCGACGGCCACGGCGAGTCGATCAGCGGCAAGTGGGACGTTGATCGCATGCGCAACAATGTTGCCTGGGGACCGTGAATCATGCTATAGTCGTCGCGTTGAAGCATGGGTTGCCTGTTCCCTTTACCGATGGATTGGCGGCGATTTTCTTGGCGAATCTTCGGGAATAATCTTTTCATGCCGGACGTCTTGAATCAGAGCAGTGGGAAGGCCGGCTGACGCATGGCCGGAATCCGTTCGCTGTGTTCCCTTCATAACAAAGGATGTTTCGATGAATGACCGATCCGCCCGCTGGTGTTTCCGCGTTGTCGTGCTGTTCGCCGTTGCGATGTCGCTGACCGTCGCCTGTGCGCGGGCGGCGGAACCGGCGGGGTATTGCTGGATGGAGGGCGAAAACCCGACCCAGGCCAGTCAGAAAGTCAGCGGCGCGGGGGCGGCTCATGCCGAGTGGCTGAGCGAGGGCAAGTGGCTGCTGGTGTCGGTCGAGGCGGGCAAGGTGGCCAAGGAAGTGCCGGAGGAGGGCATCGTTCTGACTTACGATTTTCCGGCGGTCGCGGGCGGGAAGCATGAGGTGTGGAACCGCATCGGATTCGAGTTCGTGCGATCGGCGTTCGAGTGGCGCATCGACGACGGCGAATGGAAGCGGATCGAGGCGACGGAACTGACGACCGACTGCATGGAGTTGAGCCGCTGGACCGAAGTGGCGTGGCTGAAGATGGGCGAGGCGGACTTGGCGGCGGGGCGGCACAATCTGCAAATCCGTCTGCCGAAGTTGAAAAACGCCAAGGGGCAGTTTGATCGCGTGTTGTACGCATCGGATGCGTTGTGTGTGTATGGCGGGAAGTTTTCGCCTCACTCGAAGTTCAAGCCGGATGAGGTTTATCGCACGGACGCGGATCGTCAGGCGGCGGAGCAGGTGTTCGTGTTGCCCGCGCCGACCGGCGCGCAGAATCGCGAGACCTTGCCGCTGAACGGGCAATGGGAGGTTTGCCGGGACGATGAGCAGCTTCCGCCGGCGGACATCGCGGTGCCGATGCGGCGGATGAACGAGCAAGCGGCCTGGAGCGCGATTCCGGTTCCGTCGGATCGCAACAAGTCGCGGCCGGACCTGTTGCTCGCGCATCGTCTGTGGTATCGCACGAAGGTGAATGTGCCGGCGGGATACGCGGGGCGTTCGATGTTCATGACGTTTCCGCTGAACAGTCTGAACACGACGGTGTATGTCAACGGGCAGTTGTGCGGGTTCGACAAGAATCCGCTGGCCAGTTACAGCGTGGACGTGAGCAAGGCGGTCAAGCCGGGTCAGGTCAATGAGATTCTGGTGGGCATCCGCGATGCGTGGTACGGGTATGAGAACGATCCGAAGAACCCGATGGTGCTGCGAAAGATGTTCAACATGCCGGAGGGGTATTTCCATCAGGGGTGGCAGCGTTTGGTGTATCCGGTCTGGGGCCACTCGGAATCGGGCATATTGGACGCGCCGACGCTGACCGCCGCCGGGCCGGTGTACGCCGGCGATGTGTTCGTCAAGCCGCTGGTGGCGGATAAGAAGTTGGCGGCGGAAGTGACGCTGACGAATGCGACGAACGCGGCGGTGGCCGGTCAGGTGGTGTGCGAAGCGGTGGACCCGGCGACGGGCAAAGTGGCGGTGACGTTGCCGGCCGGCGCGTTCTCGCTGGACGCCGGCGCGACGCAAACCGTCGAGATCGCCGGTCCCTGGGCCGATGCGAAGTTGTGGTGGCCCGATGCGCCGAATCTGTATGATCTGCGCGTGACGGTGCGGACGGGCGAGAAAGTGCTGGATGTGTCGGACACGCGGTTCGGCTATCGCCAGTGGACGATGGACGGCATCCACTTCAAACTCAACGGCGTGAAGTATCACGCATGGGCCGATTGCTTCGGACAGCCCAACAAGGAAGCCTGGCTGGACTTCTATCACAAGACGCACCAGACGAACATGCGCTTCTGGGGCATTCATTGGGGGCCTGCGCCGGAGATGTCGCCGAATCAGGTTTTGGATTGGTCGGACGCGCATGGCGTGGTGATCCGTCGCACCGGCATTCTGGACGGGGAACTGATGAGCTATCAACCGCTGCCGGAACTGGCCGGCCACTGGAAAGACCAGGTGACGGCGTGGGTCAGGGGTGAACGCAATCACCCGTCGATCATGATCTGGTCGATTGAAAACGAGTTCCAATACGTCAACATCATCAACATGAACCAGTGCGACAAGTGGGAACCGGTGACCAAGGAAGTCGCCGAGGCGGTCGGGAAAGTCGATCCCACGCGCCCGGTGATGATCGACGGCGGGGGGGCGCTGAAGGACAATTCCCTGCCGGTCCACGGCGATCACTACACCACCGGCTCGATCACCGAATATCCCAATCTCGCCTACGAACCCAACACCACCGGCGGCGGACGCAAACGCTGGGAATGGGACCGGAAACGCCCCCGTTTCATCGGTGAGGAAATCTTCCTCGCCGGCAACCACCCCGAACTGTCCTACCTCGGCGGTGAATCCGTGTTCATCGGCAAAACCGGCAACCTGCCCGCCGGCGGACTTTGGGCACGCATCCTCACCGAGGGTTATCGCTGGGTCGGCATCGGCGGCTGGCACTACTGGATGGGCCAGCACGACACCGACGGCAGCTTCTACAACTCCTTCAGTCATCGCGCCGTCTTCTGCCGGCAGTGGGACTGGTCGTTCGGCTCCGGTCAGAAAGTTTCCCGCACCTTCGGCATCTTCAACGACACCCGCCACGACGATCCCATCACCTTCACCTGGAAACTGACCCTCGGCGATCAGGTCGTCGCTTCCAACACCACCGAACACGCCGTTCCCGCCGGCGAAAATGAAAAGTTCAACGTCGAACTCACCCTGCCCGCCACGAAACAGCGATTGGAGGGCACGCTGTCGCTCGACCTGTCGGTCAAGGGGCAGCCGGTGTATCACGATGTCAAGCAGGTGTCCGTGTTGCCCACGGCGGACGATCAGCCGTTGCCCCCCGGCATCGCCGCGCTCAAGCCCGGCGACCTGCTGGTCTATGATCCGAACAACAGCGTGACTCCCTTCCTCGGACAACACCGCATCGCCTTCACCGCGCTGAACGACATCGCAACGCTGCCCGACTCCGGGCGCATTCTGCTGATCGGCACGGACGCGATCGATGTCACCGACAGCACCTCCAGCAAGTTCGCCGCCTACGTTGCGACCGGCCGGCGATTGATCGTGCTCGATCAGAAAAATCCGCTGAAGTTCCAGGCGCTGCCCGCCGTGATCGACGCGGCGGTGAACACCGGCCAGGTCGCCTTCGGCGAAAACATGGAACATCCGCTGCTGGCCGGTTTGCGACAGAAAGACTTCTTCACCTGGGGCAATGACGCGCGGGTCTATCGCAACGCCTATCAACAGCCGCAAAGCGGCGCCAAGTCCCTGGTGCAATGTCACGATCTGTTGAATTACAGCGCGCTGATTGAAGTGCCGGTCAACGACGGGCTGATGCTGCTGAACCAGTTGCTCGTCGGCGAAAAACTCGCCGATTGCGCCCCGGCGCGGCAAGTCATGCTGAACCTGCTGAACTATGCCGCCACGTACAAGCTGTTCCACCGGCCGGTCGCCGCGGTCGCCGCCGATCTGCCCACGCTCTCCGCCGCGATCGACGGCATGGGCCTGCAATACGCGCCGGCCGCCGATCCGCTGGCCGCGATCTCGTCCGGCAAGACCGGCATCGTGGTCATGTCCGCTTCACCGGCCAACCTCAAAATCCTCGCCGAAAACCTGCCCCAATTGCGCGCCTTCACCGACGCCGGCGGATGGATCGTCTTCAACAACCTCACCCCCGACGGACTGGCCGATTACAACAAAATCGTCGGCGTCGAACATCTGATCCGGCCCTTCAAACGCCAACGCATCACCTTCCCGCCCGTTCGCAATCCCCTCACCGCCGGGCTGACCGCGCGAGATATCGTCCTCTACACCTCCAAGCGCATCTTCGGCTTCCGTGACGGCAACTACACCGTCGGCGATCAGTTCAGCTTCATCGTCGATCTCGATGAGGTCGCTCCCTTCGCCAAGTCCTCCTTTCATGCCTACGACAACATCGTCAACGGCTTCGTCGGCGCCGACGGCTGGCCTCTCATCATCGACTTCCCCATCCCCGCGGACGGCAAGCCCTTCGACATCCAACTCGACTTCCCCTCGCCGCAGACCATCACGCAATACACCCACATCGCCAGCATGAATTACAATCCCACCACCCGGGTGAACCTGATCTTCGACGGCGATGAGGCGAATAAACTCCCCCTCACCCTCCAACCCGACGGCTCCGAACAAACCTTCGACATCAATCCCCCCCGCCCCGCCAAACATCTGACCATTCAAATCGCCGGTTGGCAACTCATTCCCGGTAAGCCGCTCAACGTCGGCATCGACAATATCTATCTCAAGGCCCAACGCTCGCCCGATTTCTACGAAAAAGTCAAACCCATGCTCAACGTCGGCGGGCTGGTCTCCTATCCCCAGGGCAAAGGCGGCATCGTGCTGTGCAACCTGCTGTTCAAGGACAACGAGGAAGTGCCTGAAAACCTGCTGAAAAAACGCCGAATCCTCGCCACCATCCTCGACAATCTCCACGCTCCCTTCGCCGGAGGCAAAACCATCATCGCCGGCGCCAACCTCAATTACCAACCCATCGACATCTCCAAATACGCCACCGCCTATCGCAACGAACAGGGCTGGTTCGGCGACAAGACGCACACCTTCGCCGACATCCCCCTCGGCCGCCATACCTTCGCCGGCGTGGCCTACGACGTCTATGATTTCGCCACCTCGCCCGTGCCCACCGTCGTCATGCTCGGCGGCAAGGACGTGCCCGGCAACCTCCCCAAGGAAGTCAAAGGCATCCTCGTCAACCGCAAGGCCGACGCCCTCTTCTTCCTCCAGGCCGCACGCGTTGATCGCAAACGCAATGCCGACGATCTGAAAAAGAATCGCTCCTTTGAACTTGGACGCTACGTCGTCCATTACGCCGACGGCAAACAGGAAATCGTCCCGATCCTCGCCGAGATCGACGTCGAGTCCTACTCGCAATCCGCCGTCAAAACCATTCCAGGCGCGCAGATCGCCTGGACCAAGCCCTACGAAACCGGCAAACTCACCGCCGTGGCGTACAGCAAACAGTGGAACAACCCCCGCCCCGATGTGGCGATCACCACCATCGACCTGTTGCCCGGCAAAGACAACGCCGGCGTCCCCGCGCTGCTCGCGCTGACCGCCGCGTCAACACAATGACCGATTCCCCTCACGCCGCCATGAAATCGCCCTGTTCCACCGTCCACAGCGACACTTCGTTTCGCAGCATATGGGTCGCGCGATCCGCCGGCACCGGCGGGCTGAACAGATACCCCTGCGCCATGTCCGCCTCCAGCGCCAGCACCGACGCCAGTTGACCCGCCGTCTCGATCCCATCGGCCACCACTTGCAATTTCAACGCATGCGCCAGCGTCACCACCGCCTGCGTGATCGCCGTGAAATCCATCCGCCCGTCCATATTCCGCACGAACTGCGCGTCAGTTTCAACACCGACAGCGGATACTGATGCAAACAACTGAGCGAACTGGCCCCCGTCCCGAAATCGTCGATCCACAGCGACAACCCCGCCCCGTGCAGGTTCCGCAACACCTGCTGCACCTTCTCCCCGCCGCTGATGATCGTACTCTCCGTCACCTCCAGGTTCAGACGCCACGGCTCCACGCCATATCGTTCGATCATCTCCGTCACCCGCTCCGCGAAGCCCGGCTCGAACAACTGCTTCTTCGACAGATTCACGCTCACCTTCGCCGCACGATGTTCGTTCAGCGCCGCCGTCCATTTCGCCAATTGTTTGCACGCCGCCTCGATCACCCACCACCCGATCGGCACGATCAGCCCCGTGTCCTCCGCCAGCGGGATGATCTGACCCGGGCTGACCATGCCCCGCGTCGGGTGCTCCCATCGCAGCAACGCCTCGAACCCCGTCAGCGTGTTGTCCGCCAGCGACACCCGCGGCTGATACCACAACCGCAACTGCTCCCCGCCGCTTCCAGGGACGATCCCACCAGCGGTTTCATGGGCGATCCCACTTCCGGGGGCGGGGGCCACTGCGGATCGGATGCACTCGCCCGACCCCGCTGACACCGGCTGCGGTTCATTCATCGGAAAAAAGATTCCCATGTCTTATTAATAAACGATTAACGAGATGTTCAATGTGCGATGTGCAATGTACCATGTGCATTGCAATCTCTGACATCGCACATCGCACATTGAACATTGAACATCTACTTCAGCCCCGCGGTCTCTTCCATCTCGAACATCAGATTCATGTTCTGTATCGCCTGGCCGCTCGCCCCCTTGATCATGTTGTCGATCACGCTGAACACGATCACCTTCCCGCCCGCCACCCGCACCGCCAGGTCACAATAATTCGTATCCCGCACATGCTTCACATTCGGAAAGCCCAGCCGAATCCGTATGAACGGCTCATTCGCATATGCCGCCTCGTACACGTCGTACAACGCATCCTCCGCCCCCGCCCCCGGAAGTAAGTCATCCGCCGGCTCCATGTAAATCGTTTCGTGAATCCCCCGGTCCACCGGCAACAGGTGCGGCACAAACAACGTCCTGACTTCCTCGCCGATCAACCCCGTCAGCGTTTGCTCGATCTCCGGCTGATGCCGGTGCGTTCCCGCGCCGTAACACATAAACGCCTCGTTCATCTCCGGGAAATGCAGATGCGGCTTCGCCGTTCGGCCCGCGCCCGTGATCCCCGAACACGCATTGATGACGATGCCCGTCGGCTTCACCAGTTTCTTCGCCAGCAACGGTCCGATCGCCAGCGCCGCCGCCGTCGGATAGCAACCGGGATTGGCCACCAATCTCGCCCCCGGAAGTTTGGCGGCGTTGAACTCGGGCAGTCCATACACCGCGTTCGCCAGATTCGCCGTGTCCGTATGCGCATGTCCATACACCGACTCATACTTCCGGGGGTCGCTCAGTCGGTAATCCGCGGACAGGTCGATCACCCGCACGCCCGCTTCCAGCAGCACGGGTACGTATTGCATCGCCGCCACGTGAGGCAGACGGATGAACGCCGCATCGCACTCGCGCGCGATCGCCGCCGCGTCGATCGACCGACAGGTCAGATCGCAAATGCCCAGTAGTTCCGGGAACTCCTCCGCGATGTGCGGCAACTGCTCGCGCTGTGACGCCAGATAGGTGACGCGCGCCTCGGGATGCCGCGCCAGCAGCTTCACCAGCCACAACGCCGTATAACCCGTCGGCCCGACAATAGCGACTCGAATGCTCATAGCCGAGCATTGTACGCCTCCCGATTTTCTCCGCCACCGCTACGTTGGCAAATGAAAACGCAGCCGCGTCTCGATGGCAGCGCATGACGGACGGCGCACCTGTTCGATGGCGGCCCCGTCAATCACAACATTTTTACACGAACAACGCGAGCAGAAGTCCGAAGTGATCGGTGACGTGGGCGGTCCGGATTTTGCCTGTGGTGTTGAGGTCAGCCAGCCGCAGCCCCACGACTTCACCGGCGCGTGCGCCGGTCAGCAGCATCATGTCGATCAGCGCCTCGACCTGGGGGGCGACGTGGGGGCGGATGGCTTGGTAGTCGGGTATCTCGGTCGATGTTGTAGCGGCCCTTGAGCATCCGCCAGTACGCGCGAGCCAGTTGCGTCACAGTCATCGTCCGGGGGTCGGGGGCGTCGGCGTCAGCGGCCTGCCTCGCCTGCCTTGCGGATTGCTCAACGACCTTCCCACCGGCCAGCTCATTGACCGATGATCCGCTCGTACTCGGTACGGCTTTCGGGCGAGCCGTAAGCACCGAGATAGTAAGCGTTTCATAAAACCCGTCTTTTGTGGCGTGTGGGCTGATGCGATGCTGTGGGGATGGAAGATATCCATCACAATGGTTCGATGACCAAGCGTATGCGTCGGTCGGCGGAACAATGGT
>Ga0172380_10007796_pt1 | contig 11923 bp, 12 predicted proteins | sample Leawe162metaG_FD_119747 | JGI IMG/M metagenome (GOLD analysis project Ga0172380, IMG submission 119747) | Leachate microbial communities from a municipal landfill in Southern Ontario, Canada - Leachate well 162 metaG | ecosystem: Engineered > Solid waste > Landfill > Unclassified | place... | reverse complement strand
CTGTCTATCCACACATCATTCTCCCGATCGGTCACGATGAGCGCGAAATAGCGGTCACGCTCTTGCGAAACGTCGGTCACGCTTTCCGCGAAATCACCGGTCACGATGCCGCGAAAAACGCAGTTTAGGTCGGTGGTTGAGGCGGTGCATAGCGAAGGTGATGTCCTTGGCAGTGATGGAATTGAAGCGCATGTTCTTTGGGAAGAACGGGCGGATCAGGCCAATCATGTTCTCGTTGGCGCCACGCTCCCAGGAGGCATAGGCAAGGCGAAAGCATGTCGAGCGAAACGTCGGATCCTTCCAGTAAAAAATCCAGCGGGGTGTTGTCCGTCATGTCGCCAAACCTCAGGATGGCGAGCAGCCCGATGCCGACATCGGCAGCAGTCGCGGGCAGATGATAAAGCTGATGCAGCAGCAACGCCTTGCCATGCATCTTCAGCCCGAAGTCACGCTCTTCGATGATCATGAAAACCATCGCAAGAAGCATTATTGTGTTGGCATCGATGGGAAGCGTCGCTGCGTCATTGATCAGTTGACTCAGCCTCGAGACATCCATCCTCGTTAGCGACGCAAAGCCGATCAGAGACGTGGTTTCAAGGTTATTGACGCATTCAGGTTGGCCTTGCCAACGACATGCGGCATTACCCCAGCAGTGATGATTTGCGGGCAGTGACAACCAGTCCGGCGACGGGGGCGTCCCATTCCTGCCGGAGTACGACAGGTTCGAGTCCCAGTAGAGCAAAGCCCGAGGCACTCAATACGTTGAGGATGTAGTCCCGGCCATGACGGTACCTGCCGCTGGGGGCAAGGGAGAAGCCCTCCGGGGAACGCTCTTCATCTTCCACCGTGAAAATCAGCAAGCCGCTGGCGTGGAGTGCTCCTGCGGTGGCCAGGAAGAGGCGCTCAAGCGGACCGAAGTAGATCAAGGTATCCGCCATGGTGACAAGATCAAATCTATCATTTTGGGTGGCGAGATAGCGAGTCAGTTCCTCATGAACAAGTTCATCATAAACTCCGGTATTCTTCGCATGCGTCATCATAGAGAGCGACAGATCGACCCCCGTCAGGTGGCTGATATAAGGTTTGATCCTGAGCCCCACCAGCCCGGTACCGCAGCCCGCATCCAGCGTACGGAGATTTTGTCCGGGTTCAGCCACACGGGAAAGTGCGGCCTCTACCAGAGCGGGACCGTTATAACCGAGCGAGTCGACGAGCTTGCTGTCGAAATGGCCGGAAACCCCGGTAAACAGCGTTTCCACATAGGCATCCGATGCGCGGGCAGGAACGTTTTCTCCGGAGCACGCCGCCAGCAAATGCACCGCTTCCGGATTGTCTGGATCTTCGGCCAGCCAGAGGCGGTAAATTTCCGCAGCCTGGTCTATCCTCCCCAGTTTGTAATGGGCGATCCCCAACATTTTTTTTGACTTGCCATCGTATGGGGGGAGCACGAATGCCTGGCAATAATAGTCTGCGGCCTCGCTCTCGCGACCGAGCGAAGCAAGGACCTCTGCGTAATTCTGCAAGGCGGCGGCAAAATCAGGTTTAAGGAGAATCGCCTGCTCGAGTGCGCTCGCCGCAGAGTCGAGAAGTTCCTGACGTTGATAAACGGATGCGAGGTTGTTCCACAGGTTGCCATCGTTCGGGTCAATCCGGATCGCAGAGAGAAAGGCTTCCCCAGCCTCTGGCAACAGCCCCTGCTCAGTCAGCACGTTTCCCAGGTCGTTTCGCCAAGCGGCATTGTCGGGCGCCAATTCGATCGACCTTTCCAGCAGATCGATGGCGGCAGCGGCCTCGCCCCGCTGATGCAGCAACACGCCAAGCCAATGAATCCCCTCCGGGGAATCGGGCGATTCGGCAAGAACCTGTCGATACAAGGCCTCGGCGCCGTCCAGGTCGCCTTTGCAATGAAGCTCAAAGGCGGATGAAACCATGAAATTCATAGCAGACATTGCTCCAGGAAACCGTCAGGCCATTGCCGCTGACGCGTACCAGATTTTGATTCAATGGGTCTCGCTGAAGCAGATCTTGGAGCATGGACGGCCAAGAGCTCAGGCCGTGGTATTGATGACGCGCCCCGTCGTTTGCCCCTGTGTATTGACCACCGGGGGCGACTTCTGCTGTGACTGTGATGAAATGACGGGTTGGGTATTCTGCTGTACCACCCGATCGACGACGTTCGTCAATTGCGTTTGAATCTGCCCGACAGCCTTGATGGCTGCCAGGCCTTGCTCAGCCAGTCCCGCATTGGTTTGCGCTTGATCTGCTTGGACACTGATTGATCGCGCATTCTCTTGAGCTCTATCTGCCGTTTTCTGTGCTTCCTGGGCCTGAGCCTGCAAGGATTGCGCAGTCTGTTGCGCCTGATCTGCGGCCCTCTGCGCCTGTTGCAGCTTGAGCTGCTCCCAACCAAACTGGGCGGCTGTTTGTGCGCTGGAGGGGGAAGAGACGATAGCCATGGGCATATCTCAAGCATACTTAACTATTGGGAAATAATAGTCCTATTGTTTCAAAGGGACAAGGGGTTGCTCTGGCATAATCTCCCGGCGCGAACAGGCTGTTTTATCCGCAGGTATCATCGACACCATTCGCGTGATTGTCGGCCACACCCATCTGTTGGCTCACATCGCTGCTATCGAGGCGATCACATCAGTCTGGAAACGTGGTTCAGCCCTTGGCCAAGCGAAGATTGGGTCTATACTTGGCTACCGGATGGGCCATCCATTCGTACGGCTTTTTCCCAGTATTGCGATAAACCAGGCCCTGATTCGCGAGCCAGTCCATAATCTGTGCGGTGAAGTGGTGTGAATTCTCGCTGGGATAATTACCCGGAAGCCCCATCCCGGAAGCGATCTTATTGATGGAAATTCCCGGATTCTTGAGTACGACGTTATAGACCCGAATAAACAGCGTCCACATTGCATCATCGTCAGCACTAATATCCCGGCTTATCAGTTCCTCGTCGCTGGGCGGGTCGAGTTCATCTGCCAGGCTATACATTCTCTCTGATGATTTGGCAAAGTCATCGGCTTGCCCCCTTAACTGTTCAGCGATCTCTCGATTTGATTTCATGTTCCATGCCCTGGATGATTGAACGTTCCAAAATGGCCCTAGTCAGTTGAAATTGCCCAGACCCTTAATCTGAGGATGCTTTCACTTACCCCCTTTCGAGAAAAGCGTATACATCGTTTTTGAACAATGCAATATGTCTAAAGTTAGGCTCATACTTAATAGATAGCACCTTGGTCATGCCTGTTATGCCAGGTGGGAAAAGGAAAGAGCCCTGGGAGTAGCAGGGTTATTGGGAAAGCCTGAATTTTGGACTGCCAGATGATTGGCGTCCGGAGAAAATGACGGAAACGCTGATTATCCGGCGCGGCGGGGGGATTTTCTTCGCTTTGACAGCCGGCCGCGCTCTCTGCGGCTAGAGAAACGGGATCAGCGTGATGCGTGCATTGACGGCTTTAGTCGGCGTGATTTTAGAATAATACAATGCGCCGACCATGAAAACAGCGATGGTGACGAACACCATCGCTGACTTATTCATCGCGAGCTTGCCTGACTTTTCCCGGAAGCCACATATGTCGTGCCGGCCTGGACAACTCTATACTTTGAAGCGGTCAACCGCCGTCTTGAGGGTCATCGCCAGGTCTTCCAGATGATCTGCCGATTGCGCCGACTCCTTCGCCGACGCGCCATTCTCCTCGGTCATCTGGGCGACTCTTTCAACATTTTGAGCAAGTTGGGTGCTCGCAGAACTCTGTTCGCGCAGGGCGGCGGATATCTCCTTGACGACATCCTGCACCTGGCGGGTGCTGGCTTCAATTCTGGTCATGGTATCTCTGGCTTGCGCCGCCATCACCACGCCCTCGTGCACCTGGGAACTGCTTTGCTCCATACCCTCAACAGCGCTCTGGGTACATTGCTGGATGGCTTCAATCATGCTGGCTATTTCTTGCGTGGAGGTGCTGGTGCGCTCGGCGAGTTTGCGTACCTCATCAGCCACCACGGCAAAACCACGACCCTGCTCTCCAGCCCGCGCCGCCTCGATTGCAGCGTTAAGCGCCAGGAGGTTTGTCTGATCGGCAATCTCCTTGATCACCCTGACGATGCCGGAAATTTGATTGGATTTGTCACCCAGGTCTCTGATCACCTGGGTCGAACGGCCGACGGAATCGGCAATCTTGTTCATTTCACCGACAGCGTTCTGCACCGCGGTGGCTCCCTGGCCAGACTGGCTCTCCGCCTCCACCGCCATCGACTGGGCGTTATTGGAATTGTCGGAGACATGATTGATGCTGACCGTAATCTCTTCGATGGCAGCAGCCATGGAGGCTGTCGATTCGCTCTGCTGGTCGGAACTTTCCATCACCTGCTGGGATGCGACCGCCAACTGCCGCGAGGTGACCAGCACTTTTTCTGCGCTGCTCTTGACCTCGCTGACGACCGACTGCAGCTTTGCCATGAAGGCATTGAAAGCTTCCGAGGTTGTGCTGATCTCGTCCTTGCCGACCACCTCGAGCCGTTTCGTCAGATCACCCTCGCCTTCAGCGATAGCCATGAGGTTGAGCGACAGCGTCTCGAGCGGCGTCGTCACTGAGCTCTTGACGGCGATATAAACGAACAAGATCAATAGCACCGTCAGTCCCAGCGCCGCTGCAATCACTTTCAATGTGGAATCCCTGACGGCGCTATTGATGCCGGCAAGAGAGATGTTCATGCTGACCACGCCTAACACCGCGTCGACCGGGGCATCATGGCAGGGCACACAATCCTTGCCGAGATAGCTCTTCGAGTTAAGCGTCGGGATGACCGCCCGCAGGCTGTCTCCCTGCGCCGTCTGATTCACGGCGAAGTAAGCTTTGCCGCTGGCGATCACCTGCTTTTCGATATCATCGGCCTTGGATGCATCATCCGTTCCCGGACCATACTGTTTTGTCGTGCCTTCGCCGCGCACCATGCGCAAATCGGAGATATTTTCTGTCTTCTTGATCTGGTCGAGGTACACCGCGCGATCACCGACGTTACCGGTAATCATCATGCCCGTCATGGCCGCGATAGTCATTTGATTGACGCTGCCGGCGAACTCGTGCGCCTGCTTGATGCCCATTTCCTGCTGCTGCACGTTGACCCACCAGACAATGCCGGTCAAGGCAAGAACGAGCATGATGGAAATTCCGACAACCAAGCGTACCCATATTTTCAAGTTGCGCAGATTACTCATTATTTACACCGCCCTTTTCTTATGTGGTGGGAATATTACTCCTAAACTGCCCTATTTAGAAAGTGGTATTTTTACTGCCAATTCAGCCAGAAGGCGCTCCCCATGCGCTCTGCGAGTTGAACAACAGCGCTTTCGGGGTCAGAATAAATCTGCCGAGGATTCTTGCCGCCTTATCGTTCTAAGCAAAGGCCTGAACAGGAAGGAGCATCCCGACTTCCGATGCGTTTATTTGCCAAATGGGATCCCTCTAGAACAAACCGTGTTCCGGCCTGAACGTTTAGCTTCATAGAGTGCTTCGTCCGCCTGACCAAGCAAGGTATCGAGGTTGGCATCGCCATTCTTGAAGGTGGTCAATCCTATCGAAACCGTGAAGCGCAAGGGACGGTCCATCACTAACGAGAGTTCGCTATCGGCAATACTCTGTCGCAACCTTTCAGCTACCTCCAAGGCGTGTGCCTCATCGGTCTCAGGCAACAATACTGCGAACTCCTCGCCACCCAAGCGCCCGACTATATCGACTTCGCGCAGCGATTTTCGAAATAGCTCGGCCAGCGATTGCAGGACCCGGTCTCCCACCTTATGTCCATAGGTATCGTTGATCCTTTTGAAGCGATCGATATCCAGCATGAGAAGCGAAAGCGACCCGCCATATCGAACCGTCCGCGCCAATTCGCTTTCCGCAAGTTCCATAAAATAACGCCGGTTGCTGAGGTTAGTGAGAAAGTCGGTGTGAGCCTGGTGGGTCAAGTTTTTAACAAAAGCGATTTCCCGCTTCCAGGAACGATTAACCAGCCACAACAAAGTCATCGAAATCACCAAGAAAAGCGCAGCCAGCAGCGAAACTTTCGCCGCTTGATTTCTCCATTCGAGCAAATATTCGTCCATGGAAATGGCGACTACTATATACAAAGGGTAGTCGGGGACCTTGCGATAAGCGGATGTAATTGCACTGTTGTCCAGAGGTGACCTGACATTGAATGTCCCGGCTGTCTGCCCGGAATGAATCAGTTCTAGAACTTCGCCGGGCACCATCTTGGTTCCGATGGCCATGTCTGCGCTATCGGCTTCCGGGTAGCGCACGAAGGCACTCAGTTGCTCATCCCCGAGGGCGACGAAGCCTTTTTTCCCGACATCGATCCGAGAAAGCAATTCGCTCAAATGTTTTGCCGTGGTAGCCGAAGAAACAATGCCCGCGAAGTCTCCGTTAGGCAGATTGAGTCGTCGGGAAAAAACAATTTCGCTGTTGATACGCCTCGGCTGCGGCGTGGAAATCGCCAAGCCCGCATTGGGATGATTGCGCAACTTGATGAAATAATCGCGGTCGGCAACACTTACTTCCGCCCCGGGCAGGATATCCTTTCCGAAAACGATGGTTCCTTCTGCGTTGGTCACTTGCAACGCATCGAGGTAAGGCAACCGGGAATACGCTCTCTCGATATATGCTTTCAGGGCTTTTCTATCAATGCCGCCGTTGCTGCCTTGCCTTGCGTATTCGTCAGTCACGACGACCAGGGCCAAATCGCTTTTTTCCATTTCACTGGAAAGTTCGTAAGCCAAGACCAATGCCAGGTTCTCGGTCGTTATCCCGGCCCTTTCTTCATATTGAAGCCGGATCTGGTAAAGGGATTGGAAGACTAATATGACTGCGAACAAATTGATGAAGAGGATGCTGACTGTTATCCGCGAAAGGAATGAAACAGGTGATAACATGAAGTTCAGCTTAAGTTTCATGAGAACCTTGTAGGCAATGGGCCCATCAATAAATGCTCAGAATCGCTCCCGCCAAGATTCAAGGAGTGGCACTCTTTGAATCCATCAAATCAAATGATATCTGCTAATCTCGCGACAATGCAATTCGCATACGAACGCCAGGCAGATGAAAATGTCGGCCAACCAACACTATGACGCCCCAAAACACTAAGAGTAGCAACAGAAAACGCTCGGAAAATCGTTATCTATTCCATTGGCCGGTAGCCATCGTGTTCGACAGCATAGAGGGCCAAGGCACTTACCATGGACGCACGAACGATGTGTCCTTGACTGGCTGCTCAATACTCACGGAGCATAATGTATTCTCCACTCAGGCGGTCACGGTACTGCTCTCGCTACCATCAGATCATGCCGGCGAACGCCGACCGGTGATCGAAGTTAAAGCAGCCATGGTTTATACCGTCCTAGCTGCCGGAGCACAAAAATTCCGCTGCGGCATTCATTTTCTCGACTTCAAAGGAAATGGTCTGGCCGCACTCGATAAAGTGATCAATGAACGCGCGGTGAAAGTGGAATTAGGGGGCTTTTGAGGGTAATTGCCGGCAGGGTCAGCCCCCAGAAATAGAACAAGCCGATCAATGATGACCGGCTTGTTCCGTATATGACTGGTGCGCCCGGAGAGATTCGAACTCCCGACTCCTTGGTTCGTAGCCAAGTACTCTATCCATCTGAGCTACGGGCGCAAAACGAACTGCATTATAGAGACACGCTTAATTTTCCTCAAGTGCTGTTCGAGGAATCTCTTGGCGGAGACGAAGGGATTCGAACCCTTGATCCAGGTTTTGCCCAGATGCTCCCTTAGCAGGGGAGTGCCTTCGACCACTCGGCCACGTCTCCAGAGGGCGCAGATGTTACCCGCTCTGCGTGCCCCGGTCAAACTGAGCAGTGAAACCTCAGGCCGGCGCCTTGTCCAGGTCGAACGCCTTGTGCAGTACGCGAACGGCAAGTTCGAGATATTTTTCGTCGACAACCACCGAAACCTTGATTTCTGAAGTGGAGATCATCTGGATGTTGATGCCCTCTTCGGCCAGCGTGCGAAACATCTTGCTGGCGATGCCAGGATGCGAACGCATGCCGACGCCGACGGCGGAAACCTTGCAGATCTTGTTGTCGCCGGTGATGGCGCGCGCACCGATATGCGACTTGACCTGCTCGAGAATGGCAAGAGCCTTGGCATACTCGCCGCGATTGACGGTAAAAGAGAAATCGGTGCTGCCATCATGGCCGACGTTCTGGATAATCATATCGACGTCGATGTTGGCTTCGGCGATGGGCCCGAGAATCTGATAAGCGATGCCGGGGCGGTCCGGCACGCCGAGTACGGTGAGTTTCGCTTCATCGCGGTTGAAAGCGATGCCTGAAATGATGGGTTGTTCCATGGGAGATTCCTCGAATGTGATCAGCGTGCCGGGGCTTTCTTCCTTGCCCAAGTCCTCGAGGCTCGAGAGCACGCGCAGCTTGACTTTGTATTTGCCGGCGAATTCCACCGAGCGGATCTGCAGCACTTTCGAGCCGAGACTCGCCATCTCGAGCATTTCCTCGAAGGTGATGGTATCTAGCCGGCGCGCTTCGGGCACGATGCGCGGATCGGTGGTGTAGACCCCATCGACATCGGTGTAGATCTGGCACTCGTCGGCTTTGAGCGCGGCCGCCAGAGCCACGCCGGTGGTGTCGGAGCCGCCGCGGCCGAGCGTGGTGAGATTGCCGCCGACATCGAGGCCCTGAAATCCGGCGACGATGACGACGATATCGTTGTCGAGATCGGCGCGCATCGCCTGATCGTCGATGCTGAGGATGCGCGCCTTGGTGAACGCGCTGTCGGTCAGGATCTTCACCTGGGGACCGGTGTAACTCCTTGCCTCGATGCCCAATTCCTTGAGCGCCATGGCCAGAAGCCCGATGGTGACCTGCTCGCCGGTCGACAGGATGACATCGAGCTCACGCGGGTCGGGACTGGCCTGGATCTCCTTGGCCAAACCGAGCAACCGGTTGGTCTCGCCACTCATCGCCGAAACGACGACCACCAGCTGATGCCCCCGCTTCTTCCATTTTTCGACGCGACGCGCCACATTCATGATGCGCTCCGGCGTGGCGACGGAGGTGCCACCATATTTCTGAACAATCAATGCCATTTCTTGTTTAATCCGCCGAAAATAATGACCATTTACCGGGCAAGGACAAATACCCGCGCTGGTTGCCGCACTGCGAGAAAATTACCCTACTTGGAATTTAGTGTGAATAATACCAAGAATTGGTCCCCGCCCGACACCATTCATGAACGGACACGAGCTCTCCGCGACAAGAGCACCCCAGACCGTAACCTTCAGCGAGGCGTTCTGGTACTGGCTCTGGCTGGGGTTCATCAGTTTCGGTGGTCCCGCCGGACAAATCGCAGTCATGCATACCGACCTCGTCGAGAAGAAACGCTGGATTTCCGAGCGGCGCTTCCTCCACGCCCTCAATTACTGCATGGTGCTTCCTGGACCGGAAGCGCAGCAGCTGACCATCTACATCGGTTGGCTGATGCACCGCACCTGGGGCGGCATCGTTGCCGGCAGCCTCTTCGTCCTGCCCTCGCTGTTCATTCTGATGGTCCTGTCCTGGATCTACATGGCCTTCGGCAATGTCCCCGCCGTTGCCGGCGCGCTCTACGGCATCAAACCAGCGGTCACGGCCATCGTGGTGTTCGCGGCGTACCGCATCGGCTCCAGAGCCTTGAAGAACGGCGTGCTCTGGTCAATGGCTGCGGCAGCCTTCATTGCCATCTTCGCATTCGCCATATCGTTTCCGGCAATCGTGCTGGCGGCAGGCATCGTCGGCTATATCGGCGGCCGCGTCGTTCCGGATAAATTCACGGCTGGCGACGACCATGGCAAGGCGGACAAGCACTTCGGCGCGGCCATCCTCGATGACCACACCCCGACGCCGGCACACGCGCTGTTCACTTGGCGAAGATTCGCCCTTGTCCTGGGCGTCGGCGTGGGACTGTGGGGTGTGGCGATGGCGACCCTGGCCGGCCTCTACGGTTGGCAAGGCGAGCTGACCCTGATGGGCTGGTTCTTCACCAAGGCGGCACTACTCACCTTCGGCGGCGCCTATGCCGTGCTGCCATATGTCTATCAGGGTGGGGTTGAGAATTACCATTGGCTCACGGCAACACAGATGATCGATGGTCTTGCCCTCGGGGAAACAACCCCCGGCCCGCTCATCATGGTGGTCACCTTCGTCGGCTTCGTCGGCGGCTGGAGCAAGGCGCTGTTCGGCCCCGACTCGCTGTTTCTGGCAGGCGCCGTTGCCGCGACAGTGGTGACTTTTTTCACCTTTCTGCCGTCATTCGTGTTCATTCTGCTGGGGGGACCCTTGGTGGAGACGACCCATGGCAAGCTGCAATTCACCGCGCCTTTGACGGGCATCACCGCCGCTGTCGTCGGCGTCATCATCAACTTGGCGGTCTTCTTCGCCTATCACGTGTTATGGCCGTCGGGCTTTGCCGGAATCTTCGAATGGCTGTCCGCACTCATCGGTATCGCCGCCGCCGTCGCATTCTTCCGTTACAAGCTGGGCGTGATCCCGGTCATTCTTGTCTGCGCTGCTATCGGCATGCTTGTCACATTCGCGAAGAACCTGCTAATGCGCTGATCATTTCAGGTAGAAATAGTCCTATAACTTTATTGATATAGGACTATACTTTATTCAGACTTCAAGCTTTGCGCCTTCCTTACACCGTAATGGATATCATGCTTAAGCTGATTCTGATCTCCGTTCTTGTTTTAACGGGCTGCGCGGGTAATTCCGAGCTCAAACCAGACCATGTGATTAGCGTGTACTGGCACAAGGCCCACACTGTTAAAGAAGCGGGAGACCTCTGTATCGACAAATACAAGGTCTCTCCAAGACCTATTCTCGGTGTCGTTCGCGGTTGCTACAAGGTTATCAATGATGTTTGCATCATTGTTGCAGTGGATTCCGAGCAACAACTCTACGCCGTCGGTCACGAGTTCAAGCATTGTGTTGACGGCCTCTGGCACAATAATGACGGTTTTCCGAAAGATGGGGTTTTCCTCGCCCATTAATCTGTCGCACTACTGGGAAAGGTGTTTCAAGCAGGATACTCAGGGCGATCACCGGCAGCTTATGGGCGATGAACGGCATCCGCCCCTTGACCTGCTGTGCTACTATTATTGAAGAAATTCAAGGCAAACCGGCTGAAAGGTCGGGACGCAAAGCTTCCGAGCTAAACACCAAAGGGTGCAAGATAGCGGGGCCGCCGGCTCATAACAGCCGTCATTCCTATATATCTTCCAGTGATCGGAACCGTTTCACTGGAGTCCGGAGAAGCTAAAGTAAAGCGCGATTCGGACGACATAAAGACGTAGCGGGTTGTTCTTAGTGTATTGCGGCTTTGTCTCGCACTGCGCTAAGATTATTCGCGGCATAGGCTGCATGCGATGCTTGCCATGATCGATCCGGCCTGAATCAATATGCCGGAAAAAATTTGGGAGTTCTGCACCATGGACGCTTCAGACTACAATCGGTTTAAGGAAGGTTTGGAACATGGTATTCCGCCGCGTCTGGAGGACATCGTCGCTGCAAGCCGCGAACAGCAAGCCACTGAAGGCACCAAGGCGAAGATGCGAGCGTTGGAACAATCTTTCTTGAGGGGCATGCGGCACCGCGGCTCCTCTGCTGCGGGCAAGTTCCCTGTCGGCATTCATGTGGCCGGCACGAATAGCGCGCATTCGCACTCTTCGCTCGGCGATGCGCCGATCCTGAAGTCGAAGTCCTTGACGATTCTGGTGATTGACGATCAAGCCACCGGGCGGCTGCTGATCACCGAGATCCTCAGGGGTGTCGATCCCGCTGCCGACATCATCGCCTATGGGGATCCTTTTGCAGCACTTGCTTACGCCGGAAAAAATCGTGTCGACCTAG
>Ga0172380_10007795_pt1 | contig 11924 bp, 12 predicted proteins | sample Leawe162metaG_FD_119747 | JGI IMG/M metagenome (GOLD analysis project Ga0172380, IMG submission 119747) | Leachate microbial communities from a municipal landfill in Southern Ontario, Canada - Leachate well 162 metaG | ecosystem: Engineered > Solid waste > Landfill > Unclassified | place... | reverse complement strand
GGACCGGCTCCGCTACGGCTGCGGGCTGCGCCCTTGCCTCCGCTGCGCCGGTCCCGGCGAACCACAACACGGGACACTTCTACTGAGTCCAAACAGGGGACATTTCTACTTGAGTTGCGACACGTCCCTCCGTCCCTTTGTCCCTTCGTCCCTTTGTCCCTACACTATTCCGCCATGATCGGCCTGATCGACTATCGCATGGGCAACCTCCGCAGCGTCGAGAAAGCGCTCCAGCGTTTTGACGCGCCGGTATCCATTGTTCGCACGCCCGCCGAGCTTTCGCATTGCGACAAGTTGATTCTTCCGGGGGTCGGCGCGTTCGCCGATGCGATGATCCATTTGCGTCAGCAACAACTGGTCGAACCGTTGCGGGACTTCGCCGCGTCGGGCAAGCCGTTTCTGGGCATTTGCCTCGGTCTCCAGTTGCTGTTCGACACCTCGACGGAAGACGGTTCGCACGAGGGGCTGGGCATTTTGCCCGGCGGTGTCGTTCGTTTCGATCCGATCGATCCGACGGTGAAGGTGCCCCAGATGGGTTGGAACGCGCTGTCGTTCACGCAACGTGACAATCCGTTGTTCGCCGGTTTGGCCGATGGTTGTTTCGTCTATTTCGTGCATTCCTATTTCGCGCAACCGGCCGACGCGGCGACAACCGCCGCGACCGCCGACTACGCCGGCCCGTTCTGCGCCGCCGTGCGAAAAGCCAATATCTTCGCCACGCAGTTCCACCCCGAAAAGTCGCAGCGCGTGGGATTGAAAATGCTGGAAAACTTCGCCCGACTGTGAGTGGGAAGAACCAAACACCAATGACGAATGACCAAAGAAACCCAATGACCAATGACCCCAAAGAAGCGCGTTGGATATTGGTCATTGAGCATGGGTGTTTCTTTGGTCATTCGTCATTGGTACCTGGTCATTGAACTTCTTACCCTAACCCCCAGCCCCTCATCCTCCCATGCCCACCCTCCCCCTGCTCGCCTCACCCGCCACTTACAACCCGCACACCATCGACATGGTGACCGACCCGCAAGCCAGACACTACTGGATCGACGTGTTCGTCAATCACCTGCCGTCGCTCAAGCGTCACGCCATCATCAGCGAAGGCGACACCGACGACGCGCGCCGCCGCGTTGATGCGATGGCCGCTCAATTTTCGCGGATGCTCGACGCGCTTCGCGCCAACGCCGATGCGTTCGGCCACCTGTCGATCCTGCGCATCTGCGAACTGCGTGAACAGTGTCTCCGCGAACACCACATCGCCGATCCGTACCATCACATCAAGTCGATGGAAAACGAAGCGTGTCTGAAACTGCTTCCGGGGGTGCTGGCTGAACTGGATGCCATACGAAATCCCCGGAAGTTGCTCGAAACGCTGATCGTCGGCGTGTTCGCGGGCAACGTGTTCGACCTGGGCGCGGCCGGGACACTGGCGCTGTATGAATCGGGCAAAATGGATTACCACGATGTGCGCGCGAAGATCAAACCACGCCCCTGGGTCGTCGATGACCTGGGTTTGTTGGAGGGCCGGTGGCTGGACGGTTTGAAACTTCCGGGGGCGGTTTGGAAAAAGGCGATCGTGCTGGTCGATAACGCCGGGGCGGATGTGGTGCTGGGCATGATTCCGTTGTGCCGGGAACTGGCGAAGCGAGGCACGCGGGTGTTCATCGCGGCCAACACGCATCCGTCGCTGAACGACATCACCTTCGACGCGCTGGGGCCGCTGCTGGAACGGATCGCGGCATTCGATGAGACGGTGCGTGATGCGGTGGGCGACGGGCGTATCACGCCGATCGCTTCGGGCAACGACGCGCCGCTGATCGACCTGCGAAATGTGAGCGAAGAACTGGCGTCGGCGGCACGGGGGGCGGATTTGTTGATACTCGAAGGCATGGGCCGCGCCATCGAATCAAACTTCGACGCATGCTTCACCTGCGACACGCTGAAACTGGCGATGATTAAGGAAAAGCACGTGGCGCAAACGCTTCACGCGGAAATGTACGACGTGGTCTGCCGGTTCGAGATGGGGCGGTAGTCAACTGACCGATCAATCAGTCAGTTAATCAGTCAGTCGGTGAGAGGCGTTGCGGCGGGCCTGCCCGTGCAACCGGCGGGAATCGGGGCGAATTTCGAGTAGTCCCACGGGGAGGAGCAGCCCGAAGGACTGCCTGAAGGAGTATGGACAAACTGGACAAATATCGCTATCATGCGTCGCATGGACATTGAGATCACGCCCGAGGCGCAGGCCGGTTTCGACGAGTTGCCCACTCGGATGCAGGATCGGGTGGACAACCTCATTGGGCGGCTGGAGCAATGGCCGCGGGTCAGCGGCGTCAAGCCATTGCAACACAATTGGAAAGGCCATTACCGCCTGCGGACAGGCAAGTATCGGGTGGTGTTTCATCTTGAAGGCGACGCCATCGTGATTGATCGCATCGATGATCGCAAAGACGTTTACTGAGGAGTTCAAGCCATGACCATTTCACTGACCATCGACGGGCGCGGCTACACCGCGATTCCCAACGAGACGTTCGATGCCCTCCTGGAGCGGTTGGGCGAGGTTGAACTGCCCGAACTGCCACAACCCAATCGGCGCGGCAATCGCCCGGCGCGTCAGACCATGCGGGTGCTCATGGCGCGCAAACTCATTCGCCGCCGCGTCGCCGCGGGGTTGACCCAGGAGCAACTGGCCCGCGCCGCCGGCGTCGCCGTCAAGACGATCAGCCGGCTCGAGGCGGCCGAACACAAGCCGCAATCCGCGACGATCGACCGGATCGATCAGGCATTGACCGATGCGGGCGATTGACTTCGCCGATGGAGGTGATCGATGAAGCGGACTGACACACACGTCTCCAAAGCCCCGCGGGATGTCTGGGCGTGGAAAGACGCGATTTATCACGAGGTGCGGCACCTGCCAACCGGCAAGGCGCTGTCGGCCATACTCGATCGCGCTCAGCATACCCCGTCAAACGCCCAACCGGCAGACCGGCGGCCCCGGCGTCGCAAATCCGCCGGGGTATAACCGTTGGCGCGGGCCGGCTCCTCTCATCGCTCATCGCTTTCCTCCACTATACTGTCGCCATGAGCCAATCCCACGAACAGCGTGAACGCATATACACCGGCGTGAAGTTCGCCGTGGACCGCGTACCAATTCGCACACACGGCGGCGGCACGACGCAACGCGAAATGATCGTGCATGGCGGGGCGGTGCTGGTCCTGCCGATCCTGGACGACGCCCCCGGCGGCCGCGTGGTGATGATCCGCAACCAACGGTTCGCCGTCGGAAAGGAATTGTGGGAACTGTGTGCCGGAACATTGGAAAAAGACGAAGACCCCGCCGAGTGCGCGGCCCGCGAACTGATTGAAGAGACGGGCTACGAGGCGAAAACCATCGAAAAATTGTGCGAGTTTTACACCTCGCCCGGCATGACCAACGAACTGATGCGCGTGTTCACGGCCAGGGACTTGACGCACGTCGGCCAGCGGTTGGAAGCGACCGAACAGATCCAGGTCGAACTTCGCCGGTGGCCTGACGTACTGGAAATGGTGCGGACGGGCGAAATCGTCGATGGAAAAACGATCGCGGGAATACTATTTTACGAAGCATTCAGGAGACGGCAGTAAGGAGACAGGAGACATTATATTCGGCGCGCCGTGGGTTCTTACTCCTGACTCCTGACTCCTGACTCCTTGGAAACCACTTATGAGTTTTATGGATCGAGATTATGCACGAGCCGGGGGGCGGGGACCGGCGCGGCTGACCGATGCTTCGGGCTTCGGGCGGATGCGTATGCGGAGTTTCACCACCTGGCTCATCATCATTAACGTGGCGGTGTTCCTGCTGGACATCGTGTTGAAGAACGCGGGGCTGGGCCACGTGGTCGGTGAATACCTGGTGCGGCAACGCGACGGCAGCGACAAACTGATACAGATAGTGATCGGTCCGCTGGAACTGTGGGGCCAGTTTTCCGCCACGACCGCGATCCATCATTTTCAACTCTGGCGGTTCATCACGTTCCAGTTCCTTCATGCGAACATCGAGCACATTCTGTTCAACATGTTCGGGCTGTTCATCTTCGGCGGGCTGGTCGAACGATACTTCGGCTCGGTACGCTACCTGGCGTTTTATCTGCTGTGCGGGATCGCCGGTCCGGTGGCGTACATGATGTTGATGGCGGGGCATTTGCTGGTCGATAGTCCCGCGACGCCCCTGGTCGGCGCCAGCGCGGGCATCTTCGGCGTGCTGATCGCCGCCGCGGTGATCGCGCCGGACGCCACGGTGTTGATCTACGGCATCGTCCCGGCCAAGCTGCGCCACGTGGCGATCTTTCTGATCTTCCTGGCGGGGTACACGATCTGGTTCTTCCCGCAGAAAAACGGCGGAGGCGAAGCGGCCCACCTCGGCGGGGCGGCGGTCGGCTACCTGTTGATTCGCCGGCCCTGGTTGCTTGATTTCACGCGATGGTTCACCCCCGGAAGCAGGCGATCCAAGCGGGGGCCTCGCATCGGACCCGCGAGTAATGAAGCGGATCAACGCGAGGTGGATCGGATATTGTCGAAGATCGCCGCGCAGGGGTTGCAGTCGTTGACCGACGCGGAGAAACGGACATTGGCAAGGGCGTCGAAAGGAGAATGACGAATGACGAAACTCGAATGACGAATGAAATATCAAATCTCAAATTCCAAACAGCCGGTTCGCCGCGCGTTTGTTTGGACATTGGAATTTGGAACTTCATTCGTCATTCGAGTTTCATCATTCGTCATTTGATTTCGAGCCGGTTTTTCAGTGACCAGGCGAGGATGAACATCATGGCTTGGGCGGATCGACTGAATCGGCGGGGGTATCGGGACGACGGGCCACGCTTCGGCGGACGGTTGCGGATGATGTCCGTGGTGACGTGGCTGATGATTATCAACGCGGGCCTGTTCGTGATCGACGGGATTTTGTCGTCGAGCATGCGCGCCACCGCGATTTCGCCCGGCCACTGGTTCATCTTCAGCGTCGATCAGGCGATCGGCGGCGTGCAGGCGTGGCGGTTCGTCACGTACACGTTCATTCACGGCGGGCTGTTCCATATCTTTTTCAACATGCTGGCGCTCTACTATTTCGGCCCGATGGTGGAAGCGGAACTGGGCGGGCGACGGTTCGCGGCGTTCTATCTGTTGTGCGGCATCGCGGGGTCGGCGCTGTTCACACTGCTGGTGTTCACGCTTCCGGGGGTGATGTTCCCGGCGGGATCGGCGGCGACATTGGCGCAGTTGTTCGGCGCATCGGGGTGCGTGATGGGCGTGCTGATCGGCGCGGCGATGATCGCGCCGGATCAACAGGTGATGCTGCTGATTCCGCCGATTCCGATGAAGTTACGCACACTGGCGATCGCGTTCATCGGGCTGGACTTTCTGACGGTGCTGGTCGGCGGGGCGAACGCGGGCGGATCGGTGGCGCACCTCGGCGGGGCGGGGTTCGGGTGGCTGCTGTTTCAACACCGTGATTGGCTGAACTTCACCCACCGCGATTTCGGCGGACGATGGCGAGAGCGGCGAAACGAACACCTGCAACGAAAGCAGGACGAGTTGGAACGCGAGGTGGACCGGATACTGGCGAAGGTGAGCGGGAATGGGTTGCAGTCGCTGACCGAGCGGGAGAAGCGGACGCTGAAAAAAGCGACGCAGAGCAGGCGCGGGGGCGGTTCCGGGGGCGGGGGCAATTAATTGCCCCCGCCGGGGCGTAGGGCTTAAGCCCCGCGGCCTTGGAGCGCGGCGCGCGCCCGGGCGATGAATTGTTTTTCGTCGTCGTAGGTGAGCAGGCGTTGGGCTTCGTCGAGGTTTTTCGCCCAGCGCGGTTGAAACTTCGCTTCTTCCTTCCGGGGGTCCATGCGCTGGCCGGCCCGGTCGTCACTGGTCAGGGCCATGAGGAAGTAATGTTCATCGCGTTCGGTCTGTTTTTCGTGGAAGATGTAGCGAGTGCGTGCTTCGCCGAGGTCGGCGAGGATTTGGACGGACCAGTAGCCGGACTCTTCGCCGACTTCGCGGAGTGCGGCTTGGGCGTCGGATTCGCCGGTTTCGATTTTGCCTTTTGGCAGGCGGATTTCGTGGAGGGGATGGCCGTCGCGGATGACATCGCGTTCGAGGAGGAGGACTTGGGACGCGGCGGAGCCGCCGTAGGGCTTCAGCCCTACGGCCTGGGGGAGTGTGTTGAGGACGACGCCTCCGGCGGCACGGTAGCGGCGGATTTTGGGTTTCATCGGGACTCGGATAAATAGGTGAGCATGTCAGCACTGAAGTTTACCATTTCGCATCGTAGCCATGAATGTCACGCGCGGGTGGGGCGGGTGGAGACGTTGCATGGGGCGTTCGACACCCCGGCGTTCATGCCGGTGGGCACGAAGGCGACGGTGAAGGGGCAATTGCCGGGCAACGTGGCGGAGACCGGGGCGCAGATCATTCTGGGCAACACGTATCATCTGATGCTGCGACCCGGCAGCGAGCTGGTGGCGCATCACGGAGGATTGCACAAGTTCATGGCGTGGGACGGGGCGATCCTCACCGATTCGGGCGGGTTCCAGGTTTTTTCACTGGGCGATATCCGCAAAATCGACGAGGATGGCGTGACGTTCAAGAGCCACCTCGACGGCTCGGAACACCGGCTGAACGCGGAACGGTCGATGAAGATTCAAAACGATCTGGGAGCGGACATCATCATGGCGTTCGACGATTGCCCGCCCCCGGAAGCCCCCGGAAGTGGAGGGGTTGGGGACGAGGGGCGAGGGGCTGGGGAAGAAACCGCAAACCGCAAACCGCAAACCGCAAACTACGCGGAGCGTAATCGTTCCGCGGCGGAACGGACGATTCGTTGGTTGGAACGGTGCAAGGCGGCGCATGGGCGGACGGAGGAGCAATCGTTGTTCGGGATTGTGCAGGGGGGGACGGATTTGGCATTGCGGAGTTGGTGTGCCGGGCGTGTGACGGGGTTGGACCTGCCGGGCTATGCGATCGGCGGTGTGGCGGTGGGGGAACCCCCGGAAGAGATTGCGAAGGTGGTGCGGCATACGGTGCCGCTGCTTCCGGGGGATCGACCGCGGTATTTGATGGGGGTGGGCTATGAGCGGGACATTGTGGAGGCGGTGCGCGCGGGGGTGGACATGTTTGATTGTGTGCTGCCGACGCGGAACGGGCGGAATGCGAATGCGTTCACACGGGGGGGTCAGATTCGGCTGCGCAACGCGACATATGCGGAAGATCGCGGGCCGATTGATGAGCGGTGTGATTGTCTGGCGTGTCGGCGGTTCAGCCGGGGGTATTTGAGGCATTTGTTCATGGCGGACGAGATGCTGGGGCCGATTCTGGTGAGTTTGCATAACCTGAGACACTTCCAGCGGCTGATGCTGGACATAAGGCGGGCGATCCGGGATGATGGCTGGTCTTCGCTCCGGGCCGACTGGCCGGTATTGGGATGATCCGCGATCTGTGCCGCGGAGACGAATATCGGGCAGATCGCGGATCGAACATCGTAGATCGGAGATTCATACATGTTTGAGACACTGACATTGACGCTGGCGCAAACCGACGGAGTTCCGACGACCCCGACGCAAACCCCCACTCCAACCCCCGGAATCCCCGTCCCCGGCACACCGGTCACGGATGGCACGACGACGGCACCCGGCGGCAAGCCCGCCGAAGGTCCGCCCAAGCAGGCCCCGGGGTTTGACTTCATGCTGCCGATGCTGCTGCTGTTTCTGGCGCTGATGTTCGGCATGACGATGTTCGGCCAGCGCAAGGAAAAGAAGAAGCGGGCGGCGCTTCTGGCGACGATGAAGAAGAACGACCGCGTGGTGACGATCGGCGGGGTCATCGGCACGGTGGTGGAAGTGAAAGACAACGAGGTCATCGTGAAAGTCGATGAATCGAACAACACCCGGATGCGTTTCAGCCGAAGCGCGATCCAGGGGATCATTAATGAGGAAGCGGCGGGGTGAGGAAAATGACGAATGACGAAATCCGAATGACGATTTAGCCAACAGCCACAAGCCAACAGCCAACAGGTGTAGGGATGTTCCGCCGCCTGTTGGCTCGTGGCTGTTGGCTCTGATCCGATTCGTCATTCGGATTTATTCCCGTAGCGACCGAGATGGACTGATTACCACAGGAAACTGTCATGGAACCAACGACTTGGATATGGATCGGACTGATGATCGCGGGCGCGGCGGGGCTGCTGGCGGGGCTGATGACGGGCCGGCCCCTGGTCTGGCGGTTCGGATTGATCGTCGCCGTGCTGGGGCTTTGCCTCTGGGGTCTGAATCCCCGTCTGGACGCCAGCGGTCATCTGCGAACCGACCTGAAACTGGGCCTGGACCTGGCCGGCGGGACATCGCTGCTTTATTCGGTGAACACCGAAGGGTCGTCCAACGCGCAGGACGCGATCAACAAGACGATTGAAGCGTTGAAGCGGCGCATCGACCCCGAAGGCGTGCGCAACCTGACCTGGCGCGAGGAAGCCGGCAGCCGCATTGAAGTGCAGATGCCCCGCCCGACCGAAGAAGTGCAGCAGCGCCGCAAAACGCTGGACGACATCGAAAATAAAATCAGGGAGCGGAACGTCTCGCAGGCGCAGATCGTCGCGGTGTTGAAACTGAACGGCGAAAAGTTCGACCAGGCGGTCGGGCAACTGACCGGTGACGCGCCGGTGGCCCAATTGCTGCGCAAGCTCAAGGCGGCGCACGACCAACTGGAGGCCGCCCGGATGGAATACGACGCGGCGAAAGACGATGCGAACAAACGCATCGAACTGGCCGAGCGGGTGAACAAGGCCACCGACCCCTATGAAAATTTGCTGGGGCAATTGCTGAGGCGGAACGTCAACACGATCGAGTTGCGGCAGGTATTGAACCGGCCGGACAAGGCGGCCCCCGGCAGCGCGCCCGATGCCGCGAGCCCGCGCAAGCAGGGGGTGGAGCAGATGCTGGCCGATCACCCGGCGCGTGCCGATGAGATCAAACAGTTCGTCGCCGCATTCGAGGCGTATCAGCGGAACAAGGGCCTGCTTGACGATCCGAACGACCTGATTCGCCTGCTCAAGGGGCAGGGCGTGCTGGAGTTCCGCATCACGGCCAACAACGCCGAAGCGCCGAACGCCGAGGAATTACGCCGCCAGTTGACGGACAAGGGGCCTGGGTCTTTCGCCGGTCAGCAGATGATTTTCGTGCAGATCGACGATCCGACGATGTTCGCCGAAAAGCTGGACGAACGGGACGCGATGCGTCGCAACCCGGCGGAGTATTTCGGCCGGCAGGGTTTGATCGCCGCAGGCTACGGCGACAACTACTACGTCCTCTGCTGGAACACGCTGGACAAATCCATGACCCAGCGCGCCGAACAGTCCGGCTGGAAAGTGGAACAGGTCAACTCCACCACCGATGAAAATTATCTGCCCGCCGTCTTCTTCGCCCTCAACCCGGTCGGCTCCGGCCTGATGAGCAACATGACCGCCCCGAACGTCGGTCGCCAGATGGCGATGATTCTCGACGGGCGGCTTCTCTCGGCTCCGCGAATCGACTCCCGCCTCGGCGGCAGCATCACCATCACACGCAATCAGGGCTTCAGTCAGCAGGAACAGCAGTATCTCATCAACACCCTCCAGGCCGGCAGCTTGCAGGCCCGGCTCAGCCCCGAACCGATCTCGATCCGCACGGTCGGCCCCAACCTCGGTGCTGACAATCTGAAAAAGGGTCTGACCAGCGCGCGCGACGCGATGATCCTCGTCTGCCTGTTCATGATCGCCTACTACTTCTTCGCCGGGGCCGTCGCCGATCTGGCGCTGGCGGCCAACATCATCATCATCCTCGGCATCATGTCGCTCTATCAGGCGTCGTTCACCCTGCCCGGCATCGCGGGCATCGTCCTGACCATCGGCATGGCCGTGGACGCCAACGTGCTGATTTACGAACGCATCCGCGAGGAACTCAACCGCGGCGTCGATATGGAAACCGCCCTCCGTCTCGGCTATGAAAAAGCACTCTCCGCCATCATCGACGGAAATCTCACCAACCTCATCGTCTGTTTGATTCTCTACCAAACCGCCACCGTCGAAGTGCGCGGCTTCGCCGTCACCCTCGGCATCGGCATTCTCGCCACCCTCTTCACCGCGCTGTTCATGACCCGCGCGATCTTCTATCTCTGGTATCACACGTTCGGCTTCCGCCGCATGAACATGCTGCCGCTCACCTTCAAGGCCATCGACCGCGCGTTCACCCCCGCGATCCGCTGGATTCGCCTGGCGCCTGTCTTCATGACCATCAGCGCCGTGCTCATCCTCGTCGGCATCGTGATGATGTCCGGTCGCGGCAAAAACATGCTCGACATCGAGTTCCGATCCGGCACCGAAGTCGCCTTCGAGCTGGCGCCGGCCACCGACGCCGCGCCCGGCAAATCCCTCACGATCCAGGAAACCCGAGACCGCATCGCCTCCCTCGCCTCCGTGCCCGGCCTGGAAGACATGAAGGACGCCACCGTCGTTTCGCTCGGCGATCCGGTCGCCGGCGACCGATTCACCGGCTTCTCCGTCGCCTGCACCGTCGAGGACGCAAACAAAGTCTCCGACCAGATCAAGGAAAAATTCGCCGACGTACTCAATGTCCAGTCCGCGCTGACGTTCGAGGGCATGGACAACAAAACCTATTCTCCCGACAAACTCGGCTCGCTGGTGCGACCGATCACCCGCCCGCAACTGGGCGAAGTGATCGGCCAACTCGCCTCCGGTAATGTGACCGAATATCGCGGCGGGGTGGTGGTGCTGGTGCGTCACATCGAACCGGCCGCCACGCTCGCCGACATCGAACGTCGCGTCGATGCCATGCGTCTTCAGCCCGATTTCGAGGCGTTCGCCGAACGGGAAGTGAAGGTCTATCCCGTCGCCGCCGCCGCCGGTTCGGTCGATCATTACAGCGCCGCGGCGATCATCGTCGCCGATCCGCGAATCAGCTATTTCAACAACCCCGGCGCCTGGGAACAAATGGCCGGCCAGACGTGGGAGTTCGTCACCGCCGCGCTGACACGCGACACCTCGCTGAGCAAGGTGTCCAACTTCACCCCCACCGTCGCACGCACCCTGCGCGACAAAGCCGTCGTCGCCACCCTCCTGTCCCTGCTGGCGATCATGGCGTACATCTGGTTCCGCTTCGGCTCGCTGCGTCACGGCGTGGCCGCCACCGTCGCCCTCGTCCACGACACGCTCATCGCCCTGGGCGCGATCGCCGTCGCGCACTTCCTGGCCGGCACCCCCGTCGGTGACGCGCTGCTGCTCGGCGAGTTCAAAATCAACCTCGGCGTCATCGCCGCCATCCTCACCCTCATCGGCTATTCGCTCAACGACACCATCGTTGTCTTCGACCGCATCCGTGAAAACCGCGGCAAACTCGCCGTCGCCTCCACCGATATCGTCAATCTGTCCATCAACCAAACCGTCAGCCGAACCATCCTCACCGCCGGCACCACCCTGCTGGCCATCATCATCCTCTACATCTTCGGCGGCCAAGCCATCCGCGGCTTCGCCTTCATCCTGCTGGTCGGCGTGACCGTCGGAACCTACTCCTCCGTCGCCATCGCCAGCCCGCTGCTGCTGTACGGCAACAAACTCGCCCACAAACTCAACCGCGACAAACCCGCCGCGTGAATTCGCGCTGTGCGGGATGCGGCTTGCGGGGTGCGTAGTGCGATGTGCGGCTTGTAATAAAATCCGCACCCCGCACCCCGCACCCCGCACCCCGCACCCCGCACCCCTTGACATCTCCGTTCGTGATATAATGTTTCCCGTACACCCAGCCGCGCTGGAAAGGAGTCCTTCCGATGGGTACCGGTTATAAAGTGGCCGTCGCTTCGATCGTGGTTCTGGTTCTCGCCGTGGTCAGCTATTACATGTTCTTCGCCGCACG
>Ga0172380_10007794_pt1 | contig 11924 bp, 26 predicted proteins | sample Leawe162metaG_FD_119747 | JGI IMG/M metagenome (GOLD analysis project Ga0172380, IMG submission 119747) | Leachate microbial communities from a municipal landfill in Southern Ontario, Canada - Leachate well 162 metaG | ecosystem: Engineered > Solid waste > Landfill > Unclassified | place... | reverse complement strand
TGTCCGTGGCAATCACAAGCGCCCCGCCCAATGGATCGGCGGTTTCGGCCCGGCGGATCTGCACCTCCGCCTCGTCTACCAGCGCCAGCCACGCGGCGGTCTGGTCATCCACGGTCGCCGCCTTTCAGCAGGTGCGTCGGGAACGGTGGGTCGACCGGGCGCTCGGCCCAGGCGATGACGATGCGGTCGTAGGGGTCCCCGGAGCCGCCGCAGATGTCACCAAACCCATAGACCCAAGCTGGACCTAACCTAGTCACGTTCCGAATCCCCCGGTTCCCATCCGGTCGGACGAACGCCACACAATACTTCCCGCCATCCGCTGGCTCCTCGCTCGCCGGGTGCCAGGCCACATCAGCAGCGGCCCGCGCGGCGTCGAGGGCGTCGGCCAGTTGTCGAACGGTGCGGCACCAGTAGGTGTCGTCCGCCTCGTGGTCGGAGAATGGACGGCGGATGGCCTTCTCGGCCATGAGGCAGTGATATCGCGCATCGTCCGTGTCCGTGCTCGCTGGCCGGGCCTCGGACAATGCGTCCTCCAGTAACTTGCTTTGGACCATTTCCGACTGACGCGCGTCGGCCGCCATCCGCTCCAACTCCTCGATGGTCGCCGCGGCGCGGCGAAGGACGTGATACGACTCCACGTCAACTCCTTCGCGTGCGTACCGCTCCACTTCGTCTGCCAGTTGTCGGCACTTCTCCGGCGTCACATGCTCCTGCTCGCTCATCGTCATCGCTCACCTCCCGCCCCGCGCTCCCGCGGAGCGACCGGCATCGGGCCGGTCACGCAATCCAGAATCGGAACCTCCCACAAGCCGAGCCGGCCGCGCCACGGCACCGGAGCAACGAACGCCACCGGGTTGACCAGTTGCCAAGCATGGCAACCAAACATACGCCAGAGCGGCTGGTGTTCGGCAAATTTGGGAGATAGGCCGCTCCAAGGCCAGTGGCTCACGCCCTCATGCGGCTGGTACACCGAATGCAGTTCGCACGTGCCAACCACTGCGCCCATCTGCCCGGCCGCTGTTAGCTCGGCGCGGGTCGGCATGTCGTCCCACAGCACGGTCGGGATGTGCTCGATGATCCACTGCTCGGCCGCCCGGTCGTAGGTCAACCCGGCATGAATCGCCAGCGGCCCGCGGTGGCGCGTTCCCCAGCTCCGGTTTTCGATGCCTTTGCGGCCATGAACGATAAGCCATGCCCACGGCTGCTGGATCGTCAGTGCCCTCATCGCTTCGCCTCCCAGGTCGTCAACGTCGCGCCGGCCATGATCTCCGTCGCGTGCGTACGCGCTGCTTGCGCATCCTTGCTTCTCGCGAACTCGAGCTCGGCGTGGGTCCGCCATGCGGCGAGGTAGAGCTCCGGGTCCGTCGTGGCCCAGGCTGCCTCGTAGATGGCGTGGGGGGTGCCGATTTCCATCACTCCACCGCCCATGGATCTTCATCGTCGCCGAGGTCCGGGTCCGGCCCGGCCGCCGCGGTCTGCCCGCTTGGCCGCGGCTGGTCAACTGGCGGCTTAACCGCTCCGTCTTCCCACCAACAGAGCGTGTCCGGGTCACCAGTCAGCGCGAAGGTCCCCTCACCGGCACCCTCGCGAACCTTGCGGGTCTTCAGCGTGGCCTCGGTTGACCGCTGCTCCCGCGCCACCTCAATCGACAGGCCAGCGTCCTGCTCCAGCTTTGGGCTCATGTACACCGCGCCGGCCTTGCCGACCTGGCAGCAGACCATGACGGGGATACGCAGCTGCTTGGCCGCGTCGTCAAGCATTCGCGCCACGGCCTCGCCGGCATCGAAGCCGTGAGCTCCGGGAACCCAGACGTTGTTGAAGTTGTCGACGGTCACGATGCCGCAGCCGCGCTCTTCGGCGAGGTAGCGGATCGCCGACTGCACCGCGAACAGGCTCCGGTCAATCAGGGTGAAGTCGACGCAATGCCAGCGGTCCGCCTCACGGCTCCATGCGTCGATTTCTTCAGCACGCCGGATCCAATCGAGCCGCATCATGCTCACGTCGTTGAGTGCCCAGTGGGGAACGTGGACACCCTCGCCACCGTCTCTCAGCGCCGACAGCACGGAGTACATGCGGCCGGTCACCATCTGCCGCGACAGCTCCAAAGCGATGTGCCCCACCCTGACGCCTTGCAGCATGGCCTGCGCTTCGAGGTAGATCGCCATGCTTGACTTGCCACCACCGCCGCGCCCGACGATCAGGTGGGTCTCGGGCCGTTGAATGCCGCCAATCAGCCAGTGGTCCAGCGTCGGGAACCCGGTGCTGATCTTCGTCCTGTCAACGACCCGCGCGGACCGCCAGGCGGCGGAGCAGTCGACAGCCGAACAGGCGAAGGTCTGGTGCGGCGCCTCGGACTTGGTCTGGTCGGCGAGGTCCCGGAGCTGCTGCTCAATCTTCGCGGCGAGCTGGTCCGGCGCGGTGTACTCAGACTCAGGCCCGTTGCAGGTCTTGGCGATGTCCTGGCAGCCGAACAGCACGCGTCGGGCGACAGCCTTGCCGCGGACGATGACCGCGTAGTTGGTGGCGTTGGCGGTGTAGGGCGTGGCCCGGACCAGCCGTTCGAGGTACTCCCACCCGCCGATAGTGTCGAACCTGTCGACGGAGCGCAAGGCGTTGGCGACCGCCACCGTGTCTGTTGGTTCGTGGCGTTCGGCCAGCGACAGGGCCGCCTCGAAGATGTAGCGGTGGGCATCGCGGTAGAAGTCGCGGGCCTCGATGACCGCGCGGACCTGGTTGACGGCTTCGCCGCCGTGGAGCACCGCGCCGAGTACCGCCTGCTCGGCGTCCAGGTCCTGCGGCGGTAAGCGGTCGATGTAGCCGTCCGGCTCACTCTGCCGCATGGCCGGTCCCCTCGCGCTCCCGAATCCGTCGCACGGTCTCCAGGTCCTCGGCCCGCTGCCTCTCGTCTGCGGCGGTCTTCTCGGCACGAACGCGGCGCTTGTTCTCCTCCTGCTCTTCTGGCGACGGGAACGGGGTGGAGCCCTTGTAGGTGAAGGGGGCGGCGGGTTGCGCGGTGGGGGTCATGGGTAGCCCGGAGCGCGGCCCCCGTTTAGGGGCCGCCGCGCAGGGCGGGGTGGGTGCAGTAGAACGTTCTTCACGTTCTACACGTTTGGGGGACGACCTGTCCGGGGTTTTGGACAGGGTGTCCTCGGACGACCTGTCTGCGGACACCATGTCCTCGGACGACCTGTCCGCAGTTGGCGCGTCTTCATCGCCGAACTGCAAGCTGTACTCAGCCGACTTCCCGGTGCGGTAGTTGCGGATCACCAGCCCTAGGCGATCCAACTCATTGAGCGACCTGCGGACGTGGCGCTGCGAGTAGCCGGTCTCTTCGGAGATAGTCGACAGGCTCGGGTCACAGCGGCCCGTCCGCGCGTTGTGGTGGAAGGCGAGGCAGGTCAGCACGGCCGTGGCCGGCCCGCTGGCAGACTGGCAGTAGGACCACTGCCACCGTTCAAGTGGGGTCATCGTCCACCCCATCCTGATTGAAGAATCCGCAGACGACGCAGCGGTTGCCGCAGGCGTGCCAGACGGCGAGGGTCTCGGCTTGCTGTTGCGGCTGGTCCTGCGATGGTGGTATACTGTCATCAGGCATGTGGCCCTCCAGGCGGGCTGCAGTGAGCTTAGATCGGCCGGGGGTTCGCCGCCCTCGGCCTTTCGCTTTGGGTAGGGTACCAACTCCCCGGCGGCGCGTCAAACCGAATCACTCCTCGCCCCCGATGCTCAGTTGCACCGCCGGCACCGGGTCATCGCCGAAGTCCAACACCTCCTGCTGGAGCCTTTTGGCTGCGATTTCGCAGTACCGCTCTTCGATCTCGATGCCGATGGCGCGGCGGCCGGTGTCCTTGGCCGCGCGGAGGGTGGTGCCGGAGCCCATGAAGGGGTCGAGGATGAGTTCGCCAGGACGCGCCGCCAACTGCACAAGCCAAAGCATCCACGGCAACGGTTTGGGGCAAGGATGCCCGCAGGCGACATCTGCCTTACCACGTCCGATGGCCACCGTGTTGTGGGCGCCAAGGTGCAGGTCGGGCGCGGTTCCGTAGAACAGGATCGGAGCCAAGTTCTGGAAGCCCCACGGGGAGTGCCCGTTGGGCGCTTGGATGTAGATCGCGCCAAGCGCGGACGGGGCAGGGAGTTGCCATGCCGACGGAACGGGCGCGAACACGGCTGCCCTGGTGACCACGGCCAAGCCGGCGATGATCGCAGGAACGACGGACTCCGAGTAATTCTCCGGCGTATCTTCGTAAGTGGCGTATGCCTGCCGCCGGAGTTCGCTTGCCCGCTTGTCCTTGGCCCCGCCATGCTTCCCCAGGTTCATGCCATACGGCGGGTCGGTCACCATGACGTCGGCCTGCAGCCCCGGCAGGATCGCCCTGCAATCGCCGTGGTAAATCGTGATCCCGGCGTGGTCGTAGTAGGGCTTCATCGCCGCCCCTTGGCCTGTCGCAACTCATCGATGAGCTGGCTCGCAGCGGCCCGGTCGACCGGCTGTTTGTCGCACCCCAGCCGCCGCAGGATCTCGAGCTGCGCCGAGGTCACCGGCTTGCCCTGGGTGCGCCGCGCCATGGCTGCGCGGGCGCCGTCACTCTGTCGCATGGTCGTCTCCTCCTGGCGTCACAATCCCCTCGTCGGGCGCATCCTCCCGCGCCGAGTAGCGGACGATGGCCGCCTCCACCCCGCAGAGCCGGCATCGGCCGTCACGGTCCAGCGCGCAGCGGTGCTCCTGACAGATGAGCCGCGGGGGCAGCGCCGCGGCGCGCGCCAGCCAATCGGGCGCCTCGGCGGGGTCACCCATGGTCGTCTCGCCTTTCCACAACCGCAATCTCGACTGCCTCCTGCGGCCCGCGACCGTGCAGGAGTTGCCATGCTATCTCGCCGGCCAGCTCGGCGCACATGGCCCGCTCGTCGGCCGTGGCCGGCCGCTTCATGCCGCACCGCACCAAGGCGTAGTGCGGCCGGCCGCCGGCCTGCGCGGGCCGTCGTGGCGCGTGGATCGGCAGCCCCTTGGCCGCCGCGCGGACGTAGTTGATGCAGGTCCGGTGGCCGAGGTGATGCTCCCGCTGGAGCCGGGCGACAAGCTGCGCGCGGGCCACGCTGTTCGGCGGGGCCGCGGCGGCTTCAGCGATAATGGCGGCGCGGTCAGGCATCGGCGAACTCCTCGGCGAACATGGTCAACTGCCGGCGGCCGACGTGGTACCGCACCCGGTCAAGCCCGATGCTCGCGTATTCCGGCGACAGCTCCACGCCGAGGTCATGCATGGTCAACTCCCCACTGCACGCGCTCCCACTCGGCCCACACGTCGACGGGGAGCTGTGGGCGAGAAAGCGGTTTCCAGCCGGCCGGTTCCGCGCCGATGGTCCAGATGAACCAGCCGTAGTCCCACACGTCCGAGCCAAGGTGCTTGATGAACTTCGGGCGCCACGACAGGCTGCGTAGCGTCGATGGCCAGCGAAGGTGGAATCCTAGCCGGTCGGCCGTGCCGGAGAATGCCGACCGGCAGAACAGGGCCAACGTCGCGCCGCGCGTCATGTGCGGCAGGGTCGCCTCCGCGAACTCCTTGGCGAGGCTGAACGGCGGGTTAGTGATGATCAGATCGGCGTAAGGAGCGAGGTCTGGCGCCATCTCCAGCCAGTCCCCGGCGATGTGCTGCCCGGAGTACTCCTCCGCCCCCAGGCAGTCCGGCCGGATCTCGACGCTGACCAACGCCTGTTGCGGGACTCCGGCCCGGCGGAGTACTTGGCAAATCGCTCCGCGCCCGGCGGCCGGCTCGATCACCCGACAGAGGCTCGCCCGGCGGTGTCCGTCCTCGTCGAAGCCAGGAATGTGCGGGAGTACTCCTGCCGTCACGTCCGGCGGCGTCGGAAAGAACTCGTGCTCCAGTTCGTCCGCCGTCGGTCCGTCGCTGTCGATATCGAACAGAGTCGCCTGCCGATCATCCGTCACGGCGTGCCGCCTTCCGCTTCGCATTGCGGGTCTGCTTGTCGCGCACCACGCGCTGGATATGGCACGGCTTGCACCGGCCATGAGCCGGATAACCGCTCTTGTCGAAGTACCAATGGTCAGCGTCAATCGGCTTCATCTCGCCGCAGATGCTGCACGGCTTCCACCATACGCCGTCGCGAAGTTCGCAGCCGCCGTGCAGCCGCTTGTGGGTTACCGCGTCCACGAGTTGCAGGTTCTCAATGCGGTTGTCCAGCTTGTCCCCGTTGACGTGGTGAACGCTCATGCCATCAGGGATCGATCCGTTGGCCTCTTCCCATACCAGAACATGCTCCATGACCTGCCGAGCCGACTTGGTTTCGGGGTTCCACAGCGTCACCCGGTGATAGCCCTTTCTGGTGACATGCCCCCGCCCGCTCGGATGCTTTGACGGCGTCCCATGCTTGCCCACTATCTACTCTCCAGTGCGGTTTAATTGTACCGCACTAGTCGCTGACTGTCAAGCCAACGGCGGCCCGTCATACTCGGCGGCCCAGGCGCAGACATCCCCGGTGTACAGCGTCACAGGTCCGGCGATGCTAGACTGCACAGGCACTCTCCTGGGTGCTAGGCCCCGCGCCGACCAGCCGCCAAGCACGAGCGGCGCGGGGCTCCCTATCGTCTCCAAAGCGCGCTCCCGTCATGAACGGGTTGCCGGCCTGAGGTCCGGTACGCGCTACCAGTCGTGGCCCATCTCCGCCGAAGTCCGATGTCCACTCCGCCGGGCTCCCCGGCGCGCGGCGTGAGATTCAGCCCCGCCGCATGGCCCCGGCCGGCTTTGACCCCGGCCGGGGCTGCCCACTTCCGCTTCCGCCGCGCCGTGGGTCCGCGCGGCCCTTGTTGCTAGATGTCCGAGCTAGGAATCGAGCCCACTGCCTCACGCCCGAACCGAATGTCGCAAGCGCTCGAGTGAAGCTCGATAAACTCGCCCCCGCCGCCGAGCGCGCGGAACATCCGCTCGCCCTCCTCGCGCACCCGAGCCAGGTCCGCCTTGAGACTGGCGACCTCCGCGACGAACTCGACACACGCCTGGCTTTCGACGGCGGCCAGGAACTCGACCCGCGTCCGCTGGTCGCCATAGTCCGAGCTGCCCCATCCTTCGCAGTCTTCGGATTCGCCAGCAAGCCGTGCCGCGGCCACCTTCATGACCTCGCCCCAGCACAAGCCCTTGGCAAGCTTGAGCAGGTCTTCATCGCTCAACTCTTCCTTGAACGCATACGGATCGATTGACAGCGTTGCCCCGTCGCCTATTTTGATCGTCACATTGCCCACGGTCTTGCTCCTTCATGGCCCCGGCCGGCTGTGACCCCGGCCGGGGCTGCCCGTCTCTCCGGGCCGTCACGCCTGTCTGCAGAGCTACTGGCTCCCGGCGTCCTCATGCCGCACATTACGCAATCTCTGCTTGCGCCAGCGCCTCCTCGGCTGGACGAGAGCGGCACTTGTCTGCCGCTGGCGAATCTCGCTACCCGGACCCGTCCCCGTACCCGGACCCGGACCCGGACCCGTCCCCGTCCCCGTACCCGGACCCGGACCCGTCCCCGTCCCCGTACCCGGACCCGTACCCGGACCCGGACCCGGACCCGGACCCGTCCCCGGAAATATCAGAGGCTGGGTCGTACTCGCCGAGCAAAATCACCATGTTTGGCTCTTCAGCGAGTCCAGGGCCGCGGGCTGGACATCGATAATGGCGCACGCGCCAATCACTGTGACCGCAGGAGCCACCGCAGAGAACTTGCCGCCCGTTACGCCATGAACGGCACAGTCAAGCAGCGTGCCGCCCTGTGCCGCGGTCCAACTCCACATTTGCCGCGCATCGCGGAGATAAACGGTCGATCCCGAATAGCCCTCCAGATAGCCGAACTGCACGCCGGCGTCACGGCTCCGAACGATGACAGGGCGCCCGTCTCCCTGCACCATGGCCGGCTGCCCGCCGGCTTGCGCTACGCCGAACATTTTCGCCAAATCCCGCGCCTGCCCGATCGTCAAATCGTCAATGTTCATCTCTCGTCTCTCCTGGCGGCTTCCGCCGCATGGCCCGCCGCGGAACTGCCCCGCGGTACGCTGTCCGGGCCTTGCCCGCTCCGCGCTGGGGTACACGGAGCGGGGTGCGTCATCGCCGCGGCGGCGCAGGGGGGAACGCTGTGCCGCGGCAACCCGTCAGTCGGCATCCTCGTAAGTCGCCTCGAAGATGTCCGCCTTGCAGGGGTACAACTCGCCCTTCACGCCCTTGATGATCCAGTCGCCGATCTGCGCGGTCATCGTCCCTTCAAGGGTCCTGATCTGTATGTCGGCAGAGCCAAGATCCTGAATGATTGTCTCCTCGTAGTTACCGAGCGGATCCAGAGTAGTCAGCCTTCCATCCCACAGCACCGCGTCAATTACGACCGGCTTCTTCCGGTACTTCGCCATCTCGCACTCCCTCTCGCCGGCAACAGTGCCAGCAGACCCACACGTCGCCGACCAGGTTCATACCCTCGCCGCAGTCGTCGCAGACCGGCGGCCCGACCGGCTCGGCCGGCGTCAGCTCCTCCGGCCCGCGTAGCCAGTCCAGCCCGTACAGCAACACCGCGCCGAGTGCCACGAACAGCCCGCCGGCAACGATGTAGGCCAGCAGCCAGGGGCGGCCCGGCGTCTCCCGCGCCCAGGCGTCCATTGCGCCCCACACCACGAGGCAGACGCACCACATGCCGCAGGTCAGCGCGGCCCAGCCCAGGGCCAGCCGGCGGCGCTCGCCGGGCGGGATGGGCCGGGGCCGCCCGTCGGCCCGCAGGCGCGGCTCGGTCGGCAGATCGCGAAACTCTCCGCGGGTCATCGCGCCACCTCCATCTCCCACACCACCCCGCGCAGCTCATCGAGCATCGCCGCCGGGTCGCCGTCCCACCCGCGCCACTCGTAGCCGAGCGGGTACATCAACACGCCCGGCACACCCGCCGCGAACGTGGCCGGCGCCTGCACCGCGGGGATGCTGAGCCAGCGCCGAACCACCCAGGTGCCCCAGGTGCCGGTCGTGATGTAGGACGGGCTCCAGCGGGCCGCCTGCCACACCTCGTGGTCTGCCAGGTCATCGGTGCCGGCGTGGTGCCGGTCGGTCACCCAGCCTTCGGATGCGGTCTGCCGGGTCCGGTCAAGCACGCAGCAGGCTTTGGCGGCAGGTCCGTGGAAGCGGTTCAGACCGTCACCCCAGGCGCAGGAGTCGGTCAGCATCGCGTCGGTGATCGGCACGCTGCCATCCATCGGGGTCGGCTCAAGCGACGGGCCGGTCGCCCAGGCTGGCAGGGCGGGGAGCGTCATGGTTGCGGCCATGTCAGACCTCCCCCTGCTCGGCCGCCTGCAACGCCTCCAGGATCTTCTTCGCGATGGCCGGGTCCATCCGGATCCGTCTCTCCAACTCCCAGCAGCGATTGCACAACCGCGTTCCGGTGAAGTGTGTCGGGTCGCCGCAGATGCGGCAGGGGACCGTTTCCTCCTGCATGTTCGCCATGGCTAGTTCCCCTCGTTGTCGAGGTCGTCCTCGAACTCGACATCGGTCACGCTGGCGTCGGCGTCGGCATCCTCGGCCGCGGCGACCGCCTGTTGCCCGGTTTCCTCGGAGGTGGACCCGGCGGCGTCGGCAAGCAGGTCGATGTGCGCCTTAACCTCGGCCAACTTCTCGGCGATCGCTTCCTGCGCCTCGCCGCCCCGCCGGATCGCCCCGGTCAGGACCGCGGCCTTGGCGTCCGCGATGACACCCTTGCGCAGCGCCGCGGCCTCGTCGTGGTCGTTGCACTTGAGAATGTCCCCGAGCCGGGCCATGAACCGCTTGACCGTGCGCGGGTCGGAGTGCTGGATTTCCTCGGCGTCGATCACTTCGCCGGTAATGGTGCCGGTGCCGGCCGGCATGTCGCCGTCCATCTCCTCCCGGCTGTAGGTGCCGGCGAGAACGTCGGGGAACAGCCGGCGGCAGATACGGCTGACCGCCCGCGCTCGCATCATGTCGACGCGGAACTTGGCCCAGTTGCCGCCGGTCAACCCGGCGGCCTTGGCGTCCGCGTCGGTGAAGCTGACGGTCAGTTCCGTGCCATCCGTGCGTTTGGCCGAGACCTCGTAGCCACCCTCGATTTCGCCCTCCGACCAACGGGCAACCTGTCCGCTGCCACGGCACGCGCCGACCATCAGATCCGCGCTGAGGCAGACCTTGCCGTTGATCACGTGGGTGCCGTTGATGATCGTCATCAGCGGAAGCTTCAACTGCGCGCCGACCAACATGGCGGCCATGATGTCCGGAGCCTTTTTGTATGCCTGAGGCAACGTCGCGGCCCCTGCCAGCCTCTCGGCCAACACCATCGCGGTGTCCAAGCTGACGAGGTTCCCGCCGCCGACATCGATGCCCACGGACTGCGCCACCGCCCCGCCCTGCATCGGCACAACCGCCGCGTTTCGTTCCGCCATCACTCACCACCTCCGGCGGCCACCATCGCCGCCCGCTCGCCCTCGGCCTGCAGTTGCAGCGCCTCCCACCGGCTGGCCAACCCGTCGTCAAGCACGGCCTTCAGCGCCTCGCGGAACCGCTCGATGTCGCCGGCCCCGCGCCGGATCTGCCCGGCCTCCTGCATCGCCTGCCCGATCTGCCGCAACACCTGGTCATACTCGCCCGGCAGGGTCACCCACATCGCGCCGTCCGGCGGCGACTTCTGCGGCTTCTGCCATGGGCTCGGCCATTCGATCCTCATGCCGCCGCTCCCATAACCCGCGTCACGCCGTCGCGGTACAACTCCCGCAGGTCCTCGCCGGCCGCAACAGCGCCGTATTCGAGCGCCATGATCAGCGCCGCGCGGATCTGCTGGCGGGTGTCGTGGGTATTGGCGAGGTTGCCCGTCATCTTCAGCAGCGGAACCAGCTCGGCGACCGCCGCGTCGTGGCAGTCCGGCAGGCAAATGTCGTGGCGCTCACCGTCCACCGTCATCGTGATCGTCATTGCACCGCTCCCTCGAACAGCCGCCCGATGCGTGCCAGCTCGTGCCGCCGCCGCCGGATCGCCGCGCGTTCGGCGTCCTTGTGCAGCCGCCGGCTGTTGAGCGCGAACGGCACGCGGCTCGGCCGCTTGAAGTCCAGGTCAATCTCGACCGGGTCGAGGTCGAGTTCGGGGTCAAAGGTGTCGCCGTCGGCGGTCAGGATCTGCATCACTGCACCCCTTTCGCGGTCCGCGCCCGCCGCGCCGCCGTGGCGATGCGGTAGAGCTGGTCACGCAGCGTCTCGGCCGGCTCGTCGTCATAGCCGCGCTGGGGCCGCACGTAGCACTCGGGAGCGCAGGGCGGGGCCTTGACGGCATCCCGCGGGTCTGTCAGAATCACGCTCACTTGCTTCTCCTGCGCCGCGCTCACTGGGCTGACACCCGAGCGCGGCGTCTTTTTGTCAGGCCAGCTCTTCCTCGAACTCGTCGCTGAGGATAGCTTCAGTGGTCCGTGGCGCGGGATAGTTATCGTCCATCGCATCGCACCCGGTCAATAGCGTTTCGCGAATGGCGTCGGAGAGGGTCACCTTGCCGCAGCTCCGCGAACGGTGGGTCGGGTCCGCCTGCATCCCGCGCTGAATGTCCTTCACGCGCTGGAGCAGATCGTCATCGAGGCGAACGTTTACGTTGGTCGCCATGCCTGCTTCCTTTCCAGGCGGGCACCTGCACCGCCGTCAATTGCTAGTGTGCCCTGCGCGCTTTCGGTTGTCAAGGGATTTGAAGAAATCGGCGTCAGAGTTCCTGCGCTGGCCGCATGGCCGCCATGTTGTCGCCTTGCGATGCGGCGACAACGGCAATCCCCGCGCCATGCGAACCACGCCCGGCCGGTTGCGGAAACTTTCTTGAGTACCCCCTTGACACCCGTAGTGAAAGTGTCTACAATACAGACACGGAGACGAAGAGATGAACGCAGCGCAGTTGAAGGGATGCCGGATGTACGCCGAGGCGATGCAG
>Ga0172380_10007793_pt1 | contig 11924 bp, 15 predicted proteins | sample Leawe162metaG_FD_119747 | JGI IMG/M metagenome (GOLD analysis project Ga0172380, IMG submission 119747) | Leachate microbial communities from a municipal landfill in Southern Ontario, Canada - Leachate well 162 metaG | ecosystem: Engineered > Solid waste > Landfill > Unclassified | place... | reverse complement strand
GAATTTGGTTTGCTAAATAAATTGTTGCCAAAAAATGGGCTCTCGGTAGTCCCGTCTGACCTATAATGTGTTGTGTTTAAGCCTCCAACTATATCTCCATATCCATCAGTTTCAGTCATCGGGAAATGAGCCATAGCTGTAGCATCATTCACGAAATTAGGCTCTTGCTCTGAAAAAATATAGAAATCAGGGCTTAGCTTGATTTTAGTTGAGCTAATTTTCTTTCCTACAATCACAGCTGTATCGTCTTCAAAAAAAGGAACATCTAACTTGTCAACCAAATTCGACGAAAAGTTATTGCTCGATACATAAACTTCTTTGCTTAAATCGTTGGCGAGGGTTTGAGAATGTGTAACTATGCCATCTATTTGAACCGTGTAATTAACCCCGTCGATTGCAACTACTATTCCTAATTGCAAATTGACAAAACCGTTATTTGCAATTGCTTTAATGATTTTGCCATTCGATAAAATGTAAACCACGTCGTCAACTGCGATTGTGCCGATATTTGTCGAGTCAACTTCGCAGACAAGCGTCCCTTCTTTTACTAGAATTTGCTCACCTGTTTCGGTATCATATTTTTGCAACAACTGGCTCACTTATTCCTCTCCCTAAAAACTGCTATGACAACTAAAGCCATTGCTATTCCTGCTAAAACTAAACCTATTTTACTAAGCATAGGAGTCTCTATAATCTTTTCTTCTATCTTAGTGTTATAAAGTGTGTCACGAACTGCAACCCTCACTGTATCGGGCTTAAATACACCTTCAAGTTTTCTTTTTTCTGGATAAAATTTTATATAAATTAGCGTATCGGTATCATTGTGATTCTTACGTAAATATTCCATGTACGAACTATCAATTTTCGTGATTGTGTCGCTAAACCTAACCTCCTTAGGTTTAACTATGTAAGTCGTGTCCCTGATAAACACTTCATTAGTAGTTCTGCCCGAGCAACAACCACCTAAAAAGCTAATTGCAATTAATCCGTATAAAAGCATAATTCTCATATTTCTCTATCCTGCTCGTAATAATTTTGAACTCTACTCCATCATCTTCATCATAAATCAAAACAGCGTTTGATTCTTCGATAACATCGCCCCACATATCAATAATACCCATTTCTTCGGACTTGAATGTGATGCTTGTAATTGTCTTGTTTTCGATTTGCGAGACTAATAAACATTCACAACTGACTTCTAAGTTTTTTCTCTTAAATGTTACTTTCATAAATGCCTCGTTAATTTGAGCAGGTGACAGGACTTGAACCTGTATCTTCTGAATGGTTATCAGATATTCTAACCTTAAACTACACCTGCGATTACACTACCTTAAAAACTATAGTCCCGAGAATTCTTAATCTTCCAATTGGATTGTAGATGTGCCTTTGTCTTATATAAACTCCATCACCATCTCTCTGATTACCCGAACTAGTATTTCCTTCTATCGTTACTACCCAGCCCATTTTGCCAACTTTAATTATTCGTGTCGAATGCCCTGTCCAACTATTAACTGTTCTGTATATAAGCAGAGCATCCACTTTTGCTTGATAGGGGAGAGCTTTGCCTCTTTTCTTTGCATCATTAAAACACGCCTGACTTCCTGCAGTTTTGAGAATCGGTATCGGTTCACCAGTTACATAAAAGCAATAATATTGCAATGCTTGACACCAGGCTTTTCCGACGACATTTAGCGGTTTTTGAATTGCTTCAACATCTTTACCTCTATTGTTTCCGCCTCTTTCTTTGATTCCAACTGTGCTGTAAAGAACGGCTCTTGACTTATCGAGTGCTGACTGAGTAGCCGGTAACTCATAACTCGTTTGGGCTTGAATTTGTAATGTGATTAACGCCCAGCAAATTGCGACAAATAGAATATTGCCCATAAGACCGCTCCTCCTATTATTACACCTTTAAATATATCACCTGCTAATCCAACAATTGCATATCGTTCCGTCGGATCTAATTTTCCGTTATCTCCTTCAGCTAATTTTTTACTGAATTTGATAGATGTGAAAGCGTATAAAATTACTCCTGATACTCCAGTCAAAAAGAATATTACTCCACCTGCTTGGATTAGAGCATTGATGTATTCTTTCTGAAATCCTATCATATATAAAGCTAAGAATAAACCTGCTAACCAAGTTACATTCCTGCCTAAAAAGTCAATTACAGTTTTAATTTTTTCTTTCATCAAAACACCTTGTCTTTTATAAATTGAACATCGTTAATTAATGAGTCCAGTTTTGTATTTAACGTTCCATTAAGGAGTTGTACAGAGGACTCGACATCTTTCAACCTGCTTTCGGTATTGGCATGCCGTTTTTCATGAGCCGCAACATCTTTTCTGACCAATATCCGTATTTGAAAAAACAATGATACGGCTGCGATAATAATTGCAGATATTGATGTTATTGCCACTATCAAGTTCGCTGTGTCAAATTGCATCAAGAAACTCCCTGATATATGTTTTCTAATCCTACCTGTATTACAGCCATATATAAGCCTGTCATGGGAGTTTTTACAGGAGACATTTCACCATAATATAAATAATATTTAGTATTTAGGATATCTCTTGAAGCCTCGTAAATGTTGATTATTTCTGTATCGTCGTCTCTGTCATTCGAGAAGATGAATATGCTAAAAACATCAATAAATCGAGGGTAAATAACTCCCACCCTTTCTCCAGGTCTTTCAGCTGTCCATGTAATATAAACAGATCCTTTACTGTGAACTTTGGCTTTTTTTTGCATATTATCCAAAGACTCTTTTGTATCTGGGAAACTTGATACCATTACAAAAGGCTTGAGATTTCGTTCCTCAAAACCAGATGTAAGCATATCTTTGATATTATCCCTAAGTTGTAGGATCATTGTTTCTTAAATTTTCGTTCGTAAATATTGGTGTATTTTTTTTGACTTTAATTAAGGTCGATGGAGTTCGGACCGCCGATGATTTCTTCGCTATACCAAGTAACTCTTCCTCGCCTTTACGGATAATTGCTAATCGATTAAGAATTGCTTTGTGTTGATTGTTGACTTCTTTCATTTCTTCATCATCGTATTTACGCGAATAAATCAACTGTCTTACTATGATAAATTTCCATCGTTTAATTAATGAGTATGTCTTTTCCCCCAATACCTCATCGGTCTTGACATAAGGGAATTGGTATTTCAAAGCTAAGGCATTATCTATTTCAGCATCTGCATCAGAGATGAACTCATCAATCAATGTCATGTTAATGTCATCGACGTCGTCGCTCCTCATCAAGGGTTCAAGTATGTCCGCAGGAATCCTGTCTGCAATATACTGATAATCGATCGTTGCCATTACACTTTAAAGGTTTTGAGTACAATTTCAGAAAAATCATTCGTGCCACAACCGCCGAGTAGTATTCCGTTCACTATATCTCCAGATACAGCCAAAACACCATCGCCTGTAGAGTCTGACGCGATCAAACTACCTGCAAGTAATTCTGCCTTGATTTTCAATAAGGCAGTCTGAGCTGTGACGACTGATCCTTCATCTCCGCTGTTAAAATCATGCTCAGTTACGCCTATTGCTGCTTGGCCTGCACCACATAGTGCACCGTCGTAACCGATTAATTTGTTCTTTCCCACAGCCTCTGCAAATTTTACAGCCATCCTATCTGTAGGGTTATAAGTTGGATTTCCCATTATTTTTTACTCCGTTTAATTTTAATTTCACCAATTATTTCTTGAGATTCTACTCCATCAGCTAGATTTAAAGATTCATCCTTATCAGCCAATTTCGAAGGATCTACTACATCGAATGTTGAATCTGTATATTCAACTAAATCAACTTGCTTTTTCATCTTTCGATAATCGTTAGGCGTTAAGTCGAGAACTGAACCAACGTGGTGTAACTTACCACCCTGCCGGATACATCCTGATTTTACAATTACTTTAAACATTCCTTCCCTCGTGTATTAATTAACTGCCAATTGTATTTGCAATACAGAAGCCTGCATCTTTTTGAGAAATATAATGTTTGTAAACTGTGAGTACCGATACGTAACGAATAATGTCCAGTCTATCGTTAGTTCTAGCTGCCCATGGATAACCCTTTTGAACAAAGGTTTTACCAAACGATTGATCGAAACTTGTCATTGGTCTGTTGCCAATTTTTGGGTTATAAGCCATTACCGCTACATCACCCCACAAATCTACATTTGAATTTGTAGCTTTATCTTCATACATACCGGATCCAATTCTGATAGCCACAGGATTGTCCTTGGTTGAGAATATTGCAGATAGAATGTCTTCAGTGATGATTGCCGACTGACTGTATTTAATAAGCTCTAAAACTTTTGGATGAGATTGCAAAGCATTGAAAGTACTTTGGCCAAATACTATAACATTAGGCTTACGATTGATTTTTTTCCTTACTGTTTCTTGAGCATCTCTAATAATTGAGATCGGATCTGAATCAGGATCATTAAAATACTCGTTGGTTGTAAGCGATTCGTAATGATCGTCAGAGTAAGTATTAGAATCCTGCAAAAGCTGTACTGCTTCATACTCTTGAGTTAATTTGATTGATGCCATCAATACATCTGCAGCGTATCTCTCAAGGTCCAAAAAGTCTGATGCATATTCTGATTCCAAGTAATCAATTGGAATCTCTAAGCCATAAGAATCCAAAATGAATTCTTCTAAAGTCATGTCATCAAGCTGCATAGACTTTACTGGTGATTTAAATGGTCGCTTTGTATCGTGCACTCTCATATGCTCGTTACCGTAAACAGGAAATTTACCTGTCTGCTTAGCAACTTTCACTTCAGGAAGTAGAAGTGAACTAACAAAATCTGAATTCTCAAATCTTTGAGCAAATTCTGTCAGAATTGGATCTTGACCTAACTTCAAAGTGTCAAGTCTTTTAATGCCTAATCCCATTATTGTATCTCCGCAATTAGTTTATCGAATGCTTCACTATAAGTAATACCTTTCTCATCAGCGAGCGCCAGAGCTGCTGCATGTAACTTCTTACGTCCTTCAGTTGTCTCAATATCTACATCACTGATATTGACTGGCACAGCTGGAATTACTGCGGATATAGTTGCACTCAAATTAGTCAATGAGGCTCTTTCTGATATCTCTGCAATTTTACGTTCGTATGGGGTTTTACCATTGACAACCGCTGTTGCATCATCATCAAATTTACGCAACCAGGACAATTCCTTAGTCAATGCAAAATTATTATCTGCACTATTTTCAACAGGCTTAATCTTGTCCTGAAGTTTCGCTAAATCCAAATTGATTTGATTTAGTACTTCATTTTCTTTAAGATCGTTGATGATCTGTAAGTGATCTGAGTTCTCTTTCCTCAGAGCTTCTACTGATTCTGAAAGCTGCAAATTCTTCGTGTTGAGCGATGACAATTGCACGTCTTTTTCAGATTCTTGAGTCTTTAGATTATTGAAGTTTGCTTCCAAAGCACCATGCTTTGATAACAAATTCTCATATTCAACTTTGTAATCCATGCTAAAATTACCTCCATTGTTAGAAAAATTGGTTGTTTGTTTTAAATTGAAAATTTTACGGAATTGATTGTTCCTTACTTTTAACGCATTTGCAATTTTGTCAGAATCTGCTTCTGAAGGAAGATATACTTCATCAGCAAAACCAAGCTCTTTACACTTGTCCGCTCCATGATAAGTATCTTCATCAAGCAATTGCTCAATCCTTTCTGATGAAAGGTTGGTTTTTCTTTGATATGCTTTAACAATTGATTCCTTTAGAACTTTCAATTGTGATTGCACTTTTTCAAAATCGTCTTCGTTGCCCCAAGCCATAGTCCATGGCTTATGAAAAAGCATAACAGAAGTTTCGGCCATCATGACTTTCTTGCCTGCACATGCGATAACAGATGCTATTGAGCTAGCTTCACCGATAACTTTAATAGTTGCTTCTTTTTCTGCGAGCAAATTATATATTGCCAAACCTTCAAATACTGAACCACCAGGGCTGTTGACATAAATCGTCAGTTCCTCGCCGTTCTTGTGGTTTTCTAGTTGTTTACGAATACTTTTGACTGACACAACACTTGTGTCTTCATCATACCACGCTTCACCTATCACACCAAAAATATCAATTATCATTTTGCACCTTAATTTTTGATACAAAACTACAATGAACTATTTTCATAACTCCAAGCAGAATTGCTAAGCAATTCTGCTAAGCAATTCTGCTAAGCAATTCTGCTAAGCAATTCTGCTGAGCAATTCTGCTAAGCAATTCTGCTGAGCAATTTTGCTATGCAATTTTGCTTAGCAATTCTGCTTAGTAAAACGACACGTTTTTTTCACTCTTTTGCATCGAATATTTTTTACAAACCTACATTTATGAGGTAAATATGGATTTAACTGTGCTTCAAGAGAAAATTATACCCCTTTATTCATCAGCAGAAAACTTTGCAGATGTCCCAGAAGATGAAATTTCTAATTTCTCTAATTACAAAATTTTCCCACGTGAATTGCTAATTAAAGCTGACTGGAACTATAAAGAAGAGGATGAATTCACTTCCGAAAAACTTGTCAATAATATGAAAAAGAACGGCCAAATTGAAAACATCCATGTAAGGAAACTTAAAACTGGTTACTATGAAGTAGTCAATGGTAATCATAGACTCGATGCTTCAGATAAAATAGGCAAGAAGTTTATTGTTTGCTATGATCATGGAGTTATGACTCTTGCAGAAGCTCAATTGATCGCAATTGAAACTAATGAAACTAAGTTCAAAGCGAACCAAGAAAAACTTTTTATGATTCTTCAGAATCTAAAAATCGAGTTTCCGGAAGAGGATTTGAAATTTACATTGCCTTATGATGATGAGTTTCTTAAAACTGCTTTCGATTTTAATGAATCTGATAATATTATTCTTGATAATGTTGAAATCAAAGAAGATGATTACAATGAAGCTCCTCCAGCTATTCCTCATACTAAAATTGGTGATATTTATGAGTTTAATGGTCACAGACTTATGTGTGGAGACTCTACTTCAAACGATGTTGCTTTATTGATGAATAGTAAAAAAGCTCATATGCTTCATACAGATCCACCATATAACGTGAAATATGCAGAGCTTAATTCGAAAAGAAGTGATTCAGGTAAGGATTGGTCTGAGCTTTATTGTACTGATTGGAATGATGATATGAGCGATACCGATTACAAACTTTTCCTCAAGAATTTCATAGCACAAGCCAAAGCTCATATGATTGATTGGGCTCATTATTATATTTGGCATGCCACTACTTACTATCGAGAACTACTCGATGCTTTTGAGTCGAATGGAATACCTTTTGACAAAGTACCAATACAATGGGTTAAACAAGTTGCACCTTTAAGCTGGGTTAGATACAAACGCAAAAATGAACCTTGCATGTTCGGAGGTAAAGGAGCAGTAAATGGGAATGGTGAAGGAGCTAGATGGTTTGGACCGAATAATGAAGTTACTATTTGGAATTACGATAGAGACCATAATGCTAATTATATTCATCCAACTCAAAAACCTGTGGCACTCCCTGCAAGAGCAATTACTAACAGCTCAAAAGTTGGAGAAATTGTACTTGAGCTGTTCGGAGGGTCTGGATCAACTCTGATAGCTGCTGAACAACTTAAAAGATTATGTTATGTGATGGAACTCTCTCCTGCTTTCTGCGATGGTATTTTAAAAAGGTATGTTAAGTTCTGTAAAGAAAACAATTTAGAGATTACAAATTTTACTAAGAATAACGAAAAATTTGACTACAATTCTTTAGGTGACTAATGCCGTATACAAAGAAACATAAAGAGCTTTATGAAGAGCAAAAGCATTTAACAAGAACTGAGAAAAATAAGCTCGCTCAAGATCGGTACAATGAGAAGAAAGAACTTACTCACCCGGAATGGGAGAGACAAGCAGAGGAAACTATGCAGAATTGGGATGCTTTCAAAATGTATCGAGATATGGGTTTAACCAGATCTTTAGGTGCAGTAGCTAGAGCTCTCACGACAAAAGAGAAATATAAAGGCAAATATCAAGTAATCCTGACTTGGAGTTATAGGTGGAGATGGACTGATAGGCTTATTGCTTATCAAAGGCATATTGACGCAATTTACCTCGAAGAGACTCAGAAAAGTGTTAAAGAAATGGCCGTTCGTCACGCGGATTATGCAAAGAATACCATGCAGTCGCTATATGTACCGATAATGGAATTCGGTAGAAAATTTAATATGATAAACGAAGCTAGAAAAATAGCGAAATTACAAGGTAGGGAATTTGTTGATATCGATTCAGATATCGAAAATATGACTCTTAAAGAGCTTCTTAATCTTGTGTATAAATCAGCACCACTTCTAAGTGTAACTGCAGATATGGAAAGAAAATCGCGTGGAGAACCAACAGACATTTCAAGTAGAGATATAACTACTGGAGGTGAAGCCATCAAACCTGATATTAAAGTCGTTGTAAATGGAACTCAATCTACAATTTTAAGGGAGTTTGAAAATAATTTCTGATATTCAAATGAACGTATCTCCTGTCTTCCTCGCCAATATGAACGCTTTCTATGATGACAAGATTAAAATAATTGTCAACCAAGGAGGTACTAGGTCGGGGAAGACATACTCAATTATGCAAATCCTTTGTTTGATTGGGAGTAAAGCATACAATCCTTTGGAAATTTCAGTTGTTTCTCACACTTTGCCTCATATTAAAAAGGGTGCAAAAAGAGATTTCGAACATATAATGCAGGAACTAAGATTATATGAAGACAAAAAATTCAACAAAACAGATCTGATTTATAAGTTCAGTCAGGAAATTAAACTTGAATTCTTCTCAGCAGATAATGGTGATAAACTAAGAGGTACTTCGCGTGACATACTATTCATCAATGAAGCAAATTTGCTAAGTTATGATGAATGGAAGCAGTTACTTATGAGGACTCGTAGCAAAATATTCATAGATTATAATCCCTCTGAAGAGTTTCACTGGATTTATGATCAGGTACTAACCCGTGATGATGTCAAGTTTATTCGCTCAACTTATTTGGATAATTATGACTATTTACCAATAGAACAAATTCAAGAAATAGAGAGACTTAAGGATGAGGACAATAACTATTGGCAAATTTATGGTCTCGGAGAGGTTGCAAAAGCCACTAATCTAATTTATCCAAACTTCACAATTGATCCTAATAGAATTGGGGGTGAGTCAATTTATGGGTTAGATTTTGGTTTCAATAATCAAACTGCTTTAGTTAAAGTCACTAGAAGTGATCGAGTACTCTATCTTGAAGAATGTATTTATGAAAGTATGCTTACCAACTCCGACCTGATTAAGAAGTTAAAGAATATGAACATTGGTCATTGTTTTATTTACGCTGATGCTGCCGAACCACAAAGAATTGAAGAAATTTACAGAGCTGGTTTCAATGTTTTTCCAGCAGATAAAAGCGTAAAAGCAGGTATTGATTTTGTAAAAAGGTTTCAGTTGAAGGTGCATAAAGATAGTGTGAATCTACAAAAAGAGTTGAAAAGCTATAAATGGAAAGAAGATAAAAACGGCAGAATTCTTGACGAACCTGTTAAATACAATGACCATTTAACCGATGGTGTAAGATACGCTGCTTTAACACATGGAATCAAATATTGGGTTGAATCCAAATCGGCTTTCCCTAATAAAATATTAAGTATTAACGATAATTCGCTTCGAAATAAATTAAAACAATTATAAGGATTAAAGAATGGAAACTAGGAAGTTTTTTAATGCAGTCAAAAATGGTATGAATTTAACCGAAAGGATAAAGACATACGAAGATTTCTACAAAGGTTTGATGGACATCTTACCTAATCCAAGCAAACTTTTAAAAGAACAGGGTTTCAAGATTTTTGCTCAGACCGGAGCGGACACAACAGTTCGTGGAGCTGTTAATACTATTTTTGAAGGAGTAGGAAGCCTAGAGTGGGAGATCGTTAAGAACGATGTGACCGATTCTGAAATTGAACTTGCAACTCAAACAATTGAGAAGTTGATGAAAAACAATCTAGTCAAGCAAATATTATGGGCTGTCTTTTTTGGATTTCAACCACTGAATGTAGTATGGAAAAATGATAAAGGGAAATATTCAATAGACTGTTTGATAGAATTGCCACACGACTCGATCATCTTCAACTACGACAGGAAGGTAAGAATCATTACTACATTTGATAAAATGAATGGAGAAGAGCCTGAACCCTATCGTTTTATTATGCCAACTTATGACTCCAATTATCATAACCCCTATGGGACCGGATTGTTTTTGAACTGTTATAAGCACGTGTTTATAAAAAATAATGTGCTGGATTTTTGGACTCTTTACGCTGAGGATTATGGCACTCCTGGTATTATGGGTCAGTTTACTCAAGCGGCTGCATCAGTGTTTGGTATGTCTCCGGAAGAGTTTGTTAGCTATTTTTATAGCCAAATCGAAGATATGAGAGGTAAAAAGGTGATTGTGCATCCTGAAGGGACTGACATAAGTGCAATTCCGGCAGGAAGTAACGCTACAGCAGAAATATTTGGTGCTTTGATAAACTTCTGTAAAGGGGAGATCAACTCACTGATTTTAGGTCATGAATCAGCTTCTTCTTCAACTCCAGGTAAATTAGGCAATGAACAAATGGCAAGTTCGGCCAAAACCGATAGAGTTGAATCTTTTACTGAATTTTTGACTTATTATATCAATGAACTTCTAAAATGGCAACACGAATTAAACTTCCCTGGTGAAAAATACTGTCAAATAAGATTCTATGAAAAAGATGATATTGAAGTCTACACTAAGAAAGCGGTCTTAGTAAAAGAACTCGCAGCAGTAGGTGTAGAGTTTAATGAAGATTATATTGAATCAGAGTTTAATATTGACAAAAAATATTTCAAACTTGGTAATATACCTGATAAATCTATTCAGAAGCAAACTACTGATACCAAATCTAATGAGAATTCGAATCTTGATAAATTCTTTCTACTCAATCAGCACCAAATCCAAAACAGTAATGAAAAGAATGATTTGGATACTCTGGATCAATTTACCGACTTCGTTCTCGAAAGCAAAGAGTTCAAAAACCTCAATGAAGAAACTTTGAGTACAATTGTTGCTGAAATTAAAAAATTTGACTCTTTAGAAGAGATGCAAGATGAAGTATTCAATATCTTTGATAAGCTAGATATCAATAATAAGCAAGCTCTGATTAAAAAGTTTATGCTCATTTCTGCTGTTTATGGATATAACAATAAACCAAATGAGGATTAGAAATGGCAGAATTAACTCTCGAAAATTTAAAAACTGCTTTCGATAAAGATCCTGAAGATATTCTTGAATATTTTAGAGATATTGGAGTTGTTTTATCGGATGACTGGGATGACTACTTCAGTAATTGGGGTTCCGATGGATTTAAAATAGCAGGAGTAAACAATGCGAATCATCTCATGGATGCTAAAGAACTTATTGATGAAGCGATAGCAAAAGGTACTGACCTAAAGGTGTTTAAAGAGACTCTCAAGTTCGGACTTGATTTGAAAGGTTGGCATGCAGATTTAGTCGTTACTCAAAACATTTCAAATGCTTATAACGCTGGTCGATACTACCAACATCTTGATGATGTAGAAGATTTCCCTTATGTAGAACCTTTTGTACTCGAAGACAGCAAAACTACTGATTCATGCAGCTGGCTCGCTAATCAGAAAATATGTTTTAGAATTGATGACCCGGACCTAAAAAATATGTATAGCCCTCGGCACTTTCACTGTCGCACGGTTTACAGTTCCATTACCAAAAAGCAAAAGGACAGATCAGGTTTGAAGGTTAAAAGGATTTCAGATATACCTCAAAAACACTGGAACAAGAAAGAGTTTAGAACTCTTCCTAACGAATCATTTAAACCAAATT
>Ga0172380_10007792_pt1 | contig 11929 bp, 11 predicted proteins | sample Leawe162metaG_FD_119747 | JGI IMG/M metagenome (GOLD analysis project Ga0172380, IMG submission 119747) | Leachate microbial communities from a municipal landfill in Southern Ontario, Canada - Leachate well 162 metaG | ecosystem: Engineered > Solid waste > Landfill > Unclassified | place... | reverse complement strand
GGACACGCTGGAAGGGTTGCGGACCATTATTTCGTTCAAGTGGTTTTCAGACAGGCCAACGGTTTTTCGGGCCTCGTCTTTAATTTCCTTGGTCGTTTTGATCCCTGTGTATTTATCCGGTGCTTCCTGGCGGCCTTTGGCTATCCAGTCATCAATCAGCGTGTTCGCCTCATTGAGCATGGCAAGACGGCCCTCGGCGCTTGGGTTGGGGTATTTGTCGCGGACCTTCGTGATCCCGAAAATATCATCCCCGAATTTTTGCTTAATCATGTCGTTCCGTTGGTTCAACGGTGCGCCCTGATATTGAATGGCCGCGGCTGTGGTTTGTGTCTTCCAAGTAAAATCAAAAGCCGCCCCAACGGTTTCACCCAAGCCTGTTGCAGGACCGACCGAAAGGTCGCGCCCAACACCAGCTTGTCCGTCAAGGAAGCCTGAAAAACTCATTTACCCACCTTCAACAAATCTGCCAGTTTTCGGGCATCAATGCGGAAAATAGAGCCATCCTCATTTCCGATGGGTTCGCCAAGTTCATCAATCACGGCATACATGCCATCACCGTCTGATACGAAACGGCCTGTACGATAAATGTCCTTGGCGGTGAATTGCGCGCCGGACGTGCCGACGGGAAGTTTTCCACTGTTTAATGATTTGATCCGGTCATTATTCAGTGATGAAAGGGTATCTTGCAGGGTTTCTGGGTCGACATACGATCCCGTCATGGTGTCCTTGTACGACAGCACTTTCGATGACCCGCTGAAAACGCCAGGGCTGTCGACCTCAACCATTGGCCCCATAATGTCTGTGATAGCCTGATCGACATAATCGTCGTTTACTTCGACCGAAGTGTCCTTGCTCTGGAATTGCAGAGTTTTGTAATATGAATAAACGGCTGTTTGGATTTTATCCAGGCGAACCGGGTCGGTTACAACGTCCTGCAGCTTATCCAGGACCGCTGATTGGACGTCGGTCTTTTTCACCAGGCCGTCAATCTGTGAACCGATTATGATTTTTTCACCGATAGCAGGATCGGCCACGGCAATCGCCACGGCCAATTCAGCCGATTTCGGCGCCATAGCTTGTGCTAGAGAGGCTTGCTCTGCGGGCTTCATGGCATTGCCCATAGTCGCCATAAGGGATGAAATCTCGTCCGGCTTGGCGGTTTCGTAAACCTTTTTGAGATTGTCGATTTCCTGCCCCGTAAACAGCGGCATGGTAATTCCATCGAGGTCTTTGACCTGTTGCACCGAGATACGGCGCTTTTCCATTTCCTGCCCCAGAACGGCTGGCTGTGAAAAATCAAGCGGCTCTGGATCGTCCACCACGTCGCGCGCAGCATAGAACGACCAAGGGTCTTTTTGGATGGCCTCTTGTTTGGTGTTGAGGACGTCCGTCATGGCAGCATATTTATTGACGTTCGAAAGATCACCGCCCTCGATACCAGCGCGCATGGTCTTTAATTCTGTTTGTTGTTCGGTCAATGGCTTCTGGGCAAAGGCCACAACGCTTTCTTGGACCTCGCCAAATTCGCGCAATCTTGACGCTTGTTCGGCCATACCAGCGCCTTCTAATTTACCGATAACCGAGGATATTTTTTCTTGCGGTACGGTGATCCCAAGCTTCGCGGCTTGCTCAATGTCCGAAACCTCGTCACCTACTTCAACCCGTTCTTGTGCTTTGATCTGACTGTCGAAGCGTTGAATTTGTTCCGCGCCTAGAATGCTATCGTACTTCCGGGAGTTCAACAGTTCCTTGGCTTTGGCCGGATTGCTGTCGAAAAGACCTTGCATGTAATTGGAAACAACGGTCTTGGTCATCGTGTTCTTTGTCCCGCCAAGCTTATCGGCAGCGACAAAGGTGGACCCGGCAACGACAGAAGCGTCGACGTCGTTCAAGATTTCAGTTTCTTCAAGCGGCTTTCCATCCTGACCGGCACGATATGCCAAAACGCCCAGGTTATCTGCGGACCGTTCAAGGCTTTCGCCAAACATAGAGACCTTACGGGTTCTCTCCCATTGGTCATTGTCGTCATAGTATGACGCCCGAATTCTGGACATGCTGTCGCGCGCAGCCTGTCTGGCCGCTTCCGATGGGGCAGCCTTGATATAGTCGCGGGAAAGGTCGTCAAGCTGTTTGTCGAAGTCCTTTTTGAAATTCCCAGGGTTGCCGCTACGCTCTTGGCGCGCCGGTTCCAGGCGGTCCGTAATATCCCGTTTGTACTGAATGACGTTTTCATTCACCCATGTCAGATTGGAAGCCTCGGCTTCCCGAAGGCGCATCTGGTTAAGGGTGCTTTCGGTCTGTTTGCTATATTGTCGGGTGTTTGAAATGTTCTGCGCGTTCTGTTCAAACTGTGCAGCCTTCGCCCGACCTTCAGTCCTGGCAACATCAATCAAGCCATATTGGGCTGTTTGGGGTAAAACGGTCCTGGTGAATTCTGGAATTTGTCCCATGTTAAGCCAGTTGTTTCTTCAAGAGTGACATATCGTTGTAAGACCCTGCAACACCAGCGCCGACTTCTGCAATCGTTGAAGTGAGTGACGCACGGGAAACAGGCTTATTCGCCGCGGCAGAGCGCATGTAAAGATTGGATCGTGCGGACTGGCTGTCGCGGATATTCTTGGCGTTTTCTTCGCCCTTGCGGCGCGTTTCTTCCATGACCAAAAGCGGCGATCCCACCAAATCCACGCCGGATTTTAGGTATTGCATCTTCTGGATTTTGCGGGTCTTTTCCGCCTCATCAATTTCAAGCTGTGCGGCACGGTCAGCATCCGCTTTATCAAGGGCTGATTGTTCCGCGGCGATTGATAGACTTTCTTCGTACGCGCGTTTTTCGGCTTTATCGGCCTTTTTTTGTTCTTTATATTGCATAAATCCGCTTGCGACTTGTGTCGCTGCGGAAATGACAAACATCGAAACCGGATCAAGACCCATTCTTCACCATCCCATATTGGACGTAATCTCGCCCGGTATCGTCAAACATTGGGACAACCCCTTCACGCTTGAAGCCCAACCACTCGCACCAGTTATGATGAAGCTTCGCGCCCACCAGATTGTAAGTCGTAATGCGGTGATAGCCCATATCTTCCATCATGCGGTGGAACATACGCTTGCCAAGTCTGGCAAGGGTGATCGGGTACAGGTCGGCATGTTGAGACAACAGGGTGAATGCAAACCCTGTTTTCTTTGTCCTGCGGACAATACCACCGATTGCTAATATACGTCCGTCGTGCATGGCCGTGTAGCATTCCCCTGTTTTTTCAGCATTCAACAGCGTCTTTGTGAAGTCGCTGTCCGCATTGTAATAATCAAATTCATCTTGTCGCCAGTCGAACAAATCAAGGTGTTCGAATTGGAAGTCCACCAGTTTCATGTTTTATCCGTCGTTCGTTTGCATCCTTGGCGCCAGCAATTGAATATTGCATGGCAGCGGCTTGTCTTGGACACAGTATATATATTTTTCGTTCTGCCAGCTATCCCGAACACCTTTTACTTTCACGCCTGTAAACAATGGCGGCGGACGGCTGGTCAAATCAGCGGTCGTGCGGAAGGTGATACGGTCAAGCTTGTAAAGGTCTGTGCCGATAAGGCAGCCCAAAGTATTCAGGAAGCGAACGCCAACCTGGGAAACGGACTTGGATTTAGTGACGCCTGGCCCATTATCGCCGCCACCCTCGACGTCCATGGACTGATAAATCCCAATATATTGAAGGCCAACAATGACATAAGACGCCTGGTTTTCCAGTTCGATCATGCCGTCTTCGACCATAAGGTCTTCAACCACGCCACCATCTACCAGGGCGACAATCATTTCGCCTTCCAGGTGTTCAAGGCCTCGAATAACGCTAAAGGTCAAATACCAGTTGCCGGACACAATGTCGGTATCTTTGAAGGCTTTCTTGATTTTAACCGTGACGGCGGTGGCCGAGGTGTATTCGATGATCTCTGCCCGACCGCCTTCCTTGCCCCAGATTTCACGCCCCACGTCGGTCGCAGAGAAAACGCTACCGCCAGCCGTAACGTCGACTTCGTTTCCTTCTGTGTCGTCCAGGATCAAGCCAAAGTTCACTGTACCGTCAAGGGACAGGCCACTATCAACGAACCATAGGCGCTTCTGGGCTTCCCAAAGGTCTTGCAAATAAGTGTCGGTATCAAGTTCTTTGTCGCCGGTGAAGTAATCATTGAACCGTGGAATGTTGGGCTGGTCGGAGAAGTATTCGACATAACGCACGACTTCGCCGTCAATTGTGCGGCGAACAGTCATATAGACTTGATCCGGCCCGGTCTCTTGGGGGATTGAAGCCACGCTTCCGTATTCTGGTTTGCCAAGTTTGCCATCATCATAATGGCCGCCAGCCGTGTGTCTGTGCCAGCCATTCACTTGTTCGCGCGGCTCAAAGGTCAGGCCGACCAGAGCGCCATCGTTTCTGACCATCCAGTTAATTGACGGGCTACCAGATTGGAAGGCGATTTGTTTCACGCCGGAAAGGCGGCCATAATAGCCTTGCAAGATTGTGTCGGCCGTCAAGTTCCGGTTGATTGAGGTGAAGCCATCCTGGATGGCGTCAAATTCAAACGTGCGGGAAGTCAGCTTGTCGCGCGTGATATAGAGGATATGGCTGTCAAGGCGGATTGGTTTAACGTCCGCGGAACCGTAATAGGACGGCGGCTTGATCGAAATATTTGTCGGCGTGATCGGGTCATTCCCGCCACCTTCGGCCTTGAATTCAGCGCCAGCCGTGCCAATCGCAAGGAAGTCTTCCGTTGCCGCAATCCAGCGAATTCGGTTCGCTTGACCCGAAGAGATTTTATAGACAAACGCATCATCTGCACCCGTTCCCGTTGTGAAGTTGTCGTACTCGCCACCCTTCGACCCCCAAAGCGTTTGCGGGTTTGCGTCAGAGGCGGCAAAGATAAGTCTCTTTTCAAAGAACGTGACCTTGCTCGGCCAGTTTAAAGGCGGTCCAGCGCCAAAAGGATCGCCGGTTCTTGAATATGTTCCCAGTGTCCAAGCTGTATGGCTGGTTCTTGTCAACTTTTGAGGCGCATATCCTGGGTGTGCGATATACATGGTATCGTTTGTTTGGGCGTAGTCGATCTTCAAGAGGTCCGCCGTTGTGTAGGGTGTTACCACCTCAACAATGCGCGCAGTCGTCCCACCGGCCAGATATACGCCCCAGCCAGTAGAGTTTATCCCCTGCAGTTCGAATGTGTCTGTGGTGACATTGGCGACGATATATTCGCGGTTGTTCGCTTCCAGCATACCTGTGACGCCTGAAATGATGACGCGGTCGCCGTTGCTGTACCCATGAGCCACAGCCGTCACGACAGCCGGCATGGCGTTTGTGATCGCTGTGATCGCCACACCCGCTTCTGTTACAAGGCCACCGTCCTTAATGATCCGCATTCTAAGGTTGGTGAATTCCAGAATATAAGCTTGCTCGGTGTTGTACTCAAAGGGGACGAGGAACGCTTCCGCATTGTCACGGGTATTCCAGACAAACTTGGTTCCAGACCGAAAGCGGGCCATGCCCTGCACAGTGGCAATGAAGTTCTGCAGCCAGGACGCGCCATTGTAATAAACGCCCAGGTCAAAGCGCCCTGCCAAGGATTGTGATAATTCACCGCCGGAAAAGTTCTGTTGGGCAACGGTGACGCGCGACATTAATTATCGCCCCAGCTTCGCCAGTTACGATATTGGCCGCCCATTTGTTGACGGGCAGCTTTCAGGGCAGAATGTTCAATGCGTCGTGTCTTGCGGTTCTGACCGGACACAGCCGTCGCACCGGTCAGGGAATTCATGAATTGCCCTTCCATGGCCCCGACAAGTTGGGCGTTGCCTGTGATCTCATAAGCCATGAATGCCGCCATGCGGTAGGACATGGACGTGCGGAATTTTGGCGAAAACTTGGTAGCATCTGTCAGGTTATAGACATAAGACAAACACAACGGACCCGGTTCGTTACATAGGATATAGCCGTCCTCAAGATCGTATTCCTCGATGGGGTCGGACCAGCTTGTTCCAATGTAATTGAGGCGGATATAATCCGGCGGAAGTTCGTACTGGTGCGCCCACTCGAATAGCGGTGTGGTCTGGGCTTCAACCAGTTTCCGACGTTTTGAGGCAAATTTCCAAGGATGGGCTTCAAGGGTATCTTGGCGCGCCTGGTCATACCAAGCGGCGGCGGCTTGTGCGGCCTTGCTATCTTTGTCCGGCGGGTCGATTGACGTCACCGGGTCTTCTTTGAGGTGACGAAGTGCAAGGTTCGCTATGGCTGTTTTCGAACTTGGTACTGGCATTGCGTCCCCTTTTCATGGCGTCAGGGGTCGGCCCGGTGGACGAGGCGACCCCTGAACCCTGTGACGCGAATTAACCGTTTACGGCAAACTTCGCGATAAGTGTAACGTCACCGGCCACTGTGCCGACTGTGTTGGCTGTGAAAGCCAAGTCGACGAACGGAGGACAGTTCGTATTGCTCATGGTCTGACCATTGTATGTAACACCGGCAGCACCCAAGAGTTCGGCAATTGTCTTGCCAAAGTTCTCGATGGCCACGTTACTGAATGGCGCCAAAACCTTCGATGCAGAAGCCAGCGTTTGACCGTCCATCAAAAGGTCTTTTTTCAGGACAGCGCCGCCGAGTTCGGCAGGAAGATAGAAGCCCAAGTCATAGTCAGTGCCGTTGGTGATGGCATCACACATAAGTGTGCCTTCAACCGGAACCATGTTTGTTGGGATTGGTGCAATGCGGTAGATAGAGCCATCGTCATCAGCAGCAGCAACGACGAATGTCTTAAGCAAGACATTCAATTCGCCGAAACCTACTTCTTCGGGACGTTGGCGTGGACTTTTGTTTGTGGTGTCCGTATCCACATAAGCATTAACTACGCCCATTTTAGTATCCTTTCATAAGGTCAAAAGTGTGAAGGGGTCACGGGGGCCGAAGCCCCCGCACCTTGATTATGTAACGGTCGTACGGACCTTTTGAACCAACTTGCCTTCGGTACGAACCGCACCCAAGAACATCGAAGCTTGAACCTGCATAGCGCCGTTCAAGTCAGGACGTTTGTCGATCTCGACAGTCAGTTCGGAAGAGATACCGACACAGATACCGCGCTTAGAAGCTGCGATACATGCGCGCTCGGCAGAGGCAACTTGAAGGATCGGCTGTGCTGCGTTAGCGGCAAAGCGTACAACTTCAAAGCCGTTGACACGGGCAAGCTTACCGTCGCGGCTGTCGAAGTCGCGGTTGAAGTCGCCAGAGGTCAGTTCGGTTTCGCCTTTAAGGTCGGTGTTCTCTTCACCAGTGACGGTGATATAGAAGTCTTCAACCTCATCCGTACCGACGTCGCCGTCGATAAAGTTTTCTTCCAGTTCCAGGAGTTTTTCCCAAACCAGACCGGACGTTGCATCAACAGCGATACCGCCGTCCTGCGCGAATGTCAGGTTTGTTGAGAAGTCCTTACCGGTCGCAACGTCAGCGAATGCAGAGGAGGCCGCTACAGCGTCGAATTTGCGATACAGGGAACGGGCGACCGCCAGAGCATAGTTTTTCTGTGGGTCGATGAGTGTTTCCAGCTTGTCCTTTTTATCGAGGTAAATCGTGGCGCGGAATTCACGCATACGAATACGACGACGACCGTGGGCAATATCTTGGCCTTGGGTCTTCTGGTGGCGGGAAGTGATCTCGATGGCTTCCAATGAGCCAATATCGTCATAAGCGTAGTCTTCGCCTGTGACCATCTTGGTTTCCACCTTATCACGAAGGCGGGATTTCATTTGTTGCGCTTTAACGTGAACCTGGTCGGAGAACTGGATCACAAGCGCATTATTGATTTGTGCTGTCATAATGACACCTTTCACATAAATAATGTTTGAATGGGAATGGTCTATCCAGGGACAGCGTAATCCGTTGAGGGGCGCTCTCTTGTGAAGGCCGGGCCGTTTCCGGTAATCCAGCTAAAACCAGTTACGGCAATTTTGCCGCATGGTTGCCGTGCGCGTCAAGCGGTTGATATGAAAGGTCGCCAACCTTACGATGGTTATTCCATAGAAAAAGGGCCGTGAAACAGCACGGCCCCTTCCCTACGCAGTTCCTTCAAGTCATGGGGACAGGAAGAATTCTATTTTTTGCCAGCTTCCAGAACTTCAATGCGCTTATAGATTGACTTGACTTCTGCCACCAGCTTGTCATGAGCATTCTTGCCCTTGGCAAGCGGGTTGTTATATTCAGGGAGGGCTTGTAGCGTACGGGCTTCTTCACGAAGGTCAGCAACGCTTTTGCCGTCATTGCCCTGAACGCCAGGGTCGCCACTCAATGACTTGTCCTCCCCGGACAAATCAAGCGTTTCGCCACGAATGGTGGACGCAATGATAAGCAAGGCGCTATTGGACAGCTTATCGAGTTGGCCTTTTAATTCAGCCGGGACATGCTTTTCGATGGCAGTCTTGACGTTCTGAATGGCGGCGTTTGCCTTGGCATTATCGCCATAGATTTTAGCGGCCATCTTACCGAATTCCTCATCGGACTTATCGACTTCGGTCATCAGTTCTTCAAGGTCGCCCTTCATTTCCTGGAAGAATTTATCCCGGATCGCATTGGCAACTTCTTTTGGGACGCCCTTTTCGCGGAAGAATTCTGCCCATTCTTTCGAGTGTTCCTCGCTGTAAAGCGCATCCCGGATTTTATCGGGAATGCCCTCTGGGGCTTTGAATTCATAGCCAGCGCCTTCCTTTGGAACGCCCATGGCCTCATTGAAAGCAGCTTTCGCTTCCGGCGTGGCGTCTGGGCCTGGAATACCAAGCTTCTGCCCCACCAGTTTCTTTGTGTCGATCAAGGCTTTTGCAAGTGACTGTGTGTCCTTGAAGTCCTTCAAGGACGGGTCGTTTTTAAGATCATCACCCCAACCTTCGCGGAAATCGCCGGACGTGGCTTTTTGCTCTGGTGCGCCAACGGTTGCAGGGACAGACGCCGAGGCGCTTGATTGATCTGCAGCTTGTTTGGCTGCGTCGCCCACTGTGGTCGATACAGTGGCCGCAGCAGTAGCGTTTGAATTGGTATCAGCCACCGCTTTTGCTGGTGCGCTGGAATTGCCGCCGCTTGTATCGGTGGCTTCATCCATTAAGAAAAGCGGGAAAAGACTAAGTAATCTGGTCAGGTTCATATTCGATCTCTTTCAGAATGTTGAAGGTTAAAAGTTTACGGAGACGTACCCAGAAATTCAGGCGCATGGCCTGGTAGGTACACGCCTTTTCGTTAATCTCATTCCCCATAACCCCAAGAATGGGTTGGTTTGCAAGACATTGGTCGTAAATGTCTTTAATGATGATCTTGCCGTCATCGGTCTCGCCAACACGACGCCATGCACCCTGAATGCGGTTCATATAAGCTTCATGCTGTTTTCTAAGAGCCTCGTCACGTTCTTTACGAAGTTCGGGCTTTTCGGAAGGAAGAATGGTTCTATCGGTCATGGGTCCACCTTAAAATCGTCAGAGCATTCGGCGCTCTGATCCACCGGCATTTTGCGCCATTGCGGCATCTTTTGCAATAGAGGCGACAGCACCAGCCTTGCTAATATCTGCGGTCTCTTTGTTCTGTTGGGCTGCTGCGGCTTTCAAAGCCTTCTTCTCGTTTGCTGTGTTCAAACAATCAACAGGAACGGCCCAAATACGGGAAAGGTTCTGTACCGACCGCGGCACGTTGATTTCATCCCAAACCGTTCTATCAACTTCGGACACGGTTCCAGCAAATTCGAAGAGGTTGATAATGCCCTGGGCCGCCTCTGCGTCTTGTTCGCGCGCGGCTGGTGTCATGTATCGAATGCGATAAACACGGTCTTTAGAACCCTGCATTTCCACAATCTTGTCAGGGATCATGGTGGGTTCTTTGCCAGGGTTTGCAGCGTACCACGCCGCCAATTCTGGGGAATTCGGGGCGTAACCATATCGACCCTTACGAAGGCCCATATTGAAAGCACGTTCCAAAAGACGGTTGAAGAGTTCTGTCAACAATCGGGTGATGACGGAACGGGAAGCCTTCTGGCGTATAGCCTGACGTCCCATGTATTCGCGGGCCGTCATTTCCTTGTCGTTGTTGAGGTCCAGAAGAATGTCAATCATGAAGTGATCGCCGATTGTGTCTTCAAGGCGCTCGATCAAAACGGCCACGTCAGAGAATTGGCCTACTGTAAAGAGGGGCTGGATAGGGTTTGAAATGCCCAGCTTGCCTGAAATGTTCATGACGTTAATCGCGCCGGCGCTGCTATCAATTACGCCCGCGCCGAATGTGCCGTCATCATAAACTGCCAATGGCGGATTAAAGTTCTTTTCGAGGCCCAGGGTGACAATCTCCCAAAGGGCGTTTAATTCCATCACGTCAGGCAATGAGCGCATGGCAGGGGAACGGCCATACTTTTCCCCAATACGCTTGGAATACCGGACCACATAGACCGGCAATTCGTTATAGCCACTTTCCTTAATCTGGTGTTTTTGGTCTCTCTCAATGTAAATGGATGACCATGGCATGTTGGCCGCCCCACGACCCTTGGAAGGATCAACTTCACGCGGTGCAATGACATGAAGCACTTCGACCTTGTGGTCGTATTGTTTGTTTTTCCAGGCATCCTGGGAAACTTTAGAGAGGTTTGTTTCCCCAAACTTACGGACAGCCTGGCGGATTGTGTAGGTGGTGATTTCATGGAAAGTGTCCACAAAGCCATTCGGACCTTCATCAATGGCAAATTGTTTGACGTTCTTAGCGTCAAAGCGATAAAGGGAATTATCCCCTTCTTCGTGCTGAATGGCGGGAGTGCCGGACACAACAAAGTCCAGCATGAATTCATCAAGGGCTAGGGCTAGGCCCGCCTCTGGATCGTCCAGGTCGGCTTGCATTCTCTTGGTGACGATCTTGTCAAACCACTCTTTGCAGTCGTCATCATTCTCAAGATCACCGAATGGTTCAAGGGCGAAGGATTGGCTGTCAGGCCACACAAGGCCCAGCAAAGCGGATGAACACATCTCTGCAGCTTTGGCAGGAACGGACGTCCAAATATCTGAATTAAGGAAAGCGCCGTCTTCGCGGTAGACGGTAAAGTCCGCCTTACGTTGAAGGAAATATTCATGGGTCAACTGCCAATGATTATTCCACGTCGTCTTTTCGTTTGTCAGCCTTTGGTTCTCTTCGAGTATTTTCGGAACGTCGGCCATCTTTGTCCTTCCCCGCAACGGGTTTCAATTGTTGGGCCGAAGCCTTATGTGTGTAAGGTCGACCGATCATTGTCCCAAGAGCGTTTTTCGAGATACAGGGGCCATAGAACTATCGCCGCCTGCGGCTGTGAGTTGGCCGTTTCCGCCATTCGCATTGAGAGCCAAGAGACGCTTGCGGCGATCTTCCTCTTCCTCGTTTGCGATTTGCGTGGCCGATTTTACATCTTTAACCGGTTCCGGCTGTTGAATGACTTGCGGCGCGGCTGATTGCTTTGGTGCAGCGCCCCCTAAAATTCCACCGAGTAATCCACCTATCAGACCGCCGCCCATGCTATTTGCCTTTCCTGGTCATGATAATGCCCGAAACTTCGTATCCATATTTTGACCATAAGTTGCGAAATATAGCCAGAGCCTTTTTATTGTCATCAAAACCAGGTGCAGCCCAGACGTGACTATCAACACAACCCCATGCGTCGAATTGTTCTGTGACAGCACAGGACAAATATCGAGACGCCGCCGTGCCGCGGAACTGTGGGTCCAAATAAATCTGGTATAAGTCCCCTTCACGCTCTTCCTGAAAGTCCGCGTTGTAATTGACGATAGCGTACCCAGCCAGGACGCCTTCGACAAAAACACATGGGACCGCAACGAATGGGTGCTTAATCGCCATCATCACAGCGTCTTTGAATTGCTGAAGCTTGATCGTCTTGTCGCGGTGATACCCTT
>Ga0172380_10007791_pt1 | contig 11930 bp, 12 predicted proteins | sample Leawe162metaG_FD_119747 | JGI IMG/M metagenome (GOLD analysis project Ga0172380, IMG submission 119747) | Leachate microbial communities from a municipal landfill in Southern Ontario, Canada - Leachate well 162 metaG | ecosystem: Engineered > Solid waste > Landfill > Unclassified | place... | reverse complement strand
ATTCCATAACATTATAAGCATCATCAAGCATGATCGAAGCGAGCTCCATGGTCTGTTTTGTGGATATTATATTGCCCTTAAAACCATCCTTAACCAGCTTGGGAACACGCCCTATATGATCAAGGTGAGCATGGGTAATAAAAAGTGTATCGACCTTTGAAGGGTCAAAGGTGAAGCGTTTCCAGTTATTTTTCATTGTCTCTCGACTGCCCTGTTCCAGACCGCAATCAACGGCTATAGTACGACTACCAGTTTCGAGGACAAAGTTAGCTCCAGTGACAGACCCTGCTCCGCCGTGAAATGTTAGAATACTTTTCATTATTTTTTATTCTTTTCGAGCGCTGATAAATTTTTTAATTTCGAGCGAAGGTATGATACCGCCATACCGGCTCCAACCATATCCATAAGCAAGTCAAAGAAGGTATCTCCAGGATACTCGTATGTTACTCGTATTACACCAGAAGACACCTCGAATAATTCCCAAAGTATTCCTATTAACAAAGCTCCCCAGAAAAGGGCCATGAGCAAACCTGGATTGTGTTCTTCAACCAATCCGGTCTTTGTGGCAAAGTAATGCATGAGGAACACAGCCCACATACCAGCAAACCAATGAACGATAAGATCTGAAGGAGTAAACAACCAATACCATGAATAAATATTTGCAAAATAATGAAAAATAGCAAGACAGATACCAGACACTATAATAAAAATTATTCGCCTATGCCTTGCCATATGGTTACATTCTAACACAGAAGAAGTGCCTAAACACAAATACAAAAGCCGCCCGAGCACTTTCGTGGCCGTAGCGGTCTTGTCATGGGTAAATCTGGCTCATTCCCCTAGAAGATTCTAGGTGGGTGCTCGCAGCAATTGCTCGTCAGAATGACCGAAGTCTCTCATCGAAGCGAAGCGATATGAAGCTCCCTATTGAATAGCTTAAGTGGAAAATGAACCAGCTACCCAAGTTCTATTATACACCCGGCAATAACTACGCAAGGGTTGAAAAAGTGTCTATTATGTTTTGGAAAAATTATTTAATAGGCACTATTGCGACCTGTGAAAAAATATACTAAACTTATTGTGTCCTAGTGCGCAGTGAGAGTTTGGCGCACAGGGATGACACCCGGCAGGAGGAAGCAACGGTACTACGTAGCTTCTAGAGGTGACCTGCCCGACCGAAATCGGCCCCGCTGGTAAACAGCATGCGGCCAGGAACACGAACGACAGGTGGATAACCCACCACCCTAGAAAAGCTTGCGTGGATAAGCCTTCATAGGGACACCAGCAGAGCAACACATGTGTAATAATGCCGGCGGCTTGCCTGGACAAAGTCCTAGCAGTGGGCTCTCGTGAGCTCAGTCGGAATAAAGACATGTATCCACGTCGCTCCCCTGCCAACACGACCGCACCTTAGCGGTATGAGGCAGGGCTTATTTTTTATAGTAAATCTCATTATAATTAAGTAAATATTCAACACCCAGGACTAAGTTTAAGCACCAACATAAAAACGGACTATTGTCCGTTTTTAATATCAATAACTTTTTTTTCTTCCACGTACTACTCCATTATTCCGTCGAGGTTTACATCGTAGAGAATCTGCTCAGCAACTAATCTGTAATTAAGTAATTCCTGAGGAGTAAACCAGAGATTGATTTCTCTTTCAGCTTCTTCTGGCACATCAGTGCAGTGTATTAGATTCCTCACTGCTCTGCCGTCAAATGTAGCAATATTGTATGTATCAACAGTGAAATCACCCCTGATCGTACCAACGTCTGATGTAGCTGGCTCGGTGCCACCAACGAGTTTCTTTACGATACCAACAGACTGATTACCCTCAACAACGAGAGCAACAATTGGTCCTGATGTCATAAACTTCACAAGCTGTCCTATAATATCCTTGCCGTAGTCTAAAGCTTCCTTTTCAACAGGCATATTATTAGCTTTGCGATCCTCAACAATCTTGGTGCCCTTTCTCAAAAACCAGGCATCGTCTTTGTTGTAGTGTTTCCAACACTGATCTTCAGTGGCCATAATCATCTTTAGACCAACAATCTTGAGACCTGTGCGCTCTATACGCTTAATAACCTCGCCTACCAATGAACGCTGTACACCGTCAGGCTTCACGATAACAAATGTCTTCTCTTTTTTTGGATGAGCCATAATCAAGTTATATTAAACTAATGAGTGACATTATGTACGAAAAAAGCAGTTCGCGCAACACAAATCTCTTTCTGCGAAACAACGAACAGACTTTACTTAAAATTGTATTTTGAATGTATATAAGCCTCCACTTCGTCTCTTGGCTTACCATACTTAAGAGAAGACAATTGTATTAGATCCTGCACATGACTGATATCTCCCCTATTATAATCTGACATAGCAAGTGAGAACGGCTTTACTGGTGATCCGTTTACAAGTAGCTTCACTATCGCGTTTCTGTTTTCGATATTCATAATATCCTTTGCGCCAAAGACTGGGCTAAACTGCTTTTCGAGATACTCAGCATCTTCTGCACCAACTCTAAATGACACGATCGAACCAACGTTACCAAAGACTGCGTCTTTAATCTTCTCCTCGAGCTGTGCGATGAACTGGTGAGCAACAGAAAGCGCAAGTTTATACTTACGAGCCTCTGAGAGAATTGTCGCAATTGAATCTGTAGTAATGTTCTGAAACTCGTCTAGATATAGATAGAATTGTGGCATGTCTTTGCCGAATGAATCTACTCGAGACAATGCGGCCATCAAAATCTTACCCACAATAATAAGACCGATAAGGTGAGCGTTAATATCACCCAAACGACCCTTTGAAAGATTGACGAGGAGAATTTTCTTCTGATCCATCACCTCCCTAAAATTGAATGAGGACTTCTCTTGAGCAATAACCGGACGCATTATGTCATTTGAAAGGAACACATCGAACTTACTTGTGATATAAGGCACAACGTTTTGAAGTGACGCCTCCCCTCCGGCTTTCTCGGCAACCTCTCTCCAGTACTGTACAACTACCGGATTCTTACAGCGTGACAACTTGAGATCTCGATACGCCTTGTCGGCAAGCACTCTTGAAACATCAAGGAGTGTGTTGCCAGTATCAGGATCTTCCATGACTAGCAATACCGAATTACGGAAATACTGTTCGAACATTGGACCTCCCGCCACCTTCATGTCGAATAGCTTATTGAAAATAGACAAGAGTTCGTTTACGACGAATGTCTTTTGTTCTGGGAACCGCCTGTCGTATTCAAGCATATTGAGTGCCATTGGACGCTCTGTATTGCTCGGATCAAAGTAAATAACATCTTCATATCTCTCAGGTGGTATCATAGCAAGAATATCCTGTATATCTGAACCGTGAGGATCAATCATACAAACACCTTCGCCGTTCTTGATATCCTGAGCGATGAGACTCTTCAAGAAAGTTGACTTACCAGTACCTGTTTGACCTATGGTATACATATGCCTTACGCGATCATCAGAACGCATATAAATAGGCACCTCGCGTCCGCTGTGCTTATTCACACCAAGCAAAACACCATCCGTCGGTAGCCCTGCTGGAGCTGGGGCTGTACCTGAGCGAGCAAATTTGAGCTGAGTTTTTGATTCAATTCCTTTTGTGTGAAAGTGCATAAATGTCGCCACTTCAGAAAGCGAAAGAGCTATTGACTGCTTATCATCAAAAGTACGATAAGAAAAATCTTTTGTCATGCGCGACAAGTCACCCTTCTTCAAACGTTTCCACTTAATACTATTACCCTGAGTGTTTTCAAGCTGATTAAAACTAGATTCTATATCAGAAATAATAAGGTTAGCTTCGGACTCTGTGGGAGCCGAAACCAATATACGCAGATTAGCCTTCACAATGGAGCTGTGAGTTTTTTTGCGAAACATATCGAGAGTCGCCTGATCAACTGGCTTTGGTGTTTCGTCTTTCTTTTTTGGCGCCGAAAAGAACATATCTACAACAGTCTTACCCAAATCAACGGCTATATTGTCCGGCATATCAATGGCTTTTTTGACAGGTGTTCCCTTTTGGATTTGTTCTATCGCACTCGCAAATCGCTTAATATAATACTCACCAGCAGGTTTGAATATGAGCTGAATTGAAGCACCCTCACCCTCCTTTTTGATTTTTGAAAAACTATTGAGTATCACATTGATGGGATCGTGATCGAACTCGTCGTATGTTCGCAGCGGATAAATCGGGTTTTTGGTAAGCGTTGCATACGATCCAGCGATTTCACCTCCAGTATGATAAATATTGTAATCATCATTCTGGATTGCGAAGCGTGCGTCAGGAAAAACGCCAAGCACATGCTTCTCAAACATTGCTTTTTTGCCATCTGGAACAGCGACATAGAATGAGTATTCCTCACCTACGTTTGGAATTGCAAGCTCAATAGATATAAAATCTTGACCTTGAGTTTGTCCATTGGCAACAGAAAGCATGCCTGAGTAGAATTGTTCCATTGATGAAAGCAACTCTTTCAAGACAACACGCTCGTCTTCTTTTTTGCGCTCAGGAAGCATTATCTCGTAGAGTGTCATGCGAAGGATTTTTGATAATTCTTCTTTGTCTTTGAGTGAGTTATCAAGTCCGGCTTTGACATACGACACAAGTGCGCGGTGTACATCATCAATCAAGTGAGCACTACCGGTCTTCTCGGCAATAGAGATAGCATTCCTAATTCCGCGATCCTTGGCAATTTTTAGAATCTCTTCAACCTGTGTATCGTGCGGTTCTGGGGCCAACTCTAACACTTTACCGCCAATTTCAAGCTTGTGCATTCCAAATGATGGGTGCAGAACATCTTGTGGAGCAGTCACCTTATATCGCTCAAGCTGAATACTGACGCTTTTGTCACGTTCGGGAACACCACCGGTTATTTCGACCGTATCCTCATATTTTTTGACCGCCCTACGGAGATAGTCGAGCTCTTCTTCTGGACTCTTAAATTGTTTTGGAACAAGAGGTTGTTCAGCCATACTTTTATTATATCACGACAAATATATTTTTCTGAAACAAGATACTGCGCACATCCCACATCTGATGCGTGATACGTGGGAAATAATAGTTAAGACTAATTCTTAGCGTCGATTATTTCCTTGTTACAACCACAGGACCGTCCTCGGTTATAAACACTGTATGCTCGGCATGCGCGCTTCTCCCTCCGTCTTTGGTTCGATATGTATATCCATCTTTGTCGAGTTTGATGGCACCCTTTTTTTCACAAAGCATTGGTTCAATTGCAATGACAAGTCCCGGGACAAGCACGTCTCCTTCCCCCTCATTACCCTCATTCGGGACGTATGGATCTTCGTGCACAGCATAACCCACACCATGACCAGCCAACTGCTGAGCTAGTGCATAGCCATATTTTTGAGCCACAGCACTCACAGCAAAACCAATATCTCCAATATGCCCACCCACCCGTATTGCCTTGATCCCTGCTTCTAGGGCCTCGCTAGTGCCCTTCACAAGATTTTTGGCAACCATGTCACTCTTACCAGCAATAACAGTGACAGCGGAATCAAGGAAGAGATCCTTGTGAATAATGCCCATGTCAATACTGACAATGTCACCATCTTTTATTATCTTCTCATGTTCATTCGAAATACCGTGAACGATCTCATCGTTTACGGACACACAGAGAGCTGATGGATATGGCCTCTTGGCTCCGTAAGGCGTATATCCCATGAAGGCAGGCAAATCACCACCATCCTTTGTCATCTTCATAGCAATATCATTCAATTCACCGGCAGTAACTCCGGGCAAAACTTTTTTGCTTATAGCCTCCAGAATCAACGCTAAGCGTTTGCCTCCTTCGACAAAAATCGGTAGCTCCTCTTTTTTCTTTAAGGTAATCATAACTTTATATTAAGTAAGGTTTTATCTGGCTCCAAACTTCCTCCCTTGTCCCATTGCCATCAATTCTAACAAATGTGTAACCTTCTCTATCTCGGAAGTACATCAGGGCAGGACGAGCTTCTTCTTCAAACCACTGAAGTCTTTGATCAACGAGATGCTCATAGCTATCCTCGATACGGTCTTGCTCGACAGAACGTGCCTTGATTCTTTTCTTTGCTGTTTCTCTGTCGATATCTATAAAGAATATGACAGGATTTTCTCTTTTGTAATATCCAAACGCACCATGCATAAGCTCAGCATCCAGAAGTCTTCTTGGTGCCCCGTCTATGATCAGATGTTCAGTACCCTTCATCTCGTTTAGGAAAAAACCCGACCACAGCATAACTTGCATAAACGATGGCTGGAGCAAACCTTTCTCCATTATGGCTTTTGAACGTTCGTATGAATAGTTGCCCTCCTTACCCCAAACCTCACGGAATAGTCCTCCCATCTCGAGGCGACGAATAGGAATCTCCGGGCTATTTGCTTTCAAATAATCTGCAGCAAAGGCCGCTTGCGTTCCCTTTCCACATCCTGAAATACCGAGAAACAAAAAAGTTTTAAGCATAGTGTTTGTTTATGACACTAATAACAAGCGCTTGATGTACTGCGTCGATATCTTTGTCACCATCAATTTCGTGCATACAATAATATGGGTCACTTTTGAAATAAGATATCGCAGGAACAACATCACGCTCATACCACGCAATACGCTTCTTTATGGCCTCCTCAGTATCGTCAGCACGACCACGAGCCATCATGCGTCTTGTGGCCTCCTTGGGTGATACATTTAGGACAATGATGTCTGGCCTTTCAACACCATAAAAACGAAACAATGAATCCATTGCTTTAGCTTCCGAAAGTGAACGCGGTGAGCCATCAAAGAAAAGATATTCTCCGCCTTTTAGGTTTTCGACTACCGCCTCAGACCAAAACGCTATAGCTATGAAGGATGGTTGCAACCCTCCTTCAAGGTTTATCTTGCGTGAAAGTTCTGCAGAATAAGTTGGCTCTTGGACAAAATTTCGAAAACGGTCACCGGTATAAAACTTAAAATGATTAGTATCCGGATCCTTTTCCTTAATCTTTTCCTCAAGTCGGCTAATCTGCGTACCTTTTCCTGAGCCTGATATTCCTATAAACACAAAAGCTCGCTTGATGGGTGTTTCCATAATATGCCTATATATTACTTCAAAATAAACTTTTTACCAAATGATTACAGCAACCTTCCCATTAGAAAACCGCCACTTGGGCGGTTTTCTAAGTCTTTTTATGTTTAGTACTCTCTCATTGAGGCCTGAGCGTCAAGTTTCTTCAGAAGATCTATAACCACTGACACCACGATGAGAAGTGCTGTACCACCGATAGCCAAGAATGACATACCTGGAATGTTCTGTATTACTAGAGGAACTATAGCAACCACACCGAGGAACAAGGCGCCGAAGAGAGTCAATCTAGTAGCGACTTTGCCCAAATAATCTACAGTTGGGCTTCCTGGTCTTACGCCCGGGATGAACGCTCCTGATCTCTGAAGATTCTCAGCAATCTTTTCTGGATCAAAAGTAACGGCTGTATAGAAATATGTCGAGAAGAAAATCAAGACGAAATACAATATGGCGTATATAACCTGATTACCTATGACATACTGCACTCCCTTGGCGATAAAATCAAACCACACAGCGTGGAACTGACCAGCGAAGTTAACAATCATCTGAGGCAAAAGCAGGATAGAAAGAGCGAAGATAATTGGAATCACACCGGCTTGGTTTAGACGAAGAGGAATGTATGTCGATACACCTCCGTATACCTTGTTACCCTTGACCTGCTTGGCATAAGTCACAGGAATAGGACGCTCCGCTTCGGTAATGACCACCACAGCTGCTGTGACGAGTACTGCCAAGATAAGGAGACCAATATACGTAGGAATATCTGCGACATTAAAGAGCGATTTGAACTGGAGAATACTTGAAGGAAGAGAAGAAACGATACCGGCAAAGATGAGCACTGAAACACCATTACCAATACCAAACTCGGTCATGAGTTCGCCGATCCACATAAGCAAGAGTGAACCCGCTGTCATGATTACAACACTGGTGAAAAGAGGTGTTCCTGTAAGATCACCAATAATACCCTGTGATTTGAAAAGGGTTATAAAACCAAGAGCCTGTACAAGGGCCAAAGGCACAGTAAGGAAACGTGAGTACATAGTAAACTTCCTTCTACCAGCCTCCCCTTCCTCTTGATAGAGAGCCTTGAGCTTTGGGCTCATGATAGTCAAAAGTTGCATTATGATCGAAGCTGTAATGTATGGGCCAACACCCAAAAGTATTATAGAGACATTCGAAAGACCTCCTCCAGAGAACAGGTTGAGCAATCCTAGGAATTCGTTTTGTGAAAAATATGCAGCGAAGCGAGCCTTGTCAATTGCAGGAAGTGGTATAGCAGCAAGCAATCTGAACAACGCAAGCATAAGTAGCGTAAAAAGTATTCTTCGGCGTAGAACTACATCGCCTAAGACTAATTTTATTTTGTTGACAGCCTGGGTCATATTTAGAGTATTACTGAACCTCCTGCTTTTTCAATCTTTTCTTTAGCAGAAGCTGATAAAGCACAACCGCGAACGGTGACGGCCTTTTCAATCTCTCCAAATGATAGAATTTTGACTTCTGGGTAACGTCCGGAGACCTTTTCGATAAGTCCCTTTTGTGCAAGATAAACTGGGGTAACAACGTCCTTGGCCTTCGCAATCTTATTCAAAGTATTCAAGTTGACCTCAGCTGTATGCTTATAAATAGGCATGTTAAGGTTCTTGCCACGACCGCGAAGTTTTGGCATTTTCTTAATCCAATCTCTGAGTTCTGGACGAATCTTTGAACCAGAACGAGCTGTCTGACCCTTACCTCCACGACCAGAAGTCTTACCGCGTTTACCGCCACGGCCAATTAGTTTTGATTCTATTCTTTTGTGTGCACGCTTTAGATTATTCATAGGAGTTTATTTCTTTACTGGTTTAACCTTTGAAAGCGCATCAATTGCAACACGAGCATTGTTGAGCTTGTTCTTTGAGCGAGAAAATATCTTGGCCCAAATATCCTTGATACCAGCAAGTTCGATGACAGTACGCACAGAACTTCCTGCAATAACTCCACGCTCTGGGGCTGGTGATATGGTTACGCGAGATGCACCGAATTTGCCAAAAACTTCATGAGGAATTGAACGTGTCTCAGTTAGAGGAATAGTTATAACATTCTTCTTTGCATCACGCATGGCCTTTTCGATAGCGAGAGCTGTGTCGGCGGCTTTTCCAAGTCCAACACCAACTCTTCCCTTTCGGTCGCCAATGACAATACTGACGCTGAAGTTGAAGCGCTTACCTCCAGAAACGACACGAGCAACGCGACGAATACTTACGATTTTGTTATCGAATTCACTGCGTTCCTTTTCGCGAGGACGACGGTCTCCACCACGGCGAGGACCACGGCCACGACCTTGTCCATCGGCTGGCTTTGCACCGCGAGGGGCACGATTAAAACCTCTGTCCTGAGGTGCGCTCACTCCGCCTGCAACTGGGGCAACAGGTGCTACGACTGGTTTGGTTGTTACTTTTTGTTCTTCCATAATTGTGTATTAAAAATCAAGTCCTCCTTCGCGAGCGCCCTCTGCGATTTCACGAATAATACCTGTGTATGAATATCCTGCGCGATCGAAGACAACCTGACTAACTTTCTTCTCTTTGGCCTTTCCGGCAAGTATCTTACCAAGTTCCTTTGCTCTCTCACGCATTGTCTTTGCTTTTGATTCTACATCGCGAGCAGATACGATTGTCTTGCCTGTTTCGTCATTGATTATCTGAGCGTATACATAACGATTGGAACGGAAAACTGAAAGACGTGGGCGTGTTTCGCTGCCCTTGACCTTTGAACGTATGCGCGCCTGTCTTCTTGCGCGAGGTTTTATTATTGTGCGTGTCATATGTTTTATACAGCTTTCTTACCTTGCTTCCTCCTGATAACTTCATCATCATATCTGAAACCCTTTCCGAGATATGGTTCAGCTTTTTTGATGGCGCGGATACTTGCAGCAAAAGATGAAACAACCTCCTTGTCGATACCAGATATTGAAATGACGCCTTTTTCTATCGTAACAGTGACGCCTTCTGGAATCTGCTTTTTTACAGGATGTGAAAAACCAGCCATCACAGAAATTTCCTTTCCTTTGACTTCGGCCTTGTGACCAACACCTTCGAGGATGAGCTTCTTGCCGTAAGGCTCTGTAACTCCTTTGATCATATTGCGGATATGAGAAGCGACAGTACCCCAAGCAGACTTGGCATCAGCATCATTGCGAGCTGGTTCAACTATAACACCCTCTGGCTTTATGCTGAGTAATACTGGGCTATTGAATACGCGATTAAGAGAACCCTTTGGGCCCTTAACTGAAAACTCCATACCTGAGACTTTCGCCTCAACACCAGCAGGAATCGTTATTGGTCTTTTGCCTATACGTGACATAATATTTTTGAATGTATTACCAAATCTTAAACAGAACTTCTCCACCGACATGTTCCTTTCTTGCATCCTCTCCAGCAAGAACACCCTTAGGAGTTGACATAACTACGAGTCCTACCCCACCGCGAACAGAAGGAATGGTGCGAGCAGGAGTATACATTCTGCGTGACTGTTTTGATACGCGTACAAAATCAGTTACTCGAGGAGTCTTGTCCTCAAAATAAGCCAATTCTACAACGAGCTTCTTTTCGGCTGCTTCTTTACCCTCAACCTTGAAACCTTTATCAAAACCCTTTTTCTTGAGTATCGAAAGAATAGACTCGCTCATCAAAGAATAAGCAACGCTTACTGTTGCCTTTCCGGCATTTCCGGCTGTCTTTATTCTGTTGATCAAATCTCCAATGTGGTCGTTCATAAATAGGTTATTACCAAGAAGCCTTCTTAATACCAGGGATTTCTCCGCGGTTTGCCATTTCTCTAAAGCAGATTCTGCATAGGTCGAAGTCACGCATAAAGCCATGACGGCGTCCGCAACGGAAACAACGATTCACCTGACGTGTGGTGAACTTTGGTGTCTTTAATGCTCGTGCTTTAACTGATTTCTTTGCCATATGGGGCTAAAGGATATTCTAAAAACAAAAAATAGTCAAACAACATAGACTATTAGATTGGTCGCGATGTAGGCCATAGGCCAAACGTGCGACTTTGCCTTATTCCTATGTAGGAAGACGCTTGTCGCCTTCATTACTTATAGTAGCAAACTGGCAGAAAAAGTCAAACGAATTCAATATATTGCTACCCCATATGGAGTTATCCACATACATAGGACTACCCTATGTATATTTGTACGTCTTTGCGGGGAATGAAGCGAAGCGGAATGACGAAGCAATCCAGTGTCTTGTATTAAAGATTGGATCGCCACGTTCGTTTCGTATCACCACACTCACTCCCACCCAAGGCGGTCAGGCAATCCATGATTTCAACTAGATACTGGATTGCTTCGCTTCGCTCGCAAAGACGACACCTTATATTAGGTTGGGATTGCTGCGAAGATTAAATTATCATTAGACCCAAAATTATCTGATTTGAACGATCGTGTTTCCTTCCGTAAGCTAAGCTTACGGAAATTATAACGAAAAATACTCTGGCATCAAAAAACTGAGGTCGCCCTCAGTTTTTTGTTGTAATGTTTTTTTGTTTTATTTCTTCTTACCGTCAGTGCCTGGTTTTGCAAATGGGAATCCGAGATAATCAAAGAAGGCTTTAGCTGATTTCTTGTCCTTTGCAGAGGTCACTACTGTGATAGCAAGGCCGAAGACATCGCGCACATCTTCATCTGATGTTTCTGGGAAGATTGTGTGTTCCTTCACACCAATTGTGAAATTACCCATGTCATCGATAGCTTTTGCATTCAAACCACGGAAGTCTTTTGTGCGAGGAAGAGCTACGTTGACGAAACGCTCTAGGAAATCATACATGCGCTTACCGCGTAGGGTTATCTGATAACCAATGATT
>Ga0172380_10007790_pt1 | contig 11933 bp, 11 predicted proteins | sample Leawe162metaG_FD_119747 | JGI IMG/M metagenome (GOLD analysis project Ga0172380, IMG submission 119747) | Leachate microbial communities from a municipal landfill in Southern Ontario, Canada - Leachate well 162 metaG | ecosystem: Engineered > Solid waste > Landfill > Unclassified | place... | reverse complement strand
AGATAAAGCTTATGTTTCCTGGGTTGGTTTGAGAGGAGCCGTTCCTATCATATTCGCCATTTATCCCCTTGTTGAGAATGTGCCACATGCAAGACTAATATTTAATATTGTATTTTTCTGCACGTTAGTTTCTTTAATAGTACAAGGAACATCACTTCCATTAATAGCAAGGTGGCTTAATCTGGCAGATAAGCCAAGACAAATGAAAAAATTAAGAGATTTTGATGTTGATTTTTCGAATGATATAAAATCAGTTACAACAGAAATTGAGATTACAACTAAAATACTAAGTAATGGAAATAAACTTATGGATTTATCTTTACCTGACAAGACATTGGTTGTATTGTTAAAGCGTGAAGAAAAATATTTTGTTCCAACAGGGAAAACGACTTTGAAAGAAAAAGATAAAATCTTAATTATTACTGACGACCATGAAGCTTTAATTGAAACGTATAAAAATTTAGGGATTGAAAATATATAATTAGACAGAACACCAGTTGCCAACATGCGGTATAGTTAATTGCCGGTGCAGTGCGTATTCGAGCAGCACAGCCCGTATCAAAAGTAGTATTAACTTGATAGGAAAGTGCTTCGAAATCGGCAACTAACCATACCGCCAAACGTTAGTGGCAAGCGTAACAGACGACACGACCAATGAAAATAATCAGTAACGGAGAAACGGAAAATCATTTCAAAATCATCACTGACCATTTGGACAGAGCTGAAGAAATTATTTTTTGTGTAGCGTTCTTAAAATGCTCTGGTCTAAATACAATTATTGAAAAACTGAAAGGCAAAAGCAAAACAAAATTTTTTATCGGGACTGACTTTTATTTGACAGAACCATCCGCACTTAGAAGACTTTTCAATGAAGGATTTGAAGTTTACTTGACAAAAAAGGAGAAAGCAACCTATCATCCCAAAATATATTATTTCAAATCTGGACAGGACATCACAATAATTATAGGCTCTACCAATATTACAAGTGGTGGTTTAACGACAAATATTGAAACCTCGCTTCAAATAAATATTCAAGCAAATTCAGCAGTTGATATTGAGTTTCAAAAGACACTTCTTGGCTTTATTGAACACTCTACATTAATTTCAGACAATTTAATATCCGACTACGAAAAGAGATTTGCGGCATATAGAAGCAGACATAATAAAGCGGACATTGACTTTGAACTTGACTTACAAAAAATAATTGAGGAAGAACTCAAAAGTCAAGAGCAGGAAGCAAATAAAACAACGAAAAGCACCAATGGACAAACAACAAAGAATAGGACTGAATTAGTTTTTACACAGAAAGATTATGACGAATTTGAAATTTTCTTTCCTAGATATATTGATTACAAAACAAACGTAAGGACTTCGGGAGTAGTAAATAAAGACACTGGCCCGAAAGACTTAATAAAATGGTATCAGGGAATAAAAGCATTTATAAAAGCAGAAGCACTACCTGACGACATATCACTAAGATTAATTGATGTTGACTTCCCTTTTGGAAATGGTTGGGGTCCAACAATCCGAATGATGTGGGATAAACGATATGCACAGTTGCTAGAATTCAAAGAAAAAGAACAAAAGAATTTGAATTACACATACGTTCCACAAACAAAAAAGAAAGATAATCCTTATCACAAATTAGGTTCTTGGGTTGCACAACAAAAACAACGGAGAAAGGGAAACCAAACACCCGCTTGGGATTGGGACTATGAAGAAAATAAGATGCTTGCATTAAACTATATGTGGGACAGACCTGAACTCGGAGGTGAACTCTTAGACGATGAAGGTTGGTGGGCTGACTTAATGAAGCTTCAACAATATTATAGCGACAAAAGAAATTATCACACAGTTCCATCACAAGACACAAAACTTGGACGTTGGCTCAACGAGCAAATGACTTTAAAAAGAACAGGAACAAGACAAAAAGGAAAAGTTAAAAAGTTCCTTAATCCAACAAGAGAAGGACTTTTAGGCGAGCTTCTAAGGCAAAATAATGTTGAGTGGAATTGGAAAATACAATTGGAACGTGAGGCATTAATTGAGGGAATTAAAGGTTGGAAAGAACTTCTCGAATGGGAAAAACAAAAAGGAACAAGAAAGCCGACAGATGCAGAAATAAAGTATTTTAAGGGTATTAGAAATTGGAAGGCGACAACGAGAAACAGAAGCAAAAAATGGGACAGAGTAAAAGAGAAATGGAAAATAGACCTCTTGACAAAAGAAGGTTTTCCATTACCACAACCAAACGACAAAGACGATGAATAGAACGCCAGCCACTAACAGCGTGTTGCCTCAATTGGCGGTGACGTGCAAAATTGAAGCTGTGTGCTCCTATCAAACTTTTGTGCAGGTTGACAGTGAAGTGCTCCGAAATCGCCAACTGCGGCAACACGCAAACCGTTATGCCCAATGCTACAAGCGACCGTGCCAATATCAACATCTGACAAAAAACTAACTTATCAACAAACTGACCGAGATTAAAATTGTAACTTTGCATTATGGATTTAAAAGTTAAAAATAAATATAAAACAGAGTTCAAAAAGGCATTAGACACCTTTACAGAAAAACTCGAAAAATATGTTTCAACAGAAAACGGAGATTGGTCTGTAAAAGGATTTATTGACGTTTACAAGAATATTTATACTATTTCGTCAGACACTAAAATTGTTTCTAAAATTCTTGAAATCCATATTTTTCCACAGATTTTGCAATTTGCAGAAGAAAACGGATACAATATTATTTTGACAGAACACCAAAACTACTATCCTGACCTTACTTTTATACACAAAGAAAACGAAGATGTAAAGTTTGCTGTTGATCTGAAAACGACTTATCGCAAGAAAAGTGGAATTTCGAGTTTTACACTTGGAAGTCACGGTAGTTATTTCAAAGAACGAGATAAAAAGAAAAATATTCAATTCCCTTACAACGAATATTTAGCACATTTTTGTTTAGGTGTAATTTATACAAGAACAGATTTGAAAGATGATGTTTCAGAAACAGAAATTTATCAAGTTCAGGAACTTCAAGAAGAATACGAAACACCAAACCAAAAAGTAGGCGACAGAGAAGTTACAACTGTTGATAATTTAAAATCAATCACTTCGGTAATTAAAGATTTCGACTTTTTTGTTGCAGAAAAATGGAAAATTGCCAGCGACAAACAAGGTTCGGGAAATACTGCAAATATTGGTTCAACTTTAAGCATTGACGATTTAAGAAATGAAAACGGAATTTTCAGTCAATTAGGCGAAGAATGGTTTGACGAGTATTGGATAAATTACGGTTCTGCCACAATGGTAAAAGACGGTAAACCAACAAAAATCACAACGCTTAAAGACTTTTTAGAATTTAAAGGCAGAACAGACTTATTGGATAAAATTGTATCTCGAACAACCTATAAAAAAGATACAAAATGAGAGTAATAGTTCCACCCATAAAAAGTCAAGGCATAAAAACCAAGCTCGTTCCTTGGATTATGGAACTTGCCCCAAAAGTTCAAGGCAAATGGATTGAACCATTTCTTGGAACTGGTGTCGTTGCGTTTAATTCAGGTTATAAAAAAGCCATTTTAAATGACACAAATCCACATATAATTAATTTCTACAAAGGTATTCAGCACAAAGAAATTACTGCACCTTTGATGAAGCATTATCTTGAAAATGAAGGAGCAATATTAAGCAAAGCAGAAAACAATGGTTATGAGCATTATTTAGAAGTTCGTTCTCGTTTCAATAGTGGCGAATTTTCACCTTATGACTTCATTTTCCTTTCAAGAGCAGGATTTAATGGAATGATGCGTTTTAACAATAAAGGACATTGGAATATTCCATTTTGTAAAAAACCAGACCGTTTTGCACAAGCATATATTACAAAAATCACGAATCAGGTTGCAACGGTTTCTCAAATAATTCAATCTGAACCCGATTGGACCTTTCATAACAAATCATTTGCCGACATCATTCCATTTGCAACCGAAAACGATATTATTTATTGCGACCCACCATATTACGGCAGACACGTTGACTATTTTAATGGCTGGACAGAACAGGACGAAGAACTTTTATTCAACTTGTTAAGCGAAACAAAAGCAAAATTTATTCTTTCAACTTGGCATCATAACGATTGGCGACAAAATGAAATGATTGAAAGGTTTTGGAATAAATTCAACGTAGTAACTAAAGACCATTTTTACCATAATGGCGGTAGTATTGAAAACAGACGGACAGTTGTAGAAGCATTGGTTTGTAATTTCAACACAGACCATTTTGACCAACATAATCACGGCTTGAAAGTGAAATCAAAACTTGAACAATTAGAAATAGATTGGACAACTTAAAAAAAGCACTGGGCATAACAGGCGTTTGGCTCAATGGCGGGTTCAGCGGTTAATTGAACATTCTACCTCGCATCAACTTTTGTGGTGTATTGACAGTTTTGTGCTCCGAAATCCGCCACTGCGCCAAGCGCCAAAACGTTATCGGCAACCTTAGACAACCAAACAACAACAGATGAAACAAGGAATTTTTATAAGTTATTCTGACTTCGACAAGGACAAAGTTGACCTGATTGTTAACGAACTTGAAGGCAACACTAAATTTTTTCCAATTGTAATTGCTTCAAACAGAGAAGCACTAAAACCTTTGGCTCAAAAAGTAGCAGACGGAATAATTCAAGCCAAGGTTATTCTACCCATTTTGACAAAAAACTCAATCCCGACACAATGGATAAATCAAGAAATTGGCTTTGCGACTGCATTAAGTAAACGCATTATGCCAATAGTTGAAAGCGACCTTATTGACAAATTAAAAGGTTTCATTCATAAACAAATTGACCTTCCTTATAACTTTCAACCAAATTCAGACAAGGCAGTAGAACACAAGGACTTTAAAAAGCAAGTAAGGAATTTATTAGCTGACTTAGAGGAAGAATTTCAAAAATTCGTGACTGCCGAAGAACTTCCTGTAAAGTCCGACTTTGAAAAGAGTTTGGAACAGGCAGACAAGTTGAACGAAGAATTAGAATTTCAAAGACAAAGAACATCTTACTTAAACTCGGTTGACGGTGTTGAAGCCGCAAAGACTGAAGTATTGAATATGTATGCGGACATCGAAGAAAAAATTAAGAAACTTCAAGAAAAGAAATTTCATTTCGGATTTGAGAAAGAAGTTTATCAACCATCATTTATCCTAAAAAGTGAAGGTTTTAGTTTTAGCATTGCTTGGCAACAGCAATACGGCAATTCAAACGAAGGAGCATTATTGTATGTAAGAAAATGGAATGGGCATTTGACAAAAGACACAAGTGCTTTTTACTTTCCAGGCGAAGAGCCAAAAATGGTTTCGGACAATAAATACACTTTCGACAGAAATAGAAGTAATGAAATTTGTTGGCTAAATCAAAAAGACAAGAAATTATATAAATCAGAAAAAATAGTTGACGACTGTCTCGCTTGGTTAGTAGAACAAGTGGCTAAAAAAAGACTTGAACGAAAATGACACTAACACGAATGGAGAGAAAGGCATCCGATAACAACGACAATGCATAACAAACAATCATTAAAAAATGACTGAGAACAAAAGAGGAAAGAGAATATTTCTTTCGTATTCATATGAGGATAAGCAGAAAGCTATGCTTATTGCTCACAAACTACAAGAGACCGGATTTGAAGTTGTAACTGACTACAAAGACATCTCTTATGAGAAAAATATTTTTGATGAAATTCGATATCTATTCCAATCAAGCGACTTCGTTCTAGTTTTACTTTCTAAATCTTTATTTCAATCATCAAACTTCAAGTTTGAATACACTCAAGATTTTTTTAATCAAACTCAACAACGAAAAATTACTTTAATACCTGTTTTGATTGAGAAGTGCAATATCCCTAGTGATTTTTTAGAATATGAAATCTATAATCTAACTACTGACTTTGAAAAAGGTCTTGACAAACTACTTCAAAAAATAAAAACAATCCCAGAAATTTCTTTTGAAAATTTTAGTCCAAGAAATTTTGAAGAGCTAATTCACGATTTATTAAAAGCATATGGCTTTATAAACATACAAAGAGAGCAACGCTTTAATGATAAAGGAATAGACTTTATGGCAGAACACATTTCTCGGAATCCATTTGGACAGAGACGAAAAGAAGTGTGGATGATTGAATCGAAATTTTACTCCGAGTCACGATTTGACATCAAGACTATTAAACAAGTAGTGGATTTATATAAATACATTAACAAGGCAGATGCGAAATTGCTATTAATAACAAATAGCCAATTGAATTCCGTAGTTGAAGAATACTTAGAAGACTTACGCAGAAGTAGTTTTATTGATATTGAAGTTGTTGATGGTCTCTTGCTGAAAAAGCTAATTGCTAATAAAAAGAACATCTTAAATAAATATTTTCTCAAATGAGTCAGGTTAACACATTCATACAGCAGTTGGATGCCTGTCCTTTGGGAAGACCAGGTTGGAGTGAATTTGAAAATCTATGCACAGATATTTTAAAATTCTTATTTGTTCCACCATTAAGTGAACCTACAAGACAGGCTCGAACTTATTCAGCAGTCAATCGCAGAGATGCAATATTTCCGAATAGAAACATTACAGTCACTGATGATGCAAGTTCAAAAAATTGGCACCATTTGTTTTTGGAACTCTCCGCTAGAATGATATTGTTTGAGTTTAAAAATTATGACACTACAGACATTGGTCACGAAGAAGTAAATCAAACAAGAAATTATATGACTGCTCCAATGGGCAAGTTAGCAATTATGATTTGTAGTCAAGAACCTGTTGAATCAGCACACAGACAAAGAAACACAGTATATACGCAAGACCAAAAAGTAATTCTCTTTATTACAAAAGACCAATTAAAAGAAATGCTTGCAATGAAAGACAGAGGAGAACAACCATCTGACCTTATTGTTGACCTTGTTGAACGCTTTTACATACAACACGAATAACAATGGAAGGACAAAGAAAGGCAGCCGATAACAGCACCTACCCAAAAGGCGGGGTTTCGTGTTCTAAAGACAGCTTTGTGGTTAATGGAAGTTTAGTTTTTCAAATCAAGTTTTGTGGTAAAAGTCCCGCCCTTCGGGTAGCTGCAAAACGTTAGCTGCAACCCAATGGGGATGGTGCTAATCTAAAGTTCCAAACTTTGAACAAATGACTTGAAATAAAAAAAACTATTTTTACAACAACAATATATCAGACAATGAAAGAAGAATTCTCAAAATTTATGATTGACAAAAACTTCAAGAATGCAGCTGAGTTAATTTTTAATGCAACTCTTAATATTAAGGTACCCGAAAATGTAAATGTCAACATTAATATTGACAGAGAGAAAAATATTTCGGACTTGACTAAACAAATGGAAAGTTGTTACAACCAAATCAATGATACTTATTCTGAAGTGTCTTTTGAAAAAATGTGGAAAGCCGTTTTTGCTAAACCAGAATTTTCAGAAAAACATAGTTTACGAAGTGATGAAATTGTTTTAAGCAAAGCACAAAACACTTATGACAACCTAATGAATGGCATAAAGATGCAGCAATACCAGCAAATTTTTCAGACAACTACATTAACCTTAAACGCAACATTACAAGGCCTTATAGAGGCGGCAGTCAAGATAAAATAATAAAAAGACAATGGGAACATTTTTTACATTTATCGTAATTGCAATAGTCGGAGGAGTAATTGTTGCAATTATTCAAGTAGCGAACAATAGTAAACACAAGAAAGAATCACAAGTTACATTTAACAACCTGAAAGATTTTAATGCAGACAACTATTATTTGTCAACTTCTTCGGGAATTTCAATCGGGTTTGACAACCAACGCAAAAAGATCTGCATCCTTGACAAATTGCACAAGCCAATAATATTTGACTATAGTAAAATTTTGCAATGTGAAATTTTAGTTGACGGTGAGTCGGTTTTAAAATCATCAACTTCGGGGACAATTGGCAGAACCCTTTTAGGTGGAATTCTTGGTGGTGGAATTGGTGCAATAGTAGGTGGTTCAACAGGTTCAAAAACTCAAAAGGAAAATATTAATAGCATTGACTTAAAAATAATTGTCAACGACACTATGAATCCAGTTTACAGAATTAATTTTTTAAATTTAAAAACAAAGAAAGGTTCTCTTATCTATAAACCAGCTTATTCAAGTGCTGAACTCTGGCATGGTATAATTTCAGGCCTGATAATACAAGGAGGTGATGAAGAAAAAATTAATAGCAAACCTGCTAAAAATCTATCCGTCGCTGACGAACTAATAAAACTAAAAGAGTTGCTTGACAGTGGTGTTATTACAAAAGAAGAGTTTACAAAAGAAAAATCAAAACTAATTGTATAAAAACAAGGTGTGTGCTGATTCGACAAGATACAATTTCGAACGAATAAAAGGGCTGCAGCTAACACTGCATATACTTTATGGCGGGTTACGTTATGAAAATGAGTATTTTAGTTCCAAATATAAATCGTTGTGGACAGAAAGATTTATCTTTCAAAGTCCGCCACAAAGCATATGCTCCCCGTTACCTGCTATGTAAAAAAGACGACCGTGCATTAAAACAACGACACAGTTTGACGGACTGACATTCTACTTTTGCAGAGAAACGGGGAAGCTGAAAACCGATAAGAGTAAGCAGAAAAAATTTAATAACTAACAAAATGGCAAAATTTTATTGTGAGTATTGTGGCACAGACCGCTCAAGCGTATCGAGTTTAACGTCAAGCTCTTGTTCAAGACATCCTTTAGGTTCAAATAAAGGTAAACACAAACTTTATGAAGGAAGTGAAAAATCGAAATACACTTGCAAATATTGTGGAACTGACAGGTCAAGTATTTCAAGTTTGACATCAAGCTCTTGCTCTAGACACCCAGATGGTTCTAACAAAGGAAAACACGCACCAGCAATGTGAAAACATTTATCGGTGGTGGCTTCGCCACCACCGATTTTTTTAACACCACGAATAATTTAGAATGGAAGCATCAACATCAATCAAACAAATGTTAGCAGGGAACAGAATTTTTGTTCCTACTTATCAACGTGCATATTCTTGGGACACAGAGTTAGAAAGTAGTAAATCGCCCAAACAAGTCAATACTTTTCTTTCTGACTTGGAAGACTACAATCGTAGCACAACAAAATCAAAGTATTATTTCGGACATTTTTTATTTGAAGAGAAGGAAGCCAATAAATTTGGTGTAATTGACGGTCAGCAACGACTTACAACAATTGTTATTTTTCTTTCGGCTCTGTTCTCTCGAATTAAACAAATCAGACCTTTAAATGAGACCGAACAAGAAACATTTGAAGACATCATTAAAAGAAATTCAACCTATCGTTTTGCGACAGTTGATTATGATAACCAACTTTTCAAAGACTATGTAATTGACCAATCCAAAAAGGACAAAAACGGACTTGAAACAGAATCTGCAAAGCGTATTGTAAATGCTTATGACTTCTTCACTCAAAGACTTTCAATTAAAGATGAAGAATACCTTTTAAAAATGCTCGAAACAATTCAAAGTGCCTCTTGCACAACACACCCAGTTACAGACGAGTCAGAAGCAATTCAAATGTTTATCTTCCAAAACAACAGGGGTAAAAAACCTTCAAATTTGGAGATAATAAAAGCTCAATTTATGTTCAATGTTCATCTTTATGGTGGAGAAGAAAAAGAATCATTAATTGAAGAAATTAAATCACGCTTTGAAAAAATCTACAAATCAATTTCGTCAATCGAATACAATATAAACGAAGATGATGTTTTGGTTTACACATTAAGAGTTCATTTCAATTCTCTATGGGAATCAAACGCAATTGAGAAAATCAATAAATTACTTTCAGAAGAAAACTCTATTTCCTTTATCAAGGATTTTACTCGCTCACTTGCGATAAGTTTTGAGCATTTGACTTCATTCTTTGGTAAAGACCAAAGAGAAAATCTTGAAATTCATTCACTCATTTCACTTGGGGGTATTGGCATTTCTATTCCATTTATCATTAAGGCTTACAAATTTGGACTTTCCAAAAATGACATATCTCAACTATGTTCAAGCCTTGAATCATTGGTAATTCGACACAGATTAATTGGAACAAGAGCAGATATTACTTCACGACTAAATGACGTTTACCAAAAATTCAAAGACGACAATTCAACAATAAAACCAATCATAGACAGAATTGAATGGATGAAAAATGTTGGTTCTGATTCTTGGTGGTGGGCTTATTGGAACAACAGAGAATTTGAAAGGGCTTTACAAGGTGGAGTTAACCACTCAACAGCAAAATTTTTGCTTTGGAAATATGAAAATCATCTTGAATCACAAGGAAAAAGTGGTTATGCACCGACCAGATTTGATAAAATAACAAGTCCTGAATTAGAGCATATTGCACCACAGACAGAAAATCCTGAAACGGGATACGACACTTATGATGAAGAGTTTATACATCAACATATCAACTGTTTAGGAAACTATTTACTACTTTCAAAATCTCATAATTGTTCAGTTGGAAACAAACCATTTGCTGACAAAAGAGCGAGTTACACTCATTTGGAGCAACAAAGGGAAATTCAAGAAATGACAAAGGACAATCCGACTTGGACGAGAGATTTAATACAGAAAAGGAAAGAAAAAATTGTTCAGTATTTAATGACGAACCTATGACGACAGAAAGAAACACAGCAGGTAACAGCACCTATAAGAAATTGGCGGTTCAGTGGTTAAATGAAGTTCAGTTTTTCAATCAAAAATTCGTGCAGGTTGACAGTTTTGTGCTTCGAAACCGCCAACTTCTTATAGCTGCAAACCGTTATGCAAAATTTATGAGAAAAATATTAATCATATTATCCCTATTACAAACTCAGCTTATATTCGGCCAGACTGAAATTAAGAATGTTTGGTTGACTGAATATATTGGAGACTCTGTGACAACGGAAAAGTTTCGTGTTCAAACGAAATACAGTTATGATAATTGCGGAAAGCGAATGTCATTTGATATAAATGGCGATACGACCGAACTTGTTACAACACTTAAAGACAAATTTGGTAATGATTCTATTGAAACATGGTGGTATGGATCAGTCGAAAATTCATGGACTCTACATTGGGATTACAACGAAAGAAATCAACTAATTCGTAAATACACATTCAGAGGTGATAATAATAACCAGGACACAACGATTTTTCAATATAACAGCACTGGACAGCTTACAAAAAAAATAAATTTGTTTGAAAGATATCATCCCTTTGACACATTAATTTATCAAAACGGATTACTAAAAGAAGTAGTTTCATATACACCAAGCGAGATCTCAACTATTGAGAAATATTCCTATTCAAAAAACAAGAATTTAAAAAGAATAATAACTTATAACTGCCAAGGAAAAAAAATCAGTAAACTGTCAATTAAATATAACTCTGATAATAAGAAATATAGAAATAAGATATTAGAATATCCTCCATTACAAGTAAAAAGGCGAGTTGTCCAAACTAAGGAATATTTATACTATGACAATAAGATATTAAAGAAAACGACTATTGTTTATCAAGACCGAGCTTATAAGGAAACCAGTTTCTATAATGAAAGCGGAAAGAAAATAAAACTGATTAGAAAAGAACTTGATTCAAACAACATTGCAATAGAAGAATATGAATAAAAACTTTGCATAACAATGCATATACTTTATGGCGGGTTTCGGTTTGAAATACAAGATTTTAGTCCCAAATATGAATCGGTGTGGGTTGAAAGATTTATCTTTGAAAGTCCGCCCCAAAGCATATGCCTCCCGTTGTAGTGCATTTAAAAAACCCCATTTAATAGAATTATAACATGAAAATTTTCGCGAAAACAGAATTTGTCATACTGCTAATCCTTTGGTTAGGTTCGTTGATTACATATTCGATTGCTTT
>Ga0172380_10007789_pt1 | contig 11935 bp, 14 predicted proteins | sample Leawe162metaG_FD_119747 | JGI IMG/M metagenome (GOLD analysis project Ga0172380, IMG submission 119747) | Leachate microbial communities from a municipal landfill in Southern Ontario, Canada - Leachate well 162 metaG | ecosystem: Engineered > Solid waste > Landfill > Unclassified | place... | reverse complement strand
GACTCGGCGACCTGCATACAGAACATTGGCTTTCCTGCCACTGGACCACATGGGAGGGATAAACACTATGCTCCATACTCTCTATAACGGAGGATGTTTGATCGTACCACAAAAGAGAGATCCCGAATATATCTGCAAACTTATTCAGGACTATGAGATTGAATTACTGCCCACGACACCTACGTTCTTAAAGCTACTTATTGCAAGCAGATGTTATGAGAAATACAACCTTTCGAGTCTTGAGATAATCAGTTACGGCACAGAGGCAATGCCACAAGTTATCCTGGACAAACTAAACGAGATATTTCCTGAAGTAAAGCTCCTACAGACTTACGGCATGAGCGAACTGGGTGTGCTACGTTCCAAAAGCAAAGATAATAACTCTCTATGGGTAAAGATCGGTGGTGAAGGATTCGAGACGCGGGTGGTAGATGGGATGTTAGAGATCAAAGCTGATACAGCTATGGTCGGTTATATCAACGCTCCGTCACCTTTTACTGAGGATGGGTGGATCAAGACAGGCGACAGGGTTGAGGTTGAAGGTGAATATTATAAGATACTCGGACGAGAAAGCGAAGTTATCAACGTAGGTGGGAATAAGGTATACCCGCAGGAGGTAGAAGAAGTTATTTTGCAGATGTATAATGTTATTGACTGCACGGTGTATGGGTTGCCTAATTACCTGATGGGACAGATCGTATGTGCTGATATAACGTGGCATCATCCGAGGTATAATTTCATCTATGAAGTGAAAAGTCACTGCAAAAAACATTTAGATCATTACAAAATACCGATAAAGATTTCACTTGTCGACCAGACAGAAAATTTCAAAAAGAAAAGAAAATGAAAGATGAAAAGATCATGAATGAAAAGGATGGAACAGTAATCTTCTATCCGCATGTTCCTGAGTCTGCAGTTAAAAAAGTTAAAAAAGTACTTCGATCAAGATGGATAGGGCAAGGTCCAAAAGTTGACAAGTTTGAAAAGATGTTCGAAGAGAAGTTCTACCCTCTAAGAAACGCAGTTGCGCTAAACTCAGGCACATCGGCTTTACATTTGGCTTATCTGTTGGCAGGAATCGGACCAGGTGATGAAGTGATTGTTCCGGTGTTCACTTGTACGGCTACAACAATACCTCTTCTGTGGATTGGCGCAAAGCCTGTATTTGCAGACTGCAACGAATACGACTTGAATATTAGTGTCGATCATGTCCAGCAGTTAATAACCGATAAGACACGTGCAATTGTATGCGTTCATTACGGAGGATTGGCATGTAATCTAAGCGGATTATATAGTCTAACTCAGGAATACAATTTGCCACTGATTGAAGACTGCGCTCAGGCATTAGGGACAAGGTATAAATGGCCGTCAATGACTGATAATGAACTTGTGGGCAAACATAGATTCGCGTGTTTCTCATTCCAGGCGATAAAGCATATAACTACAGGTGATGGAGGTATGCTGACCACTCCCTTTAAAGAGGAATCCGAAAAGGCAAAGCGATTAAGATGGTTCGGAATTGACAGAAAAGCAAAACAGAACGGCATATGGGAAAATGACATAAGTGAAATAGGATATAAATACCAGATGACAGATATAAGCGCAGTTATGGGAATAGAAGGGTTAAAAGAGATTGACGATATACTCGACCATAGAAGGTTGCTTCATAACAGGTACGAAGAGTTATTAGGTAAAGCGGTCATAGGATGCGGTGATAGCGGTAACAGTGCATGGATGTGTACAATATTATGCGCAGAAAGAAAGAAACTTCAAGAGAAACTAAGGGCTAACAAAATAGAAAGCGGAGTTGTGCATTACCGCAATGATCAATACTCTGTGTTCGGGAAGCGAATTGATCTTCCAAACATGAATTACATGGAGGATAAATATATGGTCCTCCCGCTTCATACTCACATGGGGTTAAGTCAAGTCGAGGAGATATGTTCAGTAATCAACGAAGGATGGTACTAAAGGCACATTGCGAAATAACAGTACGTCAGCTGATGCTCATTGCAGAGTTGAAACATTTTGCATGGCCGCTGTATTCGGTTTATGAACATGCTCAATGGATGATTTCAAACTTGAATCATGAGGATCTGCATTGCATGTATTACCATAATAGCCTACAAGCTTATATTAACGTCTTTGGCATCAGTGCTAATATTGACGGCGAGGATGTAAGGATTATCGGCACAGGCAATCTATGTTCACGAGATAACTTGTTTGGGACGGTGCTATACAGGCAAGCCCTTAATAACTATAAGAAGAAATTTTTTATGCTGGGATTCTGCAAAACTGAACTGTTAAACTATCATACTTCTCTGGGGTGGACAAAAGCTGATAAGTCAAAAGTTGACATGCCTAACGTTGATCTTAACACAACCGAAGTTATAACTATTGGTGAATTTAATACTCTTAAATACTTAGGTAATAAGTTTTAAAACTATGCCAAACAAAGAACTTGATACAACAAAACCATTAGAATTTGATGAAGAAATATTTTTAATTTATGAAGGATGGATTGATCCAATGGAAAACGACAATGCTGATGGATATGAAGCTATCGGTTTTGTTACTAATGAATCCATGGCAAAAAAAATATGTAATGATGGTGGTCATTATACAGGAAAAGATTGCTGGTCTGTGCGCTTCTACCCTAATGAGAAAATGCCAAAATTCAAATACAAAAAAATTAAAATATTTAGGGACTAAATTTTGAAACTATGACAGACAAAATTTGCGAAGTCTGCGGAATTCCTGCAACACATAAACACATGTCTATCATAGGGCAGATACCATTTTTTGTATGCAAGGATCATTTTGAAAATACTTTCCCCTTTCATGATTATGGCATGATGGGATTACTGGATAAGAACGGACATATTGTTGATTTAGAATTCAGAAGGTATCAGAAATGAAAATCAAAGGCTTCATACACGTTTGTCTAATTAACGACTGGCAGGAGATAATCTCAGAACAGTTTAAACTGATGATCCGCTCAGGACTATATGACAGATGTGACGAAATATATATCGGGTGTGTAGGAGATAAAGTTAACGAGTTAAAGCGATTCCTTTCAAGATATTCTAAACCACTGGTTAAGATTCACGTTGAAAATATAAAGTGTTATGAGTTTCCTACACTCGAATACTTGCATCAGCGATCAATTAAGGACAATAACTTTCTCGGCTTTTACATACACACAAAAGGAGTGAGTTATCCCGGTCATGAAGGAGGCAAGTACTGGAGAGACTACATGAACTATTATAACCTTACCAAGTGGAGAGACTGCCTTACTAAGTTAAACAGGGGATATGACACAGTGGGAGTAAAACTAAGACCGTCACCATTGCACTATTCGGGTAACTTCTTTTGGTTTAAAAGTTCGTATGTGAAACGATTGAGTTCTCCACTTTTAATGAATATGAAAGATCGCTTTCAGGCTGAATTCTGGATTGGGTCAGGAAAACCAAACGCATGCAGTCTGTGCCAGTTTTTTGTCGATTACAATACAAAAGGAAAATTTCAAATACCACTTAATAAAAACAGTATGAATTACATTCACACATTAGCTTTCAATTTGCCTTCAGAGACCGAGAAAACCACTCGGTTAGTTTACGAACAAAATAGTTCAGTAGAGTTTAAGCACTACATCTGTGATCTCGGCTTTCCACTTCTTGAAGGGGACAAGATACCGGGAAGCATACCTGATGCACAGAAAAAGAATACTGACAAGTTAAAGGATATATGTGTTCGTTATGGATCTACTTATATACGTATTGAGAATATCGGCGTATCTCAAAACTGGACACAAATAATCAATCATTGTAAATTAAATGATGACGATGTAATTATTGGTGCAGACCCCGACGAGAGGACAATGGACCCAGGATGGATATCTGCAATGTCAAAAGTCCTTAAACAACCAAAGGTCGGAGTTGTGTCACTGATAATGCCTGAACAAGTTGAGATGATGAAAAAATGGGCATATACTGAATATAACATTGACGGTGTGCGGGCTATTGATGTTCATGGATCAACCAATTGGGCTATGATTGGATTCTCAGGTGAATTCCTGCGATTAAGTGGCGAAGTTCCATATCCAAAGGACTTCCCGAAATACGGATACTTGGAGTCTTTTGTTCGTAAGTCTCTCGGTACATTGGGATATAAATGTTTGTTTCTTCCCGATCACAGAGTATATCATACCGACTATCCGAAAGATCCAGGCGCACCGAAACTACTGAGAGAATGGAAGAATAGAATAATTTTTAAAGCAAACGAGAACCTTGCTGAATTCGGAACTAAACAGATGGATTTTATTAAGTTCTTGCAGATGAGAAAGGAGGGAGTGTTATGATAGAAATAATAAAAATAATCTTTATAATCATTGGTATAATTATGATGATTGGATTTATCATAATGGCCATACACGAAACATTCGTAGACGATTGGGATTAACTGTTGCCAAGTGTGTTGGCAGTTCATAGACACATTCAATTCTACAACTATGAGAATTGAGAATATTAGTTACCGGAGCCGCCGGGTTTGTCGGAAGCTCATTTTGTAATCACCTTGAATCACAAGGATTAGAATATACCGGATTAGATAACCTTCAATTCGGATATAAAGATAACTTGGTAAATAAAGATCGCCTGGTTGTCAAGCGCATTAACCAGATAGATAAACTCTTTATTGATCAGTTTGATGTGTTGGTGCATTTGGCTACTGCCAATATTATCTATGCACAAGATCACATGGTAGAGACCTTTGCATCTAACGCATTAGATACTATCAAATTGTTCGAGATGTTCAGAGGCAAGATCATCTACACTTCGACAACTTCTGTCTACGGTCAGGCAGGGTCATTCCCTACGAAAGAAAACGCTCCGGTAAAAGTCTCTAACGCTTACGATCAAAGCAAGTACATAGCTGAGCTTTATCTAAAGACAAAGAGACTGCACACCATATTAAGACTCTCTAACGTGTACGGCCCTAACCAGAGACCCGATCACCCTTATTCGGGTGTGATAGGTAAGTTCATAGGTCAGGCCCGAAAGAAAGAGCCACTACTTGTTTACGGCGACGGCATGTCAACTCGTGACTATACTTATATAGATGATGTGATAGATGCTCTATGTAAGGCAATAGAGAGACCTTCGATAAACGACGTGGTAAACATTTCTACAGGTAAAGACACATCAACTCTGATGGTAGCTTATGCGATAGCGGATTTAATGGGAATAACTTTTGACGGAAAACATATCAGGTTTGTCGATAACAGAAGCATAGACAACATAGAGAAAAGATGTCTATGTAATGAGAAGGCATATAAATTATTGGGATGGTCGCCTCACGTCTCACTGAAAGAAGGATTAATAAATGTTATTGACAGTTTAAAATAGTGTGTATGAGGACTTTAATGCTGTTATTGACAATAGTATGTATAAAACGTTTTTAAGTTCTGCTTTTATCGATAATCATTCTAAGCTAATATGCACTCGATTTTCTGATTTGCAGTCAAGAAAAATTAAAGTAAATGGATAACCTCGTGTTTTCATGCACTGATGCGCTCTTACAACCGATAAAACCCGCTTGCGGGACAGACTACGGAGAAAGGATTGTGACCATTGCATTCATGAAAGAGGGAGGAACTTTCACGGTTGCGGCTTCTGACTACCCGACTAAAGCGGAGTTTGACACCGCAATAGCCGCAGGACAGGTAACGGTAATCTCAGGCATATCCAACGGACACAGAATTGAACAAGGGGCGACTTCGCTATCTGGTGATGATACAGTATCAGGAGGAGAAGAGAGATGGGATGTTCAATATCGTGTAGAGGGAAGAATTAAGGTTTTTGATGAGGACATAAAACGCCTTACGGAACGACTTGATCGATTCTCCACTATCAAGATGTGGATATTCACTGATAAAAATTACTGTTTTGGAGGAGCTACCGGATACAAGGCAACACCGAACTTTGGAGAACAGATCTTCGAAGGCAAGGGACAGCCGAGTTATATTCCTTTCTTCTGTGATTACGTAGCCATCGGCGAGGACTACGCAAGATATGACGCCGATTTTGACGCATTAACAAACTCTTAAATGGTATTATCTGAAATAGATATATCTAAACTTTTGAAGGAACCCCGGAATCAAAAATCAATTGCTTCCGGGATCACCCTTCAGAGAGACCACAAACATCATGTCACTGGTGAAGGATACCAGTCTTTGGTCAAGCAGGTCGAAGGGTACGAGAGCAGCGAGGACTATTCTAACGTCAAAAAGCAGATAGCAAAGCCAGCGACAATACTTATCACCTCGATAATTCTCGACAACCTTAACAGGTGGACAAGCGCTCAGGGGACGGTCAAGAAAGCCGATTTCAAGGACACAAAGAAAAACGAGCAATTTGAAGAAGTTCTAAATCAGTGTTGGAATAACAAGAACTTTGAAGACTTTATTAACTCGTTTGTCAAAGAAGCTATCTATACAGACTTTAACGGGTTCACTCTGGTCACTAAACCCTCAATCAATAAAGAAGAAAACACCGTTGAACGTGAGGGGATCGTAAGGACTTATGACGGGGGCAATGTTGACCCTTATATGATTTTTATTGCACTTGAAGATGTGCATGACTACTACCTAACAGGTGACAAAGTTGAGTACCTGATAATAAAACTCGACAAAGAAAGAAAAAAATACAGGATAATTGACGATGAGAAAGACACGCTAATTGAATACGGTAACGAGAGTATAACCGTTGTCAGTTCAATCCCGAATGAAATAGGATACGTACCCGCAAGGATGATCTCAAACATCAATGAGAACATTCTTAACAACCAGGTAAAGACCTCTCCCATTAACCACATAATACCAGCTTTAGACAGGTATATGAGCTGTGACTGCGATCTAAGGATGCAGTATATTAAGCACTTATACCCTAAGTTGGCGATTGTCTCAAAGGATTGCCCTGAATGCGCTTCTACAGGCAAGGTACATGATCCTTATAATGATACGATATATCTCACTTGCCAGAAATGCAAAGGTTCAGGAAAAATCATTCCTATCTCAAGGGATGGAGTTATAGGGTTGCCGGATCATCTAATCTCAGGTGACACTCCTTATCCCGGCGCTCCTGCTACCTATATTGACATGGAGACCGAGAGTCTCAGGCTGGCAGCAGAAGACCTTGAAAAACAACGTTTGGATATTATATACGCCGGGACAGGTGATAAAAATATAATAGCTGAATCGCTAAATACAGCTACCGAAAACATCATCAACTCACGCTCACTTGAAGATCGTATAGCTGAGATTTCCACAATGGTTGAACAGGTGGAAGTATTTTTAAAGAAAGCTATCAAAGACCTGCATAAAGACTTTGCTTCGATTGAGGACTATGAGATCGTGGTTAAATATGGCAAGAAGATAGCATTTAAAAATGAGGATGAACTCTTAAGAGAGATCAAAGCAGCTAAAGACTCCGGTATGAACTTAAGCTACATTCAGAGTCTGCAGGTTGATCTTATCTATGTGAGATATAAGAACAACAAAACTGAACTTGAACGTCAATTGCTCTTAAACGATATTGAACCATTTGCCGGGTATACTATCGACGAAGTTCTAAAGATGAAAGAGTACATAGACCCGAAAGACTTAAAGCTAAAGATCAATTTTGAATCGCTGATTGATCAACTCGAAACGACTCAGCCCATACAGTTTATGGTGTCGCGTGAAGGTTATAAGGCTAAGTTAAATCAGATCAAAGAACAGCTTTATGCTTTATTGCCTGAGACAGAGAAATTACTGGAACCAGAGAAACCCGCTCCCCAAGAGGAGCCAATTATACAAGTATGAAATATTACAAATTCAAAAATTCAGATGAAGTTTTAAAGATCGAAGACAGGCTTTTTAAGTTTGTCAAGATCAATGAAGGCAACCGGATTGAAGAAACCGACGAAACAGGTATCCCTATCGTGACATCTATTAGGGTAGTACAGTGCGAACCCAAGCCTGAACCAAAGCCAGAAGAGATTGCCGATCTAGTTGCCGAGATAAAACAGAGAGTGAAGAACAGTATTAACGAACTTAAAGAGGAGAAAATCAATGCCCCGGTTAAGAGAACTCAACGCAAACCTCAAACCAAGAAGGCCTGAGAATATTATCTCAGTCTCTGACGAGGTGTGGTTTCGCTTACAAAATAAACCTAAATGCAGGTGGGAACTTGCAGAGAAGGAGTTGAAAATTGAAACATTAAAACGTAAAAGAAAAAATGATTGAAACAGATGTAGCTCAGTTAAGTGAGCTGTTGAAAATTGACAAAGAAATTGTTGTAGCGTCCGAGAAAGATGGTACGCTGTCTACTCGTATCGGTGATGCTCTAAAAAAGGGTTTCATTGATACTAAATCTTTTGAAACGTTCAAAAAGAATTACAAAGATGAAGTGGTAAACCAGTATTTCAATGAGCTGGTAGAAGGTGCAAAGAAAGGTGATGTTCCGCAGGAACTTTACAAGCCCATAAAGGGTTCAGCCCTTCAGCAGAAAGAACGTGAATTCTCAAAGAAATTCGAAATAACTGAGTACACTTCAATTGATGATCTTATTGAAAAGGCGATAAGTAAAACGACTGCAAACGGAAAACCAGCGCCCGAATTTGAGAAGACCATCAGCGAATTAAAGACCGCTAATCTTCATCTTCAGAAAGAGAAGGAAGAGGCAGTTAAGACCGTCGAACAGCAGTTCAAGGCACGAAGTCTCGAACGTGACAAGACCGATCTTATCAGCCAGGTTCCTTTTGACTTTACCGGGACCAAACCCGACGAACTTGAAAGCAAGCGGGCAAAGACTCAGCAGATTTTAAAGAGCGTATTTGATGCCAATTACACTTTAGACTATGACGACAAGCAGCGTCTTGTAGTTGTAGACAAAGAGGGAAAAGTTCTCCGTAACACGGCGACACTCGACCCGGTTAGTGCATCGGATGTGATAATGAATGTTGCTAACGAATATTCATTAAAGTTGATCAGTCCTGACAAGGGAGGACAGGGTGGTTCATCTTCCCAAAAAACCAGCGTTGGATTTCATGATTACGATAGCTTTAAGCAGTGGTGTACTTCAAACAATTACAAAGAGACATCAAAAGAGGCTGTAAGTGCATGGTCAAAGTCCGGGCTGAAAGCATAATAAAAAAATGGCTGTAACAAATACAGTGCTATTAAATGCACTGGCAATGTTGAATGAAAGGTCTAACAAAGACATGCGCGCTCCTAACTATGGAGCAACCAAAACATTCAACAAGTACAAAAGACAGGTAATTCAGAATTACGACGAATTCAACCTTGTCAAAAATCAATCGGATCTTCAGACAAAACAAATTGACTATCTCTCAAGAGACAGTCAGAGCGTTGTTGATGCAAGGTCTCATTCTCTCTCTGCCGTTTACCCGGCATCAACTCGTGACACTTTAACCTTCACAACTTACGCAAGGGTTTTTAGTGTATCATGGGGACAGGCTTCGAATAACACTATCAAGTTTGCCGCTCAGCTGGCAAATCAGATAACTAATGCCAGGTTGGACATCGGGGCAGACATTGAGACTGCTGCCATAGCTAAACTTGAAACATTCAAAAACACAGTTCAGGGCAACCGTTCACTCGGCACATGGGACAGTGGAGTAAGTGTTCAGGAGTTTGCTATTGCAAACAAGACCAACTATTACAACCTGATTCGTGCTTCGATGGCTGAATTAGATTATAATGGGACTTATCAAGAAGTTCACACCGGGGCATTGGAAGAAATGAAATTCTTCCAGCTGGCACAGGGTTCTGCTAACTCAGCAAACCTGCAGTTCCAGTATCCTGATTTCGATCTCGAACTGGCAACTTCAATCACAAATGCTTCTGATTACTACGGTACTTCTTATGTTGTTCCGAGTGCTTCGATTGCATCAGTTGACTGGATACCGGACAAAAACCGCATAGGTCTTGATCATGCTGGCGCATGGAGGTTCGACTCTATTCCTGACCCGTTTGGCATATTTGACCAGATGGCTCTTGCTACTTACGAGACCGTCATTGATGGTTCAACCGCAGGAGGCGCTCAGGATGCAGTATATACTTATGAGATGTCAGTTGACGTCGCTTTGTATATACCGGCTCTTACAACTGGGAAACTTGTACAGAAATTTGGATTGACGAGTGCTTAATATTCTGGTTTCATTGACTAAGGAGTTTCGGGGGTGTGGCTATTACAGATTGTTTCAGCCACATCTCCACCTGGTCAATAACTACGATGTTAAAGTCACTTTCGGTTGTTTCTGGAAAACAAAGACAGAGAAGTTATCAGATCAGGAGTTAAAGGCTTTTGATCTGATAGTATGGCACAAAGATATAGCGTTATTTGAAATTGATGATTTAAAGAGGGCAAAGAATCTGGGTATTCCTACTGTAGTTGATTTTGATGATCATTGGGTGATTAACCCTGAGCATTCATTCGCTCAGAGTTACCGGAAAAATGGTATTTCAACAAAGCTACATAAGTTGATCCTTTTAGCAGATTATGTTACATGTACTACGGAAATACTCGCAGAGCAGATCTCTTATCATAACAAGAATGCGGTAGTACTGCCTAATGCAATGGACATGAGTTTACCGGGATGCCAGGGTGAAAGGGAACAAGAAAAGGAGTATTGCTTCGGGTACTTAGGAGGGCATCAGCACATAAAAGATGTAGAACTTTTGAGCGGATTAGCATTCCAATTGAAAGAAAACTGCAAGGATTATAAGATGCGATTATTTGGTTGGGATGGGTCAGACCCTTACAAGCGTTATGCAGGAATACTAAGTAACTATAACAACTCGCCTCTTGAAATAATACAAGGACTCCCGGTTTTACAGTATCATCAGTTTTATCGTTTAATGGATTGTTCATTGGTTCCGCTTGTCGACAATAGGTTTAACTCGTATAAGAGTGAACTTAAGATGATCGAAGCGGGGTTCTTTAAAAAGGCGGTAATAGTTTCTAACGTGAAACCTTACTTGGATTTGATCACTAAAGATAACTGCCTGAAAGTTGACAGTAAAGTTGATTGGTATAACAACTGCAAAAGATTATTAGACAACCCGCAATTGGGTAAAGACTTAGGAGAAGCACTCTACCAATCGGTGCAAAAGTATTCGCTGGAGAATGTAAACAAATCCAGATATCAATTCTACTGCGATGTACATCAAAAGCACAATAATCTCTGCGCTCGCAGGATTAGCAGGCTGGAAATCCTCAACTGATAGTAATTATGATGAGATTCCTTATACTTCCGCTAATTACTATGTTAACGACCTTCCGGGGATTACCGTAGGACTTCTAAGTTCAGCAATAGGGGATCAGAACGTATCTGACTATTTAGGGTCTATTCACCGCTCCGAATGCTTAAGGGTCGTCGATACCTTTGTGGCAAAACAAAAGAAAGACTTAGCCACTAAAGAACTTCTTTCAAACATAACTCTTATTCAAGACTATTTCACTTTAGAGCATTCAATCTCACGCTCTTCAAGGTTCGTTGGGTATGCTATCACCCCCAGAGAGTCAATGAGCATAACTTCAAAAATTACTCAGGTAGGGTTTATGAGTCCCTCGGCTCAGAACTTCACACTTTATTTATTTGATACTTCGCAGAAATCAGCTTTAGAAACTAAGTCAATAGCAATCACCGAAGAAGACTCAATGCAGTGGTACGATCTGGACTGGGATATTTCTTTCGATCGTGATCTGGGATCGGCTGGGCAAAGATATTTAATAGGATATTTTGAAGATGATTTGACCGCAGACCTTTACGACGAGTCATGGACAGGACACTGTGCAAATGTAGCTTCAAGGATATTCGGACATTATATGGGTGTTACTCCTATAAGGTTTTCTTCCGGTACACTGGATGG
>Ga0172380_10007788_pt1 | contig 11936 bp, 15 predicted proteins | sample Leawe162metaG_FD_119747 | JGI IMG/M metagenome (GOLD analysis project Ga0172380, IMG submission 119747) | Leachate microbial communities from a municipal landfill in Southern Ontario, Canada - Leachate well 162 metaG | ecosystem: Engineered > Solid waste > Landfill > Unclassified | place... | reverse complement strand
TTTTCTGGTTTTAAATATCCCTACTAGCAAGGGTAGTACAAAAGTGGTAGCGTAATAAAAATATACGTCCAGCTTGTAATATCCGTCAGCGGGATGAAAAGCTAAAACCAAAAACAAATAATCAAACACAACAGCTATTGCAGTCCAGGCTATGGCAATCCATAAGTAATACACCATATCTGTTCCCTGCACTTTTTTTATCAAAACCCAAAGAGTAATTAAAATACCGATTGGTGAGATAATCCAGCCAATCAAATTTGCCGGCGCAATCATAAAAAATATTATTCCCAACGCATATCCTATAAGCCACAAACCCACTCCCCATCCGATTGCGTCTTTAAATAAATCTTTGCTCATATTTTTTCTCGCACCCTTCATTTAAAAAGTATATAGAAGGCTGAAATAAATCTTTGCTCATAATTATATTCCTAATGCGTTTATATAAACATTTAAAAATATTGGAATAACAACCCCCAACGCTATTAAAGGCAGTACAATCATCACAATTGTTATAATAAGCGTCCACACAAAATATTTGCGCGTTTTCTCCACAGACACAAAAATTTTATCCAATTTTCTGTCTTGCTCCTCAAGTCTTTTTAAAATTTCTTCTTCCATGGTTTTTATTTATTGTGCCACTTTTTGACATTTTAGGCAACCAAAAACCCTGTTTACCAGGGCTTTTAAAAACGCTTTAGTCGGTTATAATTTGCGTTGTTGCAGGAAGCTTGCTTTTTATATAATCTAAATCTTGCTGTGAATATTGATTTCCTGACAAATTCAAAACTTTTAAATTTTGCAGGTTTCCCAGCTCGTTAGGCAGTCCCGTAAGCTGGTTATTGGATAAATCAAGCACTTCCAGTTTTTGGAGCTGGCCTATTTCCGCCGGCACGCCGGTCATTTTGTTATCGCTGGCATTGAGAACTTTTAAATTTATTAATTGTCCTATTTGAGACTGTATGGCTCCCGTAAGATTATTATGAGAAACATCAAGCACCTCAAGGCTCGTTTTAGAGAAGACCTGTTCCGGTATTTTATTTAACCCTTGGCTGCTTAAATCCAGGGCTGTGCCTTGCCCAGAATTATCTGAAGATATTTGGTTATTATTATTTACCTGAGGCGCAGCCGGAGCACCCATAAAATTATTGCCATACAAAACAAATCCCGCCACAACAACAACCAACACAACTATAATTCCTAAAATTATTTTAATCATATTATTATTTTCATATATTTAAATTACATCTTCATTAACCTAACCATTTTTTAGAGCTTTTTGCAATAAAAAATCCGTAGCGCTCAAGCTCGCGGATTTGCTTCAACTAAGTTTGCGACGCGAAGGAATGGGCTTGTCAACAAGCACATAACCGCACTCGCACGGAGAGCGGATGCATTTCGGACAGCCTTGAGAGAAATAATCCGCCATTTCGGTTGCTAGGTCTAGACCAAGGCAATTTGCCACGCCGAAAATATTGGTTACGACATCAACAAGTTCCTCAATAACTTTTCCAAACCATACCTCGTTATGAGTTGCAGAATGAGCCAGAAGGGCTTCATTTACCTCCCCGGCTTCCTCAGCAAGATGCATGGCAGATACTTGCACTACATTGGGATAGACCTTAGCAAACATCTCTTGCCATTCCCGAAGAGAAACCGGCTGTTTTTCCCCTGGTCCGTTTGTCAATCGCCGCTTCTTGGGACGCTGTTTACAGCAACAAGGAGCGAAAAGGCAATAAGGACAAACTCCAGGGAAACGCCGCCACATGTCGTCTGACAGATTGACGTGGAATCTGTTGAGCATCGCCAGGGACCAGCTAAGGGCCATACATAGATGATACATAATATTTTCGTGATTTTCGGTTCGTACGGCCTTAAGAATATGTGTTATATGACGATGCAAACGGGCGAACATTTTCTCGACACTATAATTCCGGTCGTTTGTCCGCAGATAGATCCTGCTATTGTTTGCCTGAAACTCTATCAGCGAGGAATTACGGTCTATCATGGCATTGCTCCATTTTAAATAATGAAAAGGGCAGAACTAGCTTTAGATTAATGCTTTATAAACTTTTGTCAAATAAAAAATAAGTTTACGACTTTAACACTAAGATGTTTTTTGGTAGAGTAATACAATGTATAGAAAAGACAAAAAACAAGAGTTTTATACCGAGCTGGCAAAAAAGGAAAATTACCCTGCCAGGTCTGTTTATAAGCTCAAAGAAATAGACGAGAAATATAAAATATTCCGCCAGGGGGACAAGGTGCTGGACCTAGGATGCGCACCGGGTTCATGGCTTTTGTATGCATCCGGCAAGGTGGGCTTACAAGGGCAAGTGATAGGAGCCGATATTGACGAGGTAAAAATACCCGAAAAAAGCAACATAACTTTTCTTAAAAAAAGCGTTTTTGATTTTAAGGAAGAAGATTTTGATTATAAGTTTGATGAGGTAATTTCTGACATGGCGCCCAGCACAACGGGCATTGTTTTTTTAGATTCCGGAAAATCTTTAGAATTGGATGAAATGGCTTTTGACGTGGCTAAAATGTTTTTAAAACCCGGAGGCAATTTTGTGTGCAAAATTTTTGACAGCCAGGAAGCAACAGACTTTTTTAAAGAACTAAAAAATCATTTTGAGTTTGTAAAACGTTTAAAGCCCCGAGCCGTGACAAAAAACAGCAAAGAATTCTACATAATCGGCAAAAACTTTATTGCCCAATAATCAAAGTGCGCCTTATCTCGTCAAATTGGCTTAACAAAGCTTGCTTATCAAATTCCTGAACCGCACCTTCCGGATAATTTTCTATAACGCCGTAATGTATAAAATACCTAACAGCAACGCATGGGTTAGTTCCTGATATTGCGTAAACTGTTTCTTCATACCTATTCCCTGCCCCGGCTCCTGTTTCAGAGGCCACAGAATAAGTAACGCCTTGATCCGTTTGAGTCTCCGGCGCAGAAGCTCCTGAACCAAAAAACAAACTTGCCGAGCAGTCTAATGTTTGAGGGATTTCCTCCACGCTTATATATGCATCTTGGCTAAGATTTGTGCCCTCTGTAACAGAAGACGGAATAGTAAACGAAACTCCACTTATGTCTTTACCAGGACCAATTTCCTGATATTTGTAGTCCGTGTTTATCGTATATCCTTCTGGATAACGTATAGAAAACCCTTCTGTTCCGCTTTCAAAAACTTGCGGTAAATTTCCCGGGTCGGCTGCTGTTCTTATACATCCTGTATATGTCTGCTGATTGTTTTCTAGAATAAAAGCTCCGTTGCCTTCGTTCCAAAAAATTAACGACTCATCGCTATTGGCGTATCTTATTCCGCTTCCTGAAATGGCTTGCGGCAAAGTCACCTGCCTGCCGTCGCTTAAAACCAATTCCACGCTCCCTGTCGGAATTGGAGGCTGCCCGGGCACGGGAACGGCGCTCGAAGGACTGTCATAAAAATCTGCTTTTATAGTTTTTCCATCTGTGCAGGTATAAAGAGCCAAAGCCACAAAATGCTTTTGCGGTACGTTTTCTGCGGGCTGGCTGTTCTGCCAGTTAAGCCAAATAAAAATTCCCGCAACCAGGATTACCAGTATAATAGCTATTATTACTATTGTATTAGATGTTTTTGACATGTGATTAAATTATAATTTTAAGAAATGAAAATTTTATTAATTCTTCCCTAACAATACTACAAGCTTGATTTTTAAGCAAAAGTGTAGTATGCTACTTATATGGGAGGAATAATAATAAAAAACGAAAAAATAAGCAAAGAAGAATTCCTTAAAGAGCACAATAAGCTCTCCCCCGCTAACCTTGAGGCCACGATGGCCTTGCTTAATAGGTTCCGAGAGGAAAAAAAGCCTGCATTAAAAGACAACGAATGGTGCATTGATAAACACAGAATTCCTTTTATAACATGGCTCCTTGCATTGCCGAATAAAGAAGAAATGAAAGAGGAAGAAACAGGAAAACAGATATACAAGAATTATCCTGAAACTCACTACGTATCCTAAAGAAACAGCCCCGGTTTGGCGGGGTTTTTTTGTTGTAAATATGTTTAGAAAACTTTGGAAGTTATTGAAAAAAAATGGTAACAAGATTATAATAATATTTTATAGAAAACAAAATTAAAATTAATTTAAAAACATGGAATTTGTTTTAACGCTTTTTTGGATTGCTGTATTGCTGTTGGCTGCCAAGGCTTCCAGCTTAATTGAAAAAATCGGACAGCCTTCTGTTTTGGGAGAACTTATAGTCGGAGTGGTGTTAGGGAATCTCGGTCTCTTGGGAATAACATTTTTCGAACCCATTAAGACAGACCAATTTTTACCATTTTTAGCCGAGCTTGGGGTGATTATACTATTATTCCAGGTGGGGCTGGAGTCAAACATAGCTCAAATGAAAAAGGTTGGTATAAAGGCTTTTTTGGTGGCTACCGTGGGGGTTGTAACCCCGTTTGTACTGGGAACTTATATAGTAGGGCCGTGGCTTTTTCCCGGGCTGTCTTCTGTGGCTTACCTATTTTTAGGAGCCGCTTTAACTGCAACTTCTGTAGGCATTACCGCCAGAGTATTTAAAGACTTGGGCAAATTGCAAATACCGGAAGCTCAAATAGTCTTAGGAGCGGCTGTAATTGATGACGTTATGGGGCTAGTTATTCTAGCGGTTGTGTCTGCCATAGCAACTTTGGGATCCATAAGCGCGGGCTCTGTTTTTATTATTCTATTAAAGGCGGTATTGTTTTTAGCGGGCGCAATTGTCATTGGCCAATATTCCGCTCCTTACCTCGGAAAATTTTTCTCTAAAATCCACACGGGTGTAGCCATGAAATTCACTTTAGCTATGAGTTTTGCCCTTATATTTGCTTATGTGGCAGGAGAAATTGGACTGGCTCCCATAGTGGGCGCTTTTGCAGCCGGGCTAGTTTTGGACCCTGTTCATTTTAAAACCTTTAAAAAACCAAAAATTGCAGAAGAACTAACAGAAAGGTGTGCATGTCTGACAGAAAAAGAAAAAGCTGAAATTATGAAAATAGCAGACGAGCATTCCCAGAAACACATTGAAGATCTTATAGAGCCCGTAGCCCATTTTTTAGTGCCTATATTCTTTGTAATAACCGGCATGGCAGTAGACTTAAAAACGCTGTTTGACCCAAAGGTTTTAATGGTTGCGCTTGGTGTTATTTTGGTGGCTATACTAGGAAAATATGTTTCCGGTTTTGTGGCGGGGAAAGTAGACAAAAATATTGTCGGCTTTGGTATGGTGCCCAGAGGAGAGGTTGGCCTGATATTCGCTTCTATTGGAGCCTCTATCGGAGTCATAACCGGCCAGCTATATTCTGTAATAGTCATAATGGTTATTTTAACCACCCTTATCACTCCGCCCATACTAACCTTTTTCTTAAAAAAATACAAAACAGCATAGAAAAAGCCCCGTTGATGCGGGGCTTTTTCTATTTAGATGATAGATTCTAAGGATGGCACTGCTCTGGGTTGAATAACAGGAAAAATGTCTTTTTCAGAAGTTACTTTATCAAATAAACCCAAATAAGCCGAAAATACCCTAGCATGCTCGTGCTTAGACTTGATTTCTTTCTGCAAAGCCTTTGGCATTGGACTCATTGCCAGTTTTTTAATCCTGTTTAATGCTTTTTTGGTATTTTTGAAATCAATAACCCAAGCCTCAGCGCCATTTTTTCTAAAATCATCAACATATCCCACATTAGGTGAAACAGCAACAGGGGTACCAGTAGAAATTGCCTCTAACACAACCGTAGGAGAAACGTCAAATAAAGAAGGCAGTATTAGCATATCCATCGCGTGGCAAAAATCAGATATTCCCACCCTATCCAACGAGCGTATTACTTTTATGTTTTTCTCGTATGCTCTTTTTTTATTTTTTAGCTGCTTTACTTCTGGAATCTGAGTTACAGCGTAAAATTGCCAAGCTAAACCTTTTTTTCTTGCGTTTTTAGCCAAAGACAATATGGCGTTATGGTTTTTAATCCTGTCCCAACGGGCTATGGTTCCAATCTTAAACGCTTTTTGGGCTGGGTTCAAGATTGATTTTTTCTGAGCTTTTGAGATATCTGCGAAGAAATCAAAATTAAAGGGAAGCGGAATTATAGATGTTTTGCTCTCTGAATTATGTGCGACATGCTTTTGATAATAATCACGGCTCCATGTATTCAAAAATACCTCAATAGATGATAATTTAGTAGAATCCTTTTCCATCTGTTCCATAATCTTAAGGCCCGCCCGAGAATAAAGATGTTTATGCAACCTCAGCTCTTTTGTCCAAATTCCTGCATGCTGAATAACGACAGGCACGCCGGTTTCCTCTGCTGCTTTTAAAAGCATCCAGTTAAGAATTCCAAAGCCATTTAAAAATACAACATCCGGTTTTTCCTTTTTTATAAAAGAAACTAAGCGCTTTGTAGGCTTTCTCAAGATTATAGAAGGATCCTCAAACTTTTCAGCTCTAGTAATAAGCCTGAAATATCTTTTAGGAAGATATAATTTGAAGTAATCTCTCTGGGGAAAAGAGAAACACTTATTTAAACGAACATCTTTTGATTTACTTCCGTAAAACATCACACCGATCCATTTGTGAGGAGTGGCGGCCACTATATGAGAGGAAAACAAGCGCGCAAAATTAGCAGGTCCTCCCTGAGAAACCTCCTCAGAATTCGGCATGTTTGTTGGATAACCGTTAGAAAGTATAATCATTAGTTTTCCTTAATAAAAAACTCAAAATATTACTTTTTGAGTGAAAATGTATATGTGTTTAATTATTTTCTAATTATATCACTTTTATAATGATATGTCAATAGTTTCCACTATTCTCGACAAAAAAATAAAACGTCCTGGTTTTAGGAAGAAAAGTGATATTAGCTATAAAACCCCATACCCCTCCCCCGCACCTATCCTAGACGTCTTATTTGTAAATCTATTCCTTATTAAATTTATCTTATTTTGTATATTAACCCATTATTCATAAAATTTCCAGTCTTTATTGTATTTCCATCGAATAAAGAGCAGAATGAAATAATGAAAAATTCCTAGTTCTTTGAAAAGGGGTTTAAGATGCTCAAAACACATACGCTAGTCCTATCTGACCTCCACCTTGGAAGTGGGGTCTGCAGTACTGAGGCTGTATTAAAAGCTATTACAAAAATAGATTACAAAAGAATCATTATTGCCGGAGACCTTTATGAAAAAGGGTCTGAAATCAGCTGGCAGAACCGCGCTATTCTTGAGCACCTAAAAACTACTCAAAAAGAAGTGGTGATTATTAAAGGGAATCACGACCCATCACCCAAAAATCATTTTTGGCAGGGGCTGCCACGGCCAATAAAAGGGTTTTCTTGGACGGCTGGCAACAAAAAACTGTGCGCTATGCACGGCCATCAGTTTGACCGTTTCTGCTTTATATTTGATGAAAGATGGGTAGATAAATTGTTTCTAGCTGGAATATCATTCGCGTGCAGAATGCAGGCGAATATTGCCGGATGGATAGATGGATTTCACAACGGTTTTTCCCGTCATGTTATAAAAAGGGCTGTAAGGTATGCATCTAAACACGGCTACGATACTGTTATCTGCGGTCATACGCATAAACCAGCGCACCTTCAAATTAACGACCCTAAGCACCGCAAATCAGTTGAATACATAAACACAGGATGCTGTGTTAACGGATTGTGCTTTGCTGCAACAATAAGCAAAGATGGAAGGACAGAGCTTCTATCTATTCCTATTGAGCAACAATCACAACGCCAAATCATAGGCTTCGCCTGATTCGAGGCCTTTTTGTTTGTACAAAAAATGCCCCATTTTTGGAGGGGCATTTTATTGCTAAAGTTATGACAAGTGCTTAGAAACTAGCTTTGTCATCTCAAACATGTTCACAACTGCCTTTCCGCCAAAAACCGTCTTTAGCTTGTCATCGGCATTGATGTTTCTCTTGTTGGTTGGATCTTGAAGCCCGTTCTTTTTGATGTACGCCCAAAGTTTTTTCACAACCTCAGATCGTGGCATAGGGCCTTTTCCAACAACTGCTTCTAAGTCAGCAGTTAATTTTAACGGCTTCATAAAAGCCGAATTTGCTTTTCCTGGCATGATACTTATATTTTCGACTTAGCTTCGGCCTGGTACGCCTGGGCCGCCGAATGATTAATAATTATTACTTTTAATATGCTTACACTATTATACACCAACAGCCATAGCTTAACAAGGGATTTTACGGTTTTTCAAGCATAAAAGCCTTGCCACTCAAAAACAGCCCAAAAACGCAGGGTTGTTTTATTTTAGAGTAATTAGCTGGTGAGGATTTGGTTTGCTTTAAATAATATGGCTTCCTCAATTAATTTGCTCGTTTCTTTGTTCAGGGGATAAAAAATATTAAGCCCCTTTACACCCGCCTTCTTTGTGGGATAGGTTATCCTGTATCCGGAACCATCCAGCTTTGTATGAACGCCTATAAAACCCATGTGTATACTGTCGTCTATTACTACATTTGCAAAAGCCACCAGTCCGTCTTTTGGCTTTATGGGCGTTATTTGTACATCAGTGATTTTCATGCCTTACAATTTGGATTACATTATATAATGATTACGTTTGAATACTACAAAACAATGCTAAATTCTTTCTTAAAATCATTTTTGATATTAATAAAACGTTTATCTGCATATTGTATGCTGAATTACATTAAAGTTGTAATATTATGGACATTCTAACAATTTCAGAGGTATTTTTTTTCTTCACTGCTTCAGCGGCCTTAATAATATGGATTATACTCCTTATAATAACAATTTTTTTGCTTTACCGCATAATAAAGCTTTTGGCTGAAACATCTGCAAATATCAAAAAAACAGCAGAAGAAATAAAAAAAACCCTGAAAGAAAAATTTTCCATTTTTAACATATTCAAAAAATATTAACCAAAAATAACATGAACAAAAATGCTATAAATTTTTTAGCCGGGTTAGCTATGGGAGCTATTCTTACAAAAGCTGCCATAAAATATTCTGAGACAGAAGAGGGTAAAAAGAGAAAAGAAAAAATTAAAAAAATGATGGCTGATTTTTATAATTTTATTTTACCAAGAGTTAAAAACATTGGAGACTTAAGCCGAATGAGATATAGAAAAATCGTAAATATAGCGGCCGAAGATTTTGGAAAGATAAAAAAACTGACCGAAGATGAAATACAAGACCTTGAGGAACAAACACTTGAATTGTGGGAAAAATTTATCTCAAAGCCCGCATAGGCCACCTATCGCATAAAATAACCTTAATGCTTTGGCATAAAGGTTATTTTATTGTATAATTAATATGCAGAAACAAAATCTAATGATTGGATCAACGGATATAATTGCATTAATATTTAACCTTTTGACATACCCTACCTGGCACCTTATTTTGTTTTACATTATTTTGCTGCTAATTGTAGCTGTAGCTGTTATCAAATCAATGGGTTTTTAAAAGCCCCGCACGCGGGGCTTTTAATTTGCTAATAATAATCCTCCACCTTCTTTAGCTCCCTATGCTTTCTTAATTTCTCTAAGGCTTTTGCTTGTATTTGCCTAATTCTTTCCCTGGTGACTCCGAACTCCTCTCCCGTTTCCTCGAGTGTATGCATCACGCCATCGTCCAACCCGAACCTCATTCCCAAAATTTTTAATTCTCTTGGGGTTAATTCGCTAGAAATTTCTTTTAATCTTTCCTTCAAAAGCTTTCGTGAGGCCTCTGTATTGGGTGCGATTGTTTTGTCGTCTTTTATAAATTCAGCCAGAACGCTGTCTTGTTTGTCTTTATCTTCTCCCACTGGGGTTTCTAAAGAAACGGCCTTCTGGGCAATTTTTCTTATATGGTGCACTCTTTCTACCTCCAAGCCCATTTCGGCGGCAATTTCCTCTGCCAAGGGCTCTCTACCAAGTTCTTGCAGCAAATTTTTTCTTATTTTTGTGTATTTTGAAATAGTTTCAATCATGTGCACCGGAATTCTGATGGTTCGCGCCTGATCGGCCAATGCCCTGGTAATGGACTGCCTAATCCACCAAGTGGCATATGTTGAAAATTTATAACCCTTCCTCCAGTCAAATTTTTTGACTGCCTTAAATAGCCCTAAATTGCCTTCTTGTATTAAATCCAACAAAGTCAGATTAGGAGACCTGCCTACATATTTTTTTGCAATAGAAACCACAAGCCTTAGGTTGGCCAGAGCCAGCTTGTTTTTTGCGTCCTCATCACCGGCCTCTATTCGTTTTGCTAGTTCTTTTTCTTCTTTAGCTGATAAAAAAGCAGATTTTCCTATTTCTTTCAAATACATTTGTATGGGATCTATTTTCCCGATAAGAGCCTTTTTCCCTTTCTTTTCTTTCTTTGTTTTTGTTTCCAAAAAATCTGTCATTTCTCTTATTTCTATGCCTCTTTCATTAAAATCATCGTAAACGCCCTCTAGCCCGCCTATATCTTTTTCTATTTTTGGAAAAGCGTATAAAATCTCAGAAGTTGTAACAAACCCCCTTTCCTCGCCCTTCTTCAAAAGCGTCTGCAGTTGAGCCTGGTCTATAACCGGCCTTCTATCTCTTTTTATAGGAGCGGTGGCTTTTGCTTTTTTGGCAATAGCCCTATTCTTTGCCTGCCTGCCGGGAGGCAGGCCGGGCTTAGATTTAGTTGCTTTTTTAGGTTTTGCCATAATGATTAAATTTTTTTATGCAGTTCCCTTGCTTTTTTATCAAATTCTTTAATAAGCTCTTCTTTTCTCTGTTCGTCTTGTTCGGTTTTTATAACAGACAACATGTTATTCAAACTATTTCTCAATTCTATACCTTTTAGCTCAGAAAGGCAAAGCTGTATCTCCTCTGCCACCTGCCCCGAGCCTGCCGAAAAATCTTCTTCATAATCCACTTCTGCCCTGAGAGCCAAAGTATTAAAAAAATCTTTGTACTCCTCCTTTTTTAGGATATCTGCAAAAACGGCCTTATTATCAACATTTTTTTTAAGCTCGTCTATAAAGTTCCTTGTACTCTCACTAAATAAATTACGATGGTTTTCCTCAATTAGGTTTAAATTTCCAGGCTCATCTAAAACCAAAGCCACAATTTTGTCCTCCAAAAGCTTTTTTCTTCCAGAGCGGAGAGGCACCACTCCTTCTTTAATAATGCCACTTTTACTCTCATTAAAAACTTGAGTGGACACTTGATGGGGATGCTCTGTTTTTACATTTTTCATTTCCTCTAAAACAGCCGCCTCGCTTACCCCTATTTTTTCAGCAAGCTTTTGCACCCAGTAAGACTGCTCTATTTTATTTTGAAGCCTTTTAATGGCCGGTAAAATAATGCTGCCAATAGCTTTTTTCCCTTCTGGAGCGTTTTTGTCAAATTTAGCAAGAGAAGAATCGAAATAATAATCCATTATGGCTCGGGCGTTGGCAACCGAATTCTTCCAATTTTCCGGATTCTCCAAAATAACTTCAGCAGGATCTTTGGCCTGCCTGCCGGCAGGCAGGCGCCCTCCATAGGTGTCTATTATTTTTAAATTAAATCCTGCCGATTCCGCCAAATTAATACCCCTTTTAGTGGCATTGTCTCCGGCTAAATCCATATCAAATGCCAAAAGAAGATTGTCTGTATATCTTTTTAAAAGATTTAGATGCTGAAAAGTGAGAGCGGTCCCCGAAACCGATACCGTATTATCAAATCCAGCTTGATGTGCCATTATAGTATCTGTATAGCCTTCTGTCAAAACACATTGGTTGTTTTTTCTCACCGAAACCCTTGCATTGTTCAGCCCATACAAAACATTGCTTTTATCATATAAAAGCGTCTGGGGAGTATTTATATACTTTGCAGTCTCCTTTTTCTGTGCGTCTTTAAAAATTCTTGCCCCAAAACCTATGGGCTGTGAATTTAAATCAAAAATGGGAAATATAATTCTGCCT
>Ga0172380_10007787_pt1 | contig 11938 bp, 10 predicted proteins | sample Leawe162metaG_FD_119747 | JGI IMG/M metagenome (GOLD analysis project Ga0172380, IMG submission 119747) | Leachate microbial communities from a municipal landfill in Southern Ontario, Canada - Leachate well 162 metaG | ecosystem: Engineered > Solid waste > Landfill > Unclassified | place... | reverse complement strand
TTTTGGATACCAGCGCAGGTACCGAAAGTACGCCGGGAATCAATGTCGCTCTCTCACTTTCGGACGCAGGCGAAGGTTCGGATGCGACGGCCATCAACGTTTCGCTTTCGCTGGTCGACAGCGGATCCGGCAGCGACGCTCCGGCGATTAATGTATCGCTTTCAATACCCGATTCCGGCCTCGGCACGGATGCTATCAATGCTATAAAAGAAATAATAAAGTTTATAACTGACACCAGCACAGGCAGTGACGCCGTCGCGCTCAATATTTCCCTGGCGGTTACCGATTCCGGGTCAGGCAGCGATTTTGTCAACCTGATTGCCGCATTGTTGGCAATTACAGATACCGGTGCAGGATCTGACGCGCAAACAATAAATGTCTCTTTGGAAGTTACCGATTCCGGATCTGGCAGTGACTCACCGGCAATTAACGTATCGCTTAATATTTCCGATTCCGGCGAGAGCGCGGATTTTATCAGCAAGGTATCATCTCTGATATCGCTTATGGACGCGGGCATAGCCACGGACGCGATTCATTCAATCAACGTATCTCTTTCAATACCCGATTCCGGCATCGGCAATGATGGTATCAGTTTTGTTAGCGCTCTTATATCGCTCAGCGACAACGGCACGGGCGTGGATGTCGTTACATATTACCGGTATGACGCTAAGCGTCTGGATATAACATTTACGGCGAAACAAGGAGCGTCCGACATGACCGCTAAACAGGGCGAAACAGGAATGACTGCTAAAAAAAGCAGCATAACAAAAACACCTAAAAAAGGCGGCGTGGTCAAGACACCCAAAAAGGGCATAATTACTTTTACAAAAATTTAAGGAGGAAGTTTATGAAACACATAGCAGCAGCAGTCGTAGCAGATCTAGCCGGACATAAGACCAAATGGACTCTCCGCAAATACGCGGATGAAAAATCTTTCATAGAAGGCAAACCGTTTGATGTCGCCGAAATCGACGGGAACCTGATGCTCAATGAAGGCATAGGTGAACACATAGATTTGCTGTGCGGTATTGGCGGCACGGCATTTTCCAACGCCAACGCTTATATCGGCGTCGGCGACTCCGATACGGCAGCGGCGGCCACACAGACAGCGCTGCAAGCGGCTACTAACAAAGCCTATGCCGCAATGGAAACCAGCTATCCGTCACGTACAGACCAGACAGTCACTTTCCGGTCTGTCTTTACCGCAAATGTGGCAAACTTTGCATGGAAGGAATTTACCGTAATCAACGGCTCAACCGACACCGGCAAGAATTTGAACCGCAAAGTTTCCGATCAGGGTACAAAAACCAGCGGCCAGATATGGACAGTGGATCTTGCAATTACGTTTAGTTAATTAATCCTTGTTATTCCCGCCTCCGTTGTCATTCCCGCGGAGGCGGGAATCCAGGAAAGGCAAAAATATGGAAATAATAAAACCTGACACGACACTGACAATTTCGCTGGCTTTTACAGATGAGAATGGCGATGCCGTAACACCATCCGCCGCGCGTTACCGGATAGACGATGTCGCCTCCGGCGATGAGGTTTTAGCCTGGACAAATTTTACTCCGGCCACCTCCACATATGATCTGATTATTGAAGCCGCACAGAACGCGATAATTAATTCCGCGCAGCCGACCGAAAAGAAGCTTGTTAAAGTCGAGATTACCTACGGCACAGATAACAAGAAAACGGATACCTACGTTTATATGGTCAGCGATATATCCGATACGTATCTTTCCGCCATCGATGACCTGGTCGGCGGCGAAGTGCCGCTGGAAGACGCGGAAAAAATTCAGGCTCTCATTTCAGCAATTAAAAAATATTCCGGTCATCGTCCTTATGAAGTCACAGAGGAAGTGGATGGAGACGGTTCTTTCGATTACGACCTGGCTGATCTGGAAAGCTGGGTGGATGGTTTCTCGGTTATTAAAAATGTCGAATATCCGGTGGACGATAATGACCGGGAAGATAATTCCTTACAGGATGATGCATGGAAAATCTTTAAAAAATCGACCGGTAAGTATCTGCGTTTTTTGGAAGACAGTCCCGAAACCGGCGAGCAATTCCGCGTAACGTATACGGCTCTGCACGTCTGCACAAATTCGTTGTGCACGATATCGGCGTCCGATGAAACGGCAGTGCAAATGCTGGCTGCGACTAATTTCTGCAATATGATTGCCGCGTATTACGCGCAAACTTCCGACAGCGTGATCCAGGCCGACAGCGTGGATCATAAAAGCAAAGCTGCGGAATATGGCGCCCGCGCGAGAACATACAAACAGGAATATTGTGATCACATGGGCATCAAAGACGGCGTGGTCGCCGCGGCCAGTGTTACCCGCGACCAGGATGCTAAACCGTCATGGCGGGGAGATGGAATGACGCATCCGAAGAGGTTTCGCTAAAGCGAAACGTGAATGGTAAATAATAATGGACACCAAAATCGTAACTAATTTGGAAGGACTGAAGGAGCTGACGCAGAAGTATCCGGAAGCGTCAGATATGGCGCGCGTAAGTCGCACTACTCAAGTTCTTCTCCTTTTGGAACGTGTAATCAAATTGAAGACACCGGTCGGCGCTGGTCCTACTCATTTGCGCGATACGATATTTCAGAAAGTGCAACGCGGAGCGCAGGCAATCATCGGTATTTTGGGAACTCCATGCGTATACGGTGAACCGGTCGAAATGGGCACGCAGCCGCATTTTCCGCCTATCGCGCCAATTAAGCACTGGGTGGAGAAAAAGCTCGGCATTACAGGCAAGGAAGCCGGGTCAGTGGCGTTTCTTATCGCGAGAGCGATATCGAAGCGCGGCACAAAAGGCGCAGCGATGTTTGAGGAAGGCTTTGGCGAAAACGAAGCGGACGTTATCCGGATACTGGAGATGATACCGGCGGATATAGTGAGGCAAGTAAGTAATTAAGAGACTCTGTCATTCCCGTCCCGCATTCGCGGGATCTTACTCCAGCGGGAATCCAGAAATAAAAAAGAATGGATCCCCGATCAAGTCGGGGATGACAATAAAGGAAACAGTAAATGAGTTTAGTGGATATCAGAGAGCAAATCAAAACCGTTCTTTCCGGAGTTACGGGCATCGGCATGGTTCATGATTACGACCGCTTTAATAATGATTGGTCTAAATTTTTAACGCTGTTCAGGGACGCAGATAGCAAAATCAATGGCGTTATGTTTTCCCGATCGGCCTGCCCGAAATATCAGGCCACACAGGGAGAGTATGAGAAGGCGCATATCTTCACCATCAGAGTTTTTAAGGGGCTGAACGATGCGGGTGAGACCGGCATTGAGTTTGATAATTTTCTTGAAGACATCATGGAGGCTTTCGATCCCGGTGATATGGAAACTCTAAATGATACCTGCCGGACCATCAATCCCGACTGGGGACCGATGGCTGGTGCAATGGGTATACAGTTGGATATCGTTGATATTCGCATGTTCGGCAATGTGCTCTGCCACTACGCGGAGCTGAGGTTGTGCGCGGTGGAAGAGGTAGCAATATAAAAAGTCAAGTTAAAAACAAAGGAGGAGATCATGGCTCAATACAGGCTTAAAAAAAACTGTGAAAATTTCACGATTGTCGACGGTTCGGACGCAGGCAAAAAATTTGTAAAGGGCAAAATCTATAACAGCGTGCCCACGGGTTATGTCGCAAAGTTTGATGCAGTCCCGGTGGAAATACCAGTTCCAAAAGACAAGGAGGCCGCAGCGGAAACTACGACCGCGAAAGATAAGACTGTAAATAAATTTATTAAGAAGGAGGAAGCAATATCATGAGAAGTTATCAGGCAACACATAATTTAATTGCCGTTTCCGCCAACGCCAAAGAAACCGCAATTAACACAGAGCAGACATTAGACACTACAATGCTTTGCGGCTTGAGCGATATAATCAATCTCGATTATCGCAGGGAAAGCAACGGCGATGAGGCAACGGGGCATGAAGAGCCGGATGCTCTCTATGATTTGGGAGCTTTGGCTAATACTACTTTAAACTTCGACAAGGCGCAGCCACAGCACTTTGCTTTTTTGGCTGCATTTGCTCTGGGGCAAATAACATCCGCCGCTCTCGGTGATGGGTATAAGCATACCATCACGCCGATAGACGGCGACCTGGATTCCAACCGGTCAGTGCCTACCTTTACCGCCGCGCAGCGTTTCGGCAAAACCGTATTGAAACGCCGCTTCGCATCAATGGCGGTGGACGCGCTCACCGCGGTCTTTGCCCGCGATTCATGGTGCAAAGTATCAGGCGCGATCAAGGGTACAGGCAAAAAGACGGACAATATCGTCGAGGAAACGATCACCGCTTACATCGATGCCACCACCCTGACTCTGGCGGCAAACGGCGTAGAAGGCGCGGACGCCGCGGGACGCTTAGCCAATGTTCAGCGCATCAGGGTTGAGTTAACTCCCGGCGTCTGGACGGAGGTGGACTATTCCGCAGTATCCGGCGCGACACCGGCAGTTATTACCATTGTTGCTCCCGGCGGTACTCATACGGAGAAGACCTTCAAGGTTCTTTATATCCCGACGGAATCCGGCTGGATGACTTTTCCCGCGCGCGTATCCGAAGATCCTCTGCGCGTATCGCAGATGACCGTTATTGCCGGTGGCACATGGGGTGGCACGGCCTTCACCGGCGGCAGGGAATTACAGGCGGAATTGAAACAGGTGGAATGGTCTTTTAACAATAACCTGAAAGTTGAATTTGTCATGGGTGCTGATGGCGCGTACGCCGGAAGGTCAATCCGCGACGGACGGGCGCAGAAGATCAAGCTTAATCGGGAATTCCGCGAATTTATTCTGCAACAACACATGGAAGACAATGACACCCTGGGTATTTACATCAAGGCCGAAGGCGAATTATACGACGCCACATATAAATATCAGGTGGAGATCATTTTCCCGAAAGTTGCGGTATTGGCATCGCCGATTTCAGTGGACGGAAAGCGGTTAGCCGAAGCCGGAGATCTGCAGGTGCTGGAAGACGAAACCTATGGCAGCGTTATTGTGATTGTACAGAATAAGGTGACCGCTTACGCGGCCTAAAAACAGATTTAAGTAATTAAGCTTTAAGATTTAAGAAAGAAGAAAAGCCCGTCTCCGTTGTCATTCCCGCGGAGGCGGGGATCCAGAAAATAAAAAAACAAACAGGAGGAAACATTTTATGCCAAGAATTTTATCGAACAAACCGTGCAAAGTAACATTTCAGGACAATATTTCCGGCGGGAATATTACGCTGGGCTACATTCCACCCTCATCCGACGACCGGATAAAATATTCCAACTCGATCATTACGCGCAAGGGCCGCAAAATAGATTCGACGATGGGCGAAACCCGCGCTAAATACGGCAAAAAGATTCTCAACAGTATAACCGACGGCGAGTTTGCCAGGGAAGACGGCAGTCCTATATCTTCCAATCCTCAATCTCCCTGCTACGACGAAAAATGGAAGGATCTTGTCGCCGACTTCGCACCTGATGTTGTAGCAATGCTGGCTATCCATGTCTTTGAGGCCGGTTTGATGATCAGCGAGAATGAAGAGGAGGACCCTACCTAGCGGATCTGGACGCGATCCGCGAAGGACTTTGCGGCGGCTTCCAGCAGGATAAATGCACAAATGAATTCGGTGACAGACTGGAAGCCGTATGCGCCCGCTGCGAACACACGCGATATGAGGATTTGAGCGAATATACCAGAAAGATGATGCGGATTCGCTCCCTGAGCAAAGCAGGATATCCGTTTGGCAAAAATGATTTAACACGGGAAGAATGGGAAGACCTGGTTTCGCTGGACAATGTGCTGACTGAGATTGAAAATAAACAACCACGACCCTTTTACATGGTGGAGATGAAACAGTAAATATCCGGCGCATGCGGAAAGCAGGGAGAGCAAAATGAATGTTGAAATTGTAAGTTCAATAAGAAGAAAAATAATAGAGATACCGGGCGTTGTTTACGTTTACATCCCTTTGACTGAGGGTGAAAAAAAGAGGTTTGCGCCAAACATCATCAATCCATGTTGGCGAATACGGCTTGACGTTTAAGCAAAAAGCGAGAAAAGCGACAATGACCAATAAAAACACTATAACTGTTCAATTGATCGTCAATGACGACGGGTCCGTCGTAATGAAGCAGTTCGGCAAAAACGCTGAAGAGGCGATGAATAAAGCGGGAAGCTCCGCAACGAAGGCTTCTTCTACTTTCCAATCTTTAAAGGGCACTTATCTTGATTTCATGGCCAAAGCCACCTCCGCATATCTGGCCGCTAGAAAAGCTATGGAATACATGACGCAGGGCGCTCAGGCCGAACAGGTCACGTCTTCGTTTCGCATCATGGCCGAATCCGCGAATGCGAACGCGGGTAAAATGATCTCTGTCATGCGCGCGGCCACAAAAGAAACAATTGATGATTCGGATATGATGCAAAAAGCGATCAAGATGATGACGCTGGGCTTTAATCCGGCGCAGATTGAACGCTTTTCCAAAGTTGTCATTACCGCATCACAGGTCGCCGGAACAACCGCAGGAGAGGCTTACGAAAGATTGGCCGACGCGATATCCACGCGGATGCCGCGTTCTCTCATTCAAATGGGTGCGGTAACCAGAGACCAGATGAAAATAGTGCAGGCGGCCATTGATGCCGGTGCCGATTCGACGTATCTGTATGAGCTGGCTGTCGCCAATCTCGAATTAAAACAAAAGCAATTGCAGGGTACGCAGGACGCGTCCACGATAGGCATTCAGAAATTTAAAGCTCAGGCGAAAGAAGCTGCCGAGGTTGTCGGCCAATTGCTGATTGTCGGTCTGCAAAAGCTGTGGGCTATGTTCCAATATATTGAGGCGGGGTCTTTATATGCATCCGGTGGAATATATAAATTAGTGCAAGCCTTTGATGTGTTGATGTCTCATATGCCGGGTACGGATAAAGCGGCATGGCAGAAATCAGCCGAATATTGGAAAGAAATGGCGACTGGCGACTTTGCCGCTGCTCAAAAAATAGCTCAGCAGGCAACCGATAATCTGATAGGTCGCGTGGAGGTAGAAAAGCGTGCAACAAATCAGGAACTCGCCGACGCGAAAGCCCGCGTCGATGCTAAACTTGCGGAGGGCGTTGCCATTGCCGAAAAGGCTAAGGCAGATACAAAAGCTCAGCAGGCCGCCATCAAAGCGGCGGAAGACGCCAGGCGTCTACGGGAAGAATGGGACAAAACAGCAATTAAAATAAACCAGGCAATAGAACTCGACGGACTGACCGGGCTGAGCCGGGAACTTAAAGAAAATGAACAGGCCGCGGAAAATCTCAAAAAACAATTTGAGAAACTTGATCCGGCAACGCGCGATGCCGCTTACGCCATTATTGAGAAAGCTAAAGCGACAGCGGATGCTACGGCCAGATTAAACGAGGAAATACAGGCGGAGCAAGATTACTTAAATATCATTAAAGAGGAAGCCGCGGAGCGGGATAAATTAATTGAATACTATTCCCAAATTGAAGGCTACGAACAAAAGGCATACGAATTAAAGCTTGCTCGCATTGGAGAGGAAAGAAAAGCCTATATTACAATGTACGGTGATGTCGCGGCGGCCAATGCCAAAGCCAGCCAGGATCAGATAGAAGCATTAAGCGACAAAATCGATGCCGAACAGAAAGGCGCACGCAGCATCATTGCCAATTATTCATCAATCATCGATGCGGCAATGAAATGCTACGATGAGGACTCGGAAGAATATAAACGATTACAGGACTTCAAAAAAGTGGCGCTGGCCGCTGAGTTGGCAATGGAAATATCAAAGAATGCGCAAATCATTGCCGGATATTTTACGCAATCAGCCGCAGCAGTTGCCGCAGCGGGTGTTCAAAACGCTGCGAACGCTTCCACGGCGGTTACAGGCGCGGTGTCTTCCATCGCTGCACAAGGTACGGTGCCTGTCGCAGGTTTCGGCCTTGTGGCGGCAATGATGGCGGTTATGGCCGGTGTTTTGGGTATCGCTGGGCTTACTCTCGGTGGCGGGTCTTCAACGGCGGCAGCATCAGTCTCTTCGCTACCCAAAAGTACAGTCCTGGGCGCGGAAAATGGCACCGGTAGCGAATCGATCGCCAATTCGCTGGAAATATTAACTGATACCTACGACATGGAAAATATTAAGCTTACAAAAATTTACGAGGAAGTGCGGTCCCTCAATACTAATATAACCGGGTTGGTTACTTCTATTGTGAGAACCGGTGGTATTTCTACAGACACAATGGGAATTATAACGGGTGATTCCATTAATGGAATATCAGGGATTAATTCAACATTTAATTCCAATACGAGCGATATATTAAATTACTCGTTAGATCCAATGAAACAAATCAATTCTTACCTTTTTGGTAAATATGACATCCTCGGAAAATTAGAAGACGCTTTGTTCGGTTTTGCAAATTCTGCGGTTAATTGGATCAGCAACGGTTTGTTTGGCGGTGATACGGAAACTTCGATTGCCGGTGGCGGAATAGCTTTTGGCGCTAATAAAATAAACGATATCTTATCGGGCAAATTAAACGCTCAACAATACGCACTTATTAAAACAGTAACATCAGGGGGTTGGTTTGAGGGCGACGACACAAGCGTAAGTTATCAGTATGCTGCATTAAATAGTAATGTCACTCGTATGTTGTCGCTCGTTTATAAAGGTCTCGGTTCAACATTGGTCACGCTTTCCGAAGAACTTGGAACAGATGTCAACGCCGCACTCAATTACGTTTTTGAATCCTCAACTTTAAATCTCCAGGGAATGTCCACCGACGAAATGAACACAGCCATACAGGAATATATTTCTAATATTTCCGACACCGCGGTTGAAGCAATATTCGGCGATGCGATTTCTCAATACCAAAAACTTAACGAAGGCCTGCTGGAAACTGCTATCAGACTAATTTCCGATAAGGAAACAATCGCTAAAATACTGGAGCTGACAAATCAGACTTTTTCGGGGACAACCAGTCAGTTTATTAAATTCTCCGAGTCCCTGATTACCGTTGCGGGTTCGCTCGATAAGTTGACAGATGCATTCAGCACATACTACGAAGCATTCACATCCGACGATAAAAAACAGGCCGACCGGCAAGCAGCATTACAGGACGCATTATCTTCTTATGGTTATTCTCTGCCGACAAAGAGAGAAGGATATAGCGGGCTGGTCGAAACTCCCGGCATTTCTCAGCAAGCCTATTACGCGCTGCTGGCGTTATCCGACACTGCAGATAAATATTATGACTATTTAGAAGCGGCGGAAAAAAATGCAACGAGTTCAATCGATCCTTCCGACTACGCCACCAAAGTTGATTATTTAAGGGCGCTCGCGCAAGCTTCCAACGGCGGGAACATCCCCGCGTTTGCCGCTGGCACGGATTATTTTGGCGGTGGATATGCATGGGTAGGAGAAGCAGGCCGCGAACTGGCATATTTCGATTCTCCGGCGCGGATATATTCTAATAAAGATACCGTAAAAATGACAAACAATAACGATCTTATCTCGGAAATGAGAGCGCTGAGGGCTTCCTCTGAAAGCGATAAAATAGAGATCATAACCAAAATTGATACATCGAACCGTTATCTTCAGTTTCTGGAAAAGTGGGACGAAGATGGCCTGCCGGCGGAGACGGTACTATGAACGTAATTAATCCTATAACTATCACCGACGCAATCCTGACCGGCTCTAATGTACCCGAAGCGGATTGCGTTAACTGGTCAATTACTGGCCGCGACTTTGCTCTTTTCGTATCCGGAACTTCAGATTGGTGTGGTATGTGTTGCAATCCCCTTACTGGTGATGTGTATGCTAATGTTACCGGTGGTTCGATTTGGAAACAGACGGGGGGAAGTGGCGCATTTGCTGATTTAGTTACAGGAAATAAAAACTGGAGAGGTATGTGTGCAACTCCCACGGGTAACATTTATGCCTGTGTTAGTGGTGGTTCGATTTGGATGCAGACGGGAGGTAGTGGCGCATTTGCTGATTTAGGTACAGGAAATAAAATTTGGATGGGTATGTGTTGCAATCCCCTAACTGGTGATGTGTATGCCTGTGTTTATGGTGGTTCGATTTGGAAACAGACGGGGGGAAGTGGTGCATTTGCTGATTTAGTTACAGGAGATAAAAACTGGTACGGTATGTGTTGCAATCCCCTTACTGGTGATGTGTATGCTAATGTTACCGGTGGTTCGATTTGGAAACAGACGGGGGGAAGTGGCGCATTTGCTGATTTAGTTACAGGAAATAAATCTTGGATGGGTATGTGTTGCAATCCCCTAACTGGTGATGTGTTCGCAACTGTCAGCGGCGGTTCGATTTGGATGCAGACAGAGGGAAGTGGTGCATTTGCTGATTTAACCCAATCTGTAAGAAGTTGGACTGGCATATGTGCGTCCTCCACCGGTAACATTTATGCATGTGTCTCCTATGGTTCGATATATAGGAGAACAGGGGATACGAATGTTATGGTAACAACCCCCAATATTCATAAAATATACGAATCATTGACGCATATTAATTTTGCAGCCAATCCAGTTACTGACACAGCAAGCTGGCTTGCAACCGGATCCACAAACCGCTGGAAATGCTTCAATTCTAAATTAAGTGATCAGACAGAGCAGGCAACGTCGATTATTAAAGTATTCACGCCGGGAGAGTCGTTCGACAGCGCTTCATTATTCAACTTAGAATCTGACACCGTGGATATCGTCCAAATTGACAGCGCTGCCACACTGCTTAACGAAATAGCATGGACCGGCGCATCGGGTACGACCCAGAGCACAGGGTGGAATAAAGTTGGTACGCCGTCAGATTACACGATAGATGGCGGCATGATCAGAATAACGGCTGATGCCGCGAGCGAAGGGCAAAGTAAAACAGTGGCAGTCACTCCAGGCGTTGAATATCAGCTTTTGGGATTGTATAAAAACACTTCCGGCGATATCGCTCAGTACGGCGTATATGATAACACCCATGCCACAAATATCAAGGCAACAACTGACCTTGATTCAGCGACGGCGGATGCACCTTTTTCATATGTCTTTACGGCCCCAGCCGGATGCACGAGTGTTGAAATTAAAATAATGGCTAAGGCCAGCGGCGATATTGTCTGGTTCGATTCTGTCATTCTGGGACCCACGGAATACTCCGAAACGATAACGACCGGTGCGTCAAAGTTCAATATTGTAAAAACAGATATTCCCGAAATAGCCACCGGAATTATAACGGTGACAATAAACAAATCGGGAACTGCGGCTGTCGGTGAGCTCATAATAGGCAACACGTTTGACCTGGGGACTTTACTCAATAATCCTTCCATTGAAACGCTAAACTGTTCTAAATATACAGAGGATGCTTTCGGGGGGGTGGATCTTCTTAAACGCGGTTACGCGAAGAAAATAAACTGTGTGATCCGCGTCAGTAATGTCAATCTCGATGCTATCGATAAATATTTGGACGATCACAAAGACGACATGCTGGTGTGGATTATAATGGAGGCTTATAGTTGTTTCCAGGTTTACGGATTTTGTAAGAGTCACAGAAAAGTTTACTCTAACTCAAGGCATAGCATTCTTTCGCTTGAAATTAGGGGAGTGATCTAAGGAAAGGCGGATAGTATTTCTGGGAGTTGGCGCTCCCAAAACCATGCGATTACACCGCAAGACAGGATGACCCGCTACCATCCACCCGATAGAGAATGTGGCAATATAGCAGGTGGCATCCGATTTATCAATGGAGGTTGTATCGCATGAATAGCTTTTTGGCATATATGGGCGGAAAGTCGCTTTTAACAAAAAGGATCATTACAAAAATACCTGAGCATCAATGCTATTGTGAAGTATTCGCGGGCGCTGCCTGGCTGTTGTTTAGGAAGGAAGAATCAAAAGTGGAAATTATCAAC
>Ga0172380_10007786_pt1 | contig 11938 bp, 9 predicted proteins | sample Leawe162metaG_FD_119747 | JGI IMG/M metagenome (GOLD analysis project Ga0172380, IMG submission 119747) | Leachate microbial communities from a municipal landfill in Southern Ontario, Canada - Leachate well 162 metaG | ecosystem: Engineered > Solid waste > Landfill > Unclassified | place... | reverse complement strand
GGATAGCCTCACGGCGACTTTGGGTACATCAAGTGTGAAACTTAATGCGACCGGTGTGGAAAGCGCGACGATCAGTTTGTCTGCAGCCGGCGGTGGCACGTTGGACGCCAGCGCAGCGTCCGTGCCATCGATTACAGTGGGAGCTTCGCTGTCAGCCAGCGGCGCCATCACCAACCTGATGGACGGCGCAACGGTTTCGTTCAACGACAATGACATTGATGCCTTCTCGATCGATACAGTGGCAAGTGCTTCATTGACGGTTAACCTCGGGACTGGTATCGGCGTGTCTGGTTTCACCATCACTGATGCGATGACCTTCACCCTGAACTCAACCGGCGCATCCGGTGCAAACACGGCAGGTGTCATGGTCTTCGATTCCGACATCCGGACCATCAACATCGCTGCTGCGACCGGCGAAAATGATCTGACCATCACGGATATTCAAGCCGGTAAGGCGACTACGGTCACAATCACCTCCAACGGGTCTGCTGGAATCACGTTGACCTCTGGCTTGGAAGCGGCGTCGTCGTTGAGTTCCTTGACGGTAACTGCTAATGGTGGCACGGCGGCGGGGATAACCCTCGGCGCCATCGGCGCCTCGGCGGGAGCCTCGACCGCGCTCTCCACAGTCAGTCTGAGCGCAGTTTCCGGTGCTGATATCACGCTCTCCACGTTGAACCTTGGGCCGGTATCCACAACGGCTAATGGGTCGACCACGATCACGATCGTCGCTGCAAACGAGTCCGTCGTCGGTACATCGGCGTTTGACATCACCGCTTCAGGCGTGGCGCTGACATTTGCTCTGGATGCGCAGGCCAGCGGCAGCATCGGTATTGGCAACATCTTCAACAGCGCCGGTCTTGTGGGTTCTGGTGGCGGCGTGACCTTTAACGATATGACGGTTGGCGCCAACGGTATCGTCGATGTCGAAACGATCTACCTCGGCACTGGCCAGACGGTCAGCTTTGGCACGATCACGGTCGGCTCGACCGCCGGTCTGTTCATGGGCCAATCCGGTATTCTCGCCTATGCTTCCGGCAAGAACATCAACGTCGGCGCCATTACGTTGTCGGTGACTGACGGTAGCGCCACATTCGGTCCGGTCGGTAGTGCGGCCACCATCGGCAACATCGCGGTAACTGCCACGGAAGGTGCCTCTGCAGAATTTGGCAATATCGCTGCATTGTCGGCGGGCAGCATTGATCTCACCATTGTTGGTTCCGCGGCGACTGCGGCTATTACGTTTGGCACGCTCGGCACAGCATCTACCGTAGCAACCAAGATCGGGGCCATCACAGTCAACGCTTCCGGCGATAGTGACCTTGTTGTCGGTACCATGGGTGCAAACGTGGTTAGCGACATCACGGTAAATGCCGCGGCTTCCGCCAGCGCGAATTTCAGCACCATCAGCGCCTCCGGTGTGGGCACCATCTTGGTGAGCGGCGCCGGCTGGGTCGATTTCGGTATTGTGTCCGCTGTCAATGTGGCCGGTATCGATCTGCGCACGCAGGCGACGGCGGGTACTTTCACCATCGATCTTTCCGGTGTGACCAATGCTGTAACGATTGACGGCGGCAAGGGTACCAATGCCATTAATTCCGGGCTGGGCGATGATGTGTTCAACCTGCAAACCGGTCTCGGTACGGACACGATCAAGTTCTACGCCACTGCACAAAAAGCGGACCAGATTTACCGCTTCGGCGTCGGTACTGGAAACGACACGATCTGGTTGGGGGCAACGGCACTGGATATCGTCGATGGTGCCGGTGAGCTCGTCGCCATGGTCGGGACTACCACAGCAAGCGTATTCTCCAATATCTCGGGAACTGCCGCAGCATCCACAGCAATTGCCGCAGGCGAAACCGTGATTATGGTGACCTATACTGCCTTTGCCAATGCAACCGCTTTGCTGGCTGATATTGGATCTGCTGGCCAAACGGAATTGACTTTGGCGTCCGGTGGCGATCAAAACCTGGTCATTATTTGGACGGACGGCACCGACAGCTATATCTCGCTGGTGTCCGGTAGTGGTGCTGAGACCAATATTGACGATGACGTGGCTGGATCGGTCGATACCCTGGCAACTCTCGTGGGTCTTGACCTCCGCGTGACCGCGTCGCAGTTGAACGCCGCTAACATCACGTTCACTACGACCTAAGTCGTTTAGGCGGGTAACGGGGCCGTCCGAAAGAACGGCCCCTTTTTTATTTCTACAATACCTCTATGAACGAGCAAGAATTAAAGCAGATCGCAAAACAGATCGATCAGGCGCTGACAGCCAACAAGCTGGGGCAGGCACGCAAGCTGGCAATGACATTGATACCTGCAAATCGCTCGGCCGGACTTGCCTATCTGGGACTCATTGCACTGCGCGAAGACAAGCTCGACGAGGCTGAACGCGTCTTGCTGGAAGCCTATAGCCTGAACAATTCGCAGACGCTGGCACTTGCAAATCTCATTCCGCTTTACGTGAAGCGGCGCGATTTCAAGAAGGCGGTCGCCTATGGCGAGCAGGCTTATGCACGGGTACCGAAGAACAAGAGCATCGTTATCAATTACGCCTCAGCCCTGCTGCAGGAGCAGCAATATCAGAAAGTGATCGAAATCCTCGAGCCGCTTTTTGATGCCAATCAACCCAATGCCTCAATCCTCAGCGGACTGATTTCGGCCTATCGCTCTGCATTCAACTACGATAAGGCGATTGAACTCCTCGCCATTGCTGACGAACACTTCGCCGACCACCCGGATATCGCTCGGCTCAAGGCGGACACTTTTGCTGAAAGCGATCCGGTCGCCGCCCTGCGATCGTTTGAGCGGGCACTTGAAATCAAGCCCAATAACATCGCCACCCGCTGGAATATGTCTCTCGTGCAACTGCGCCTGGGCAGGTTCAAGGATGGCTGGATCAATTACGATAATGGACTGAAGGACGAGGTCGGGAAGATCGGCAGGCCATTGCCCAAGCTCTTCAAGGACGTTCCCGTGATACTCGATCTGGATAAGCTCGACAAGGAGAAGTGGACTTTTGCAGTTTGCGAGCAGGGCATCGGGGACCAGGTGCTTTTTCTTGGGGTGTTGCCCCAACTGCACGCGGATTTCCCAAAGTTGGCCTTGATCTGCGAGCGACGCATGGCGCCGATATTGGGGCGCTCGTTTCCCAAGATACCGATTTACGAATATGGCATCGGGCCAATGCTGGCATCCAATCAGATTTGGATCAATGGCATCGTTCCCATAGGCTCAATGCAGAAGGAATATCGTTCTTCCCGCGGGGCCTATCTTGAGCATCGGCAGGCCTATCTGGTTCCGCACCCCAAGAAAGTCGAAAAGTACCGGGAAATTCTTCTGAATAAGACCGGTGGGCGCAAACTCATTGGTTTTTCCTGGAAGGGTGGCTTTTGGGAACGCTCGCAAAAAACCAAGACGCTGGAAATTGAGCTTTGGGATCCCCTGTTCGCAGGGCATCCCGATTGCGTATTCGTCTGCCTGCAATACGGTGATACCACGAAGGAAAAAGCCTATCTGGCCGCAAAATTCAAGAATGTGCGCTTTATCGACGGCATCGATTTCAAGAAGGATCTCGATTCCTGGCACGCATTGGCCTGTGCCTGCGATGAAATCGTTTCCGTTTCAACGGCTTTGGTTCATTTCGCCGGAGCATCCGGAACGAAGATTCACTTGCTATTGTCAGAAAAGGGCGCTCCGTTCATCTGGCAGTTGGAAGGCGCCGAGGCGATCTGCTATCCCAACGTATCGATTTACCGCAAGCAGGTTGGTGAGACGGCGAGCGATTTCTTCAACTCGGTCGCAGAAAGCATGAGGGCGCTATGAAGTTATTTGACTTGCTGAAAGATCGCTTGAAAGAACCCAAGGGCGTCATCTCCGACAAGGAGATGTGCCTGCTCAACCGCCGCGATTTCATGTACTCGGAAACATCGCTGGCGAGCAACATTCTGAGCATGTATGGCGCAATAAACGTGACCTATGAAATGCGCGCAATCCTGGATTTTCTCCATTCCTATTTGTGCAAGCTGGATCCCAAGACGGAAGTGCGTCTTTACCAGCTTTCCCAGTCGATGACCTTGCCTTCGTTGATGATAACCGCCCTGACGGCCGCTTGCGCAAAATTCAAGGTGTATACCCCGCTTGGCGTGCAACAGGTGGTATGCCGAGATGCCTTTGCGCGCGACCTGTTGCTGCGTTTTAGTGACCTTAGAGAAGCCTCCGTGCCTTTCGATGGCGTGGGCAAGGGCAAGAATGCTCTCGATATCGTGCTTTGCAACGCGAGCAATGAGGCGGATGTTGCCGTCGGCTTGCGCTTATTTGCCAACGTGAAGCGTGGCCTGATCCTGATCAAGGGGTATGGCCGAGCTGAAGCACCAAATTGCGGCGATTTGATTCTGGATGCCCGGTTGAATATTCATTGTTCGCTTGCCGGTTTCGGTTTTGCTGCGGCGATCTGAGGCGCTCATGATGAAGAAAGTCGTTACTGAACAATACCGTGCGCAACTTAAACAACTGCACGATCAAAACGAAAACTTCGGCGTTGGCTCGGTTACAGCCAAGCACTACCCGCTCATCGCGCGCTTGGTTGAAAAAAAGGGCTACCAATCCGTTTTGGACTACGGTTGCGGCAAGGGTCACTTTATCGAATACGTTTCCCAGAAATTACCCCTGCTGGTGGTCCATGGTTTTGATGTTGCAAATGAAGCATACCCCACAATGCCGGAAGAGCCGGTTGATCTGGTCGTCAGTCTGGACGTCATGGAGCATGTGGAATTTGGCATGCTTTCGAATGTGTTGTCCGAGATCAGATCTGTAACTCGAAAAGCATTTATCTGCAGCATTGCAAACTATCCGGCAGCAAAGACGCTGGCCGACGGCCGCAATGCACATGTTACGCAACTGCCTTTCGGCCAATGGTTTTCGATATTGTCGCTGCATTTTCGGGTGGATCAATTTCAACGTACTGAAAAACGGGAGGGGCTATTCATTTGCACTGCGCTAAAGGCTCAGGCAGATTGGCGATAAAGTAATTCATTCATTGCAGATATCAGACAACGATGTTCACTAAAGTCATCCTGTACACTGATTCCGATGGCTGCGCCAGGTTCCGGGAGGAGCAAATAAAACTGCTCGATGGTACTCCCCAGTCCATGCTGTCTTCGCTGTTTCCTTCTGCTGGCTATCGGTTGAGGCATAGCCCGGTTGGCTTTAGAAGCCAGTTCCACTGTACTGGCAATCCGCAATGGGTGTTCATTCTTTCAGGGCAGATGGAGATTGGCCTGCAAGACGGGAGTTCACGCGTCTTCAAGCCTGGCGAACACTTCTATTCTGCCGACGTAGTGCCCGATGGCGCTGTCTTCGACCCCGCGTTACATGGTCATTGGAGTCGCCAAGTAGGCGATGAACCGCTGGTTACTTTGTTTGTCATATCCTGACCGGCCGGTAAGCTCTGATTTTCCTCGTTTGCGGGAACCAAATGAATCGACTTTAATGAACCGGTAATCAGGTGAATTTGGCGGGCCTTGAAGCTTCCCTTGACGAGGAATTACGCTCAAGGAATACGCCGTTGCAGGCAGTGTTCGAACTTGCCAGCGCCATCGAGGTTGCTAACGAGGGATATGCCAAGCGACTGACCAGTTTGTTTATCCGTTCCTCCCAAGGTGCTTTCGTAGAGGACTACAGCGGCAACCGATACCTCGATACTTCCTTGGGTATGGGTACGCATATCTTTGGCCACGGTTTCATAGACGAAGTAATCGGCGGACAGATGAAGACGGGCACTTTGCTCGGGGCTCCGTCAGCCATGCCTTACGAAGTAGCCGGCGCCATCCATGAAATCATTCCGCACTTCAATCGTTTTGTTTTCTGCAACAGCGGCGCGGAAGCGACCATGCGCGCCGTTAGGATCGCCCGGGCGCTGCGCCATAAGCCGAAGATCGCGCTCTTCAGCGGCGGCTGGCATGGTGGGAGTGATGTATTGCTGTTCGAGGACAATCCGGCGAGCCCGCAAGATCATCCGCAGGCGATGTTCAAATCTGCTGGTGTGCCTGAGGAATTGCGCGATACGGTGATTCTTCTGCCATACAACTCGTCCGTGGCCTTCGATATCATCAAGTCGCATGTACACGAATTGGCCCTGGTGATTATCGAGCCGTCGCAAGGCTCCAACCCGCGCGCGGATATGGCAGGGTTCCTGTCCGAATTGCGCGAGGTCACGGAACGAAATGGTGTGTTGTTATGTTTCGATGAGATCGTCACGGGGTTCAGGATTGCGGCCGGGGGCTGCCAGGAGTTCTATCGTATCAAGGCAGACATGGCTACATACGGCAAGACTATCGGTGGAGGTTTGCCGGTAGGTGTGGTTGCAACCCGGGCAGAAATACTGGATGACGTGACTGTGAATGCCCGAGGCGTTCAACAGGTTTTCCTGGGAGGAACTTTTTCGGCCAATCCCTTGGTCATGCATGTTGCCAAGGCAGTGCTGGGGCGCTTAAGCCAAAGACGGGAAGCTATATATTCTGACTTGAACCGGCGCGGTCAGGAATTACGAGATAAGGTCAACCAGTTTTGTATCGAACATGCCATTCCCGCAAGGATGATGGGTATCGGCTCGATCAACCGAATCTTGTTTACCGCCAAGAAAGTTAAATCGCGTCGTGACCGTGATAATTGTGAGTCAGAAAAACAGGTTCAGAATGCCTTCTTCAAGTACTTGCTGCTGGAGCATGGCATATTCGTGAACAAAAATCGGGTCCTGTTCTTATCAACTCTGCATGATGATGAGGTTATACGGACTCTTGCCCAGTCCCTTAATTTCTCATTGGATTTTTTTTGGGGAAGTTCATTTCCTCGATAGATCGCAGTCAGAGCTTCTCGTAGTACCCATTGGGACATGAAGTCGCGCCAAATTTTCTTTCCCTGGCAAAGTCGTGTTTCAGCGTGCCTGGAAACCGCTTGATGTAGTGATCCACGGCTTCCCACGGTCCTGGACCAAAATCCGGACGCACAGGATGCCCGTTGACGCAGGAATCCTCGACTACGAGATAATCGCCAAAGCGCAGGAGGGGGACAAGGGACTCCAATTCCCGCAGGACGTGATTTCCGGAATGATCCGAATCCAGTATGAGAAATAAAGCTCCTCGTTTCTCAGGGAGAAGCCTGGAAATCTCAGCCGCAATTTCCAGCGATCCGCTATCGCCAACAAGAAATCTTATTCGTTCGTGTTCTCTTACCATGTTTGAGGCTGCGTCGATATCAACTGTTACTACGAAACCATCTGACGTACGGGCTGCCAGCGTGTCTGCAAAGAAAAGCGCGGAACCTCCATGTCGAGTCCCTGTTTCTATCACATGGGTAACTTTCCTGTCGAAGATGATTTCTTGATAATTCCACATGTCCGACGGCAGTTTCAAAGTTCTGATTCCGTGATACTGCATGTTTTTCCATACGCTTGCGTCGTCAAACCAAGTGAAATAATTGTCCCAGACATTCATCGTCTCTGGGTCTTGCGTTTGATCAGCAAGAACACGCAATTTCGGTTTATCCACGGACATCATTCCAAATATAACCTGCAGAATTCTTCAACAACTCGCTCAACGCACCTGGGCATCACATGTACGCCGTCAGGTTCAATTGCCCATTCCCGACAGGAACTAGTCACCATTTCGTAGCTTGGGAAGTAGTCCCAATTCTGTTTATCAATACACATGGTTCGTGCCGCGACCAATAAAGACGCTTTAGACATCGCATTAGCTACTATCGCATCCTCACCCGAGAATGTCCTGCTGAATGGGACCGGGGAAACAGTCAAGATGACTTTCGGAGAGTTTCGGCAGTGGGATTCGATGAGACCACTGATTCTTGCAAGCTCGGCGTATATTTCAAAGAAGTCTGGCATACAGAACACAAATCGCTGTGGAAACAGCTTCAACGCCTCCATCGGTGGCGTGCCATTCAGGATGGTTCGTGTTTCGTTGTCATACCAGAGTTCAGTCTGGCCTAACGTGAGCACGATTACTTCAGCCTCGGTTACAAGCTTGTAGACAGACATCATGTCCCGAAAAAGATCTATAGACTCCTCCAGGGGTAGAGCCACCGACAAATGCTGATGCGGATTTACATATCCGGAGGGCGTTGCAATCAATAGTGACTCTAGCTTGTCATCATCAAAATTTGTGGCGAGTTCCAAGCATTGGGCCATGGAATGTACGCTATATTTGTTTAGGCAACTTCGCTGGTTCTCAAGAGTAAACCCGCGCGTAGAAAAGTACTCTTCGCGTCCCCATCGACCCCCAATTCTGTACTTTTTCGGGAGTGAAAACTCGGAGCCCAAAACTGATATGCCCCTTGCAATAAGACTCTCTTCGATTTCCCGGGCAAAGCAACTACCGAGAGTAAAGAATTTGGAGGTGGAGACAATTTTAAATTTCGGCGAATGCGAAATCAAAGCAAAGCCCTGCGTCCTAAGCCTTGAACCGGCAGACATATCTTCCGCTGCTTCACTCGCCTTGAATAGAGAAAAGCGATTTTTGGTTCTTTTTAATACTGATGCCGGTTCAAATACTTTCATGGTGCCTCTAACGAATGTCTTACCGACGCTTTGATTTAGTCGCTTTGCGATACTTGCGGTGGTGGCCTCATAATGGCTTTGTTCCAGTGATGCGCATATCACGGGGTTCTCTTAATTTGAACTCAGCTGGTTCTTGCTTAAGATCGGTCAGCCCGGCTTCGTGCATTACCTGTGCAAGCGACTTTGGCGTATATCCCCACCGATGCACCATCAGGGGGTCTTTCCATCGAGGATCACCATAAAAAACCCACATGGTGCGCTGCCCCTCGGGCCCTGGTTTTGAACCAAGGTTGGTATCCTTCAAAAATTCCTTGCAGGCAGTTTTCAAATTTGGGCATTCCAAGATCATTCTGCCGCGAGGTTTAAGGACACGCACCCATTCTTTAAGAATATCTACAATTTCCCAGCGCCAAAAATGCTCTACGACGTGAATCGCCAGAATTTCATCGGCGTGATTATCCGGTAAGGATTCTAGTTTACGTATGTCACAAATGATGTCCGGTTGCTTACCGGCGCGTTCTTGCGCAACGTCGATGTTGATGTAGCCAGGCAACAACTTGTCACCACAGCCAAGATTGAAACGTACAAGTGGAATCTCTGCCATCGTAAAATTAAAGCGAGTCGAATAGGTTTTCCCACTTCTTTGCTATGACATCTTTTCGGAACATCGGAACGACGTCAGTTTGAGCTTGGCTTACACTCGAAGCATAATCAAGCGGGTTGTTTAGGAATTTAGGAAACGCCCTTGATCGGATGTCTACAAAGTAATCCTTGAAAGGACGGTAGGATTCGAGCATATCCGCACAAGTCGGTAATCCTAGAGCCAATGCAGTTATTAGCCTGTTGGAGCTTGCTCCGTTTTTTCTCGGATCATCCGGATCGGAAGGAATCAAACAGAAATCGGACTTTGAAGCGGCAACGGTCAATTGCTCAAGGGACCATGGTAGAAATTTGACCTGTATTCTTCCCCAGGTACGGGGCTGTAATTTCACTAATCCATTTCGAAGATTGTTAATCATGCTCTCATTGGTAATGGCAAGAATTCTTAAGGGCGAACGAATTGTCTTACCAATTGTCGGTAATAACTCTAGGAAATACGGGAGATTTGATCCATGCCCGAACCACAAACCAGTAGCCAGTTTGCTTTGCTCGCTTCTTGCTGAGGGTGATTGAAGGTCATCAATCGCATCTTCCACAATGGCTATACGCTTATGAAAATACTTAGATACAGCATTGGCCAGAAGTGAAGTTGAACAAATTACCATGTCAGCCTGAGCCACGACTTCAATATAGAATCGGCTAATATTTTCGCATCTTGCCGAAGCTTGTCTGAGGGTCTCTTTGTCCTTCCAGTCCAGCTTAGGTATATTTTCGAAATGGTTGTCAGTAAAGTCAATTACTACTTTTGCACCTGATGTTTTAGCTTGTTTGATGATATCCAGCCAGTCAGAATACTGACTTGACTTGATAGCAGCATATTTTCCTACGACTATCACAGAGAAATTGCTGGAAAGAGTATTCGAATCTCCTATTGTGAAGTGATATCGCTGAATTTTTGCAGCAACAGCTGCTCTAAGTCTGATAGATGCCAGAGAACTGCAACTGAGAGATTCTGGTGTTAATTGTTCCCCAGGCAGCAACCAATGCACAAACTTCATTTGTATACTCCTAAGCTTCAAGCATAACTAAGGCATTCTAGCTTTGAAGAGTGACGCCTGGCAGTAACGTTCCGAGTAGAAATCCAGCTTTTATCAATGTACTTGCTTTATCCGCAGAGTGTAGACTAGGCGGCCTAATTTGAGAGCGGCGAAAGGTAATAGCCTCAGACTCATTGACAGGTATGATGACCGCCGCGATTTACTACCACCCCGAAGCCTACACCACCGCTGGCCCCAAACTGATGGGGCGCAATGCCGCAGGCGAGTCTTTTCTGCGGGGCTTCTTTACTCATAGCAGGACTGATGCCTTTTGGGTGCAAGCCGGAAAAACTGAGCATGCCCAGGTTTTCGCAGCGCAAGCGCGGGAGTTTGGCCGCAACGAACCGGTCAAACTGGTGAGCAAGAACAATCTTGGGGCTTTGGTGAAGCCGGGAACGCTCTATTTTCCGGGACCTGATATTGTCGATTGTGCCTGGCAGCGGTCATTTTTTGGTCATGGTAGTTGGAGTTTGTGCGGTGTTACCCACACGACATCTTCGGTTGCCGCCATGGATGCCATTGCCGGCTTACTTGTGGCGCCTGTGCAGCCCTGGGATGCCCTGATTTGTACCTCAAATGCAGTGAAGGATAATGTGCAGCGCGTGTTGCAGACTCAGGCGGACTATCTGGCCCGACGCCTGGGCGCATCCCGCCTGATCCTGCCGCAATTGCCGGTGATTCCGCTTGGGATACGCTGTGATGATTTCGAGTTTTCTTCCGCACAACGTAGTGCGGCGCGTGAGCAACTGGCCTTGGGCAATGCGTTGGTCGTCTTGTACCTGGGGCGCCTTTCCTTTCATGCCAAGGCCCATCCGCTGGCTATGTACCAGGCGTTGGAGCGGGCAAAGTCCAAACTGCCGGCTGGCCAGGAAGTGGTCTTGCTGGAATGCGGCTGGCATGCGAACGAGTCCATCCGCAGAGCTTTTGCAGAGGCAGCGGCGCTCGCCTGCCCCAGTGTGCGGGTCATTACTTTGGACGGTCGCATTGAGGCACAGCGTCAGGCGGCCTGGGCGGCGGCTGATGTGTTTTGCTCGCTTTCCGACAATATCCAGGAAAGTTTTGGCATTGTTCCATTGGAGGCCATGGCTGCCGGTTTGCCCGTGGTGGTGAGCGATTGGGACGGCTATCGCGACAGCGTGCGTCACGGCATCGACGGCTATTGCGTGCCCACCCTCATGCCTGCTGCCGGGCTGGGGCGCGATCTTGCCATGCGCCATGCCCTGGGCGTAGATACCTATGACGTCTATTGCGGCAATGCCAGTTCCCTGGTTACTGTCGATGTCGAGGCGGCCGTCCATGCTTTCGCAGAACTGTTTGCATCGCCTGAGTTGCGCAGTCGCATGGGTGAGGCAGGGCGGCAGCGGGCACGGGAGATGTATGATTGGAAGGCGATCATTCCTCGCTACGAGACCTTGTGGCAGCAACTGGGGGAAATACGTTCCAGAGAGGGTAAAGCCTTGCAGGCGCAGACCCACCCTTGGCCGGCGCGCATGGATCCCTTTGCCGCATTCAAAGCTTATCCCAGCACCAGGCTCAAGCCGTCGACAGTCCTGGCTTTGTCCGGGGCCGACAGCATGGAGAGGCTCGGACGTTTGCGTGGGCTGACCATGGTCACTTCGGCACGTCATGTTTTGCCCGAACAGACCGAATGCGAGTCTTTCCTCAT
>Ga0172380_10007785_pt1 | contig 11941 bp, 12 predicted proteins | sample Leawe162metaG_FD_119747 | JGI IMG/M metagenome (GOLD analysis project Ga0172380, IMG submission 119747) | Leachate microbial communities from a municipal landfill in Southern Ontario, Canada - Leachate well 162 metaG | ecosystem: Engineered > Solid waste > Landfill > Unclassified | place... | reverse complement strand
CCTGCCCGCCCAGCACCATCTCGACCAGTTCCATGGTTTCGGCGTCAGTCACTCGCATGCCCTGGATGAACTGGCCCTGCTTGCCGACGCGCTTGAGCAGGTCGTCGATCTGCGGCCCGCCGCAGTGCACCACCACCGGGTTCATGCCAACCAGCTTGAGCAGCACCACGTCGCGCGCGAAGCAGTGCTTGAGCGTGTCGTCAGTCATGGCGTTGCCGCCGTACTTGATGACGATGGTCTTGTCCTGGAAGCGACGGATGTAAGGAAGGGCGGCGGCGAGGATGCCGGCTTCGTCTGCCGGGGAAAGGGTGTGGTCGGTCATGATGGCCTAGGTTCCGGTGAAGCCGGAATTCTAAGCCCTATGCAAAAAAAGCGGGAAGCCGAAGCTTCCCGCCGTGATCGGCCCGAGAGAAGGGGAGGGGGCGGGCCGGATCGGGGTTCAGTCGATAGTCAGTCGCTTGGCAGCGGCGGCCGCCTTCTTCGGCAGCGTCAGCTCGAGTACGCCATCGGTGAACTTGGCCGCGGATTTCGATTCGTCGACGTCCTGGCCGAGCTGGAAGCTGCGCGAGACCTTGCCGAAATAACGTTCGGTGCGCAGGACGCGCTCGCCTTCCTTGACTTCCTTCTCCTGCTTGCGCTCGGCGCTGATCGAGACGACGGAACCGTCGATGTTCACGTGAATGTCTTCCTTGCGGATGCCCGGCAGTTCGGCGTGCACCTTGTAGGCATCGCCTTGCTCCTTGACGTCGATCTTGATTGAGGGAACGTCCACAGGGTTGCCGAAATCGACCGGCCGCACGAAGAAGCCGCGGAAGAAATCGTCGAAGGGGTCGGAACCGGAACGCACGATATTGGCCATGATGTCTCCTTTCAAAAAGTAAGCATGAAACCCATGCCCTCAATATAGGGGAAGACGGCGTGGTTTCAAGGGCTTCGCATAACCCTTATAATCGCTTTCATGTCAAATAGTTGCGAACGGAAGCCCACCTGTCCAGGCTGTGGCCGATCCTTTACCTGCGGGTTGGATGCTGGCTGGGCGCCCTGTTGGTGCGCGGACATGCCGCCCCTGCACTCCCTTCCGGAAACCGGAAGGAGCTGTTACTGCCCGGATTGTTTGAAGCAGAAGCTGGACGGGAAACCGCTCAAGCCGGATTGAAGCGCAGGGGCAGCATGAGAATGGCGTCCCGGTTGCTCCAGGAAAAAACAGCGCGGGCGGCTTCGCGCCAGGGCAACCAACGGTAGCAGAGGTGCTCACCGGGAGCGACGGAGACCGGTTGCGGCGATGGAAACACCAGGCTGAATACATGTTCGACGTTTTCCGTCACGCTGGTTGGATAGCGATGCCGCCATTCCGGGAAGATTTCGTAGCGATTGGTCAGGTTCCAATCGTCCAAGTCCTCCGGCCGAGCGGCGATGCCGGTTTCCTCCGCCACTTCGCGGACCGCGGTGCTGAGCAACGATTCGCCATCCTCCTGGCTGCCGGTGACCGATTGCCAGAATCCCGGATGGGCGGCGCGCTCGAGCAGCAGAACCTCGAGGGCTGGAGTGTGGATCAGGACGAGAACCGAAACCGGTTTCTTCACTCGCTTCTCGGCAGATAGGCGATGCCGTCGGCGTGCATGTCCACCAGCACCCAGAAGGGCACCCGCTCATCGCGCCAGGCGTCGGCCGCAGCGGTAAAAACCTGCAGCGCCGTGGCGAAATCCGCGCTGTGGCGGGTGTGGAAGCCGTCGCAGTGCTCCAGCAGAATGAGATAGCCGACCGCCGGCAGCCAGGACAGGTCGCCGAGGCAGTCGGTTAGGGCGTCCCAGTTGTGTCCGAACCAGTCGGGAAGTTCGAGGGCGGTTGCCAGGCATTCAAAGAGCGCGGCCTTGTCGCGCACCGGAGCAAGATCGATGCGGCAAATGGAAAAGCCGGATGCCTCGGCTGCAGCGAGCAGATCGCCCATACCTTGCTGCGGCGTGTGATAGACCCCAGCGCGGGCGATTTCACGAAGGATTCTCTCGTAATGCTCGCGGTTCATTCGCGTATCTTCCGGAAGCTGCGGTAGTGATCGTTGGTGAAATAATACTCGCCCGAAGTCCGCACATCGCCCGTGCTGTCCCGTCCGGCGACGATGCGCCGCGCGCCGCGATTGCGCGAACCGGGGGTTGGAACGGTGTACACACGGTAATAACCACGCGGCCGTGCGGGCAGTCGCCGCTCGAAATTACCGAAGACCGAGCCGTCCTTGCGGTAGGGAAAGGGACCGCCCTGCTTGATCAGGACCAGCGTTTGCCGGGCTTCGTCAGGAAGGGCTGCGGCCCGGACGGATGGAATGCCCTGATCAACAGACGATTCGCGCGCGGCGGCAGGGGCCGCGACGAGAATCGACAGCAGAAATAAACAAAGGCGCAGCATCACGCCGGCCGATGCTTAGCCTGCCGTAGGCTTTGGGGTTTCGGTCTGGCGCAGGCGGATATGCAGCTCGCGCAGTTGCTTCTCGTCCACCGGCCCGGGCGCGTTGGTGAGCAGGCACTGGGCGCGCTGGGTCTTCGGGAAAGCGATCACGTCGCGAATCGATTCGGCGCCAGTCATCATCGTGACGATGCGGTCGAGGCCGAAGGCCAGTCCGCCGTGCGGCGGCGCGCCATACTTGAGGGCATCGAGCAGGAAGCCGAATTTCTGCTCGGCCTCTTCGGCACCGATGGCCAGCGCGCGGAACACCTTCGACTGGACTTCCTCGCGATGGATACGCACGGAGCCGCCGCCGATTTCCCAGCCGTTGAGGGCAAGGTCGTAGGCCTTGGCCAGACACTTGCCGGGATTGGTGTCGATGAACGCCTCGTGGCCGTCCTTGGGCGAGGTGAAGGGGTGGTGCAGGGCCACCCAGCGCTTGTCTTCCTCATCGTATTCGAACATCGGGAAATCAACCACCCACAACGGCCGCCAGCCGGCTTCCAGATAGCCGCCCGCCGTGCCTTTCTCGTGGCCGATCTTGACGCGCAATGCCCCCAGAGCATCGTTCACGATCCTGGCGCGATCGGCGCCGAAGAACACCAGGTCGCCGTCCTGCGCGCCGGTGCGTTCGAGGATCTGCGCGACGATGTCGGCCGGCAGGAACTTCAGGATCGGTGATTGCAGGCCTTCGATGCCTTTCGCTTTCTCATTTACCTTGATGTAGGCGAGGCCCTTGGCACCATAGATGGCAACGAAGGTGGTGTACTCGTCGATCTCCTTGCGCGTGAAGCTGCCACCGCCGGGGATGCGCAGGGCCGCCACGCGCCCGTCGGTGAGTTCTGCGGCGGCGCGGAAGACCTTGAAGTCCACCGTCTTCATGAGATCGGTGAGTTCGGTGAATTCGAGCTTGACGCGCAGGTCCGGCTTGTCCGAGCCGAAGCGCGCCATCGCCTCGGCATGGCAGAGGCGCGGGAAGGGATTGGGCAGGTCGACGTTCAGGGTTTCCTTGAACACGGTTCGGATCAGTTCTTCCATGATCGCCGTGATCTCGGTTTCGGTGAGGAAGGACGTTTCGATATCGACTTGTGTGAATTCGGGCTGGCGGTCGGCGCGCAGATCCTCGTCGCGGAAGCACTTGGTGATCTGGTAGTAGCGATCGAAACCGGCCACCATGAGCAACTGCTTGAACAGCTGCGGCGATTGTGGCAGGGCGAAGAACTGGCCGGCGTGCACGCGCGAGGGTACGAGGTAATCGCGCGCGCCCTCGGGTGTCGACTTGGTTAGCATCGGCGTTTCGATGTCGATGAATCCCTGCGCGTCGAGGAAGCGGCGGAAGGCCATTGCCACCTTGTAGCGCAGCATCATGTTCTTCTGCATCTGCGAGCGGCGCAGATCGATCACGCGGTGCATCAGGCGCACATTCTCGGAAAGATTGTCTTCGTCCAGCTGGAAGGGCGGCGTGGCGGCGGGGTTGAGAATCTCGATGTCCTGTGCCAGCACTTCGATCTCGCCGCTGGGCAGGTTTGGGTTAACCGTGCCCACTGGGCGACGGCGCACAAGGCCTGTGATTTTCAATACAAACTCGTTGCGGATGCGCTCGGCGGTGGCAAAGGTTTCCTTGCGGTCCGGGTCGCACACGACCTGGACCAGGCCCTCACGGTCGCGCAGGTCGATGAAGATGACGCCGCCGTGGTCGCGGCGTCGGTGTGCCCAGCCGCACAGGGTGACGGATTGGTCGAGGTGGGCGGCATTGACGAGGCCGCAATAGTGAGTACGCATTTCAAATTGCCCAGGAAAAGCCGCGATGGCGGCGCTTTATTGATTCTGCGCCCGTCCGGCAGGATTGCGCATCGGCGGTGCCACCACCCCCATCGAAATGATGTATTTCAAGGCCTCGTCGACGCTCATGTCGAGTTCGATGACATCCTTGCGCGGCAGCATGAGGAAGAAGCCCGAAGTGGGGTTGGGGGTGGTCGGTACATAGATGCTGACGTATTCCCCGTCCAGGTAGTTGACCACATCGCCTCCCGGCTGGCCGGTCTGGAAGGCGATGGTCCAGATGCCTGCGCGCGGATATTGCACCAGAAGCGCCTTGCGGAAGGCTTCGCCGCTTGAGGAAAACAGCGTGTCGGAAACCTGCTTGACACTGTAATACACAGATTTGACGACCGGGATGCGTGACAGCACACCTTCCCAAAAGCGCAGCAAGCGCTGACCGATGATATTGGCGGTGACCAGGCCGGTGAGGAAAACGATCAGCAGGGTGGTAATGACGCCAATGCCCGGAATGTAGATGCCGAGCAGATGCTCAGGACGAATCGCCTCGGGCAGGAGCAGGAGCGTTTGATCCATGGTCCTGACGATGAGCGCCAGCACCCAGGCGGTGATCGCCAGGGGGACCCAGATCAGCAGGCCGGTAATGAAGTATTTTTTCATCCGTTGCCGGCACACGCGCAGCCGTTACAACCCGGCGCAGGCGTACTGTTGCTTTCCTGCTTCGATTCCGCCTTGGCGGTGCTGCCCTTGAAGTCAGTCGCGTACCATCCGCTACCCTTGAGCTGGAAGCCGGCAGCGGTAAGCATCTTGCTGAAGGATTCCTTGCCACATTCCGGGCAGGTCGTCAGTGGCGTGTCGTTGATTTTCTGCAGGAATTCCTTCTGGAATCCGCAGGTGCCGCAGCGATATTCGTAGATCGGCATGGCAGTCTCCAAAAACAGAAGATTATAACCTAAGCTGTTGCGCTGAAAGCGTTAATCCAGATAGACAGGCTAAATACAAATGCTGCCAGTCCGGCCGATTTCAAGCTCTCTGGTGAGGATCAGAACAAGCCGAGGTACTGCTGGGTCAGGGGCTTGCCCCAGAACAGCGCAATGACGGCAGCGGCAGCCAGGTAGGGCCCGAAAGGGATGGGGATGTTGCGGCCATGCCGTGCGAAGACGATAAGGGTGATACCGACCACGGCGCCGACCATGGACGAGGCGAGTATGGTCAGGGGAAGCATTTGCCAGCCTAGCCAGGCACCGACGGCTGCGAGCAGCTTGAAATCGCCATAACCCATGCCCTCCTTGCCAGTCGCAAGCTTGAAGGCCCAATACACTGCCCAGAGCGACAAGTAGCCAGCCACCGCTCCGATGACAGCGCTCTTCAGATCGACATAAGTGCCGTCCAAATTCAGCAGCAGCCCCATCCAGACCAAGGGCAAGGTGATGCTGTCGGGCAAAAGCTGGGTGTCGAAATCGATGAACGTCAGGGCAATCATGCCCCAGATGAAGAGCAGTGCGCCGACACTGGTCCAGCTTGCTCCAAAGCGCCAGACGGCATACCCCGACAGCAAACTGGATAGCGCCTCGACAAAGGGATAGCGCGGACTGATGCGTGCATGGCAGGCGTGGCAGCGCCCTCGAAGAAAGAGATAGCTGAGGAGCGGGATGTTCTCCACCGCGGTAATGCCGTGGCCGCAATGCGGGCAGCGAGAGCATGGTGTCGCGAGCGTCAGCTTTTCAGTCTGGGGCGGCGGTTCGCCGCGCAGTTCCGCGCATTCCGCCATCCAGCCGCGCTCCATCATTTTGGGAAGGCGGTGAATGACAACGTTGAGGAAGCTGCCCACCATCAGGCCCAGTACGGCGGCCAGAGTGGTATAGGCCACCGGCTCCATCAAAAAACTCATGTGGATGCTTCTATCGAGTTGGGTGAGGGCGAATTCATCTGAATGTCAGACAACGGCGCCCAGCTTGAAGATCGGCAGGTACATTGCCACCACCATGCCGCCGATCAGTGTGCCCAGGACGACCATGATCATCGGCTCCATCAGGCTCGACATGGCCTCGACCGCGTCATCCACCTCGGCTTCGAAGAAGTCGGAAACTTTGCTCAACATGGCGTCGAGTTGGCCCGACTCTTCGCCGATCGAAACCATCTGGATGACCATGTTGGGGAACACATTCGCATTTTGCATGGCCACGGTCAGGTTCGTACCGGTACTGACCTCCGACTGGATCTGCTTCGTCGCCATTTTATAGACGTAATTGCCCGCAGCGCCGCCGACGGAATCCAATGCTTCGACCAGCGGAACACCGGCGGCGAACATGGTCGACAGGGTGCGCGCCCATCGCGCCATGGTGGCCTTACGAATAATGTCGCCGAAAATAGGCAGTCGGAGGAGAAGGCGATCCATGACGATCTGCACCTTTTCCGAGCGCTTCCACATGTAGAAGAAGCCGTATATGCCGCCTCCCAGGATGCCGAAGACGATGTACCAGTTGGCCACCATGAAGTCCGACATGGCGATTACGATGAGCGTTGGCGCGGGCAGGTCGGCACCGAAACTCTTGAACACGTCCTTGAAGGAGGGGATCACGAAGATCATGATCACCGCGGTGATGATGATGGCGACGACCATGACGGCGATCGGGTAGAAAAGGGCCGACTTGATCTTGCTCTTGATGGCAAGGATTTTTTCCTTGTAGGTCGCCAGGCGATCCAGCAGGGAGTCCAGGATGCCGGCGGCTTCTCCTGCGTCGACAAGGTTGCAGAACAAGGCGTCGAAATAGAGGGGGTACTTCCGAAAGGCCTGATTCAGCGAGGAGCCTGTTTCCACATCCGCCTTGACATCCATCAGCAGCTTGGCGACCGCCTGATTGGAGGCGCCCTTGCCGACGATGTCGAAAGCCTGCAGCAGCGGCACCCCAGCTTTCATCATGGTGGCCAACTGGCGGGTAAATAGCGTAATGTCCTTTTCGGTGACCTTGCCGCCCCTCTTGAAAGTCTGTTTCTTGACCTTGCTGACAAGGATGCCCTGGCGCCGCAGCGTGGCCTGGACCAGCGCCTCACCGCCTGCACGCATCTCGCCGCGCATCAGCTTGCCGGTCTTGTCCTTGCCCTCCCAGGCAAAGATGTATTCCTTGACTCCCGTGTTTCTTCTGGCTGTTTTGGTCGCGGTTGCCATCTGGTTCCCCCTATTCGTTTGTCGTCGCGAGGACTTCCTCGAGCGAGGTTAGCCCCTGCTTGACCTTGAGCAGCCCGGACTGCCGCAGATCCTTGATACCTTCTTGTTGCGCCTGTTCGGCGATGTCGATCGAGTTTCCGTTGGTCATGATGATTCGCTGGATATCTTCCGAGATCGGCATGACCTGGTAGATGCCGACGCGGCCCTTGTAACCGCTGCCCTTGCATTTGTCGCAGCCGTTCGGCCCATATACTTGCCAGCTGCCGTCGATTTCGTGTTCATGGAAGCCGGCCTGAAGCAGGGCTTCCATCGGTATGGAAATGGGTTTTTTGCAGGAGCACAGCCGGCGTGCCAGCCGCTGGGCCGTGATCATGATGACGCTTGACGCGATGTTGAACGGCGCAATGCCCATGTTCTTCATGCGCTCGAGCGTGGTCGGCGCGTCGTTGGTGTGCAGCGTGGACAGCACCAGATGGCCGGTCTGTGCGGCCTTGATGGCGATCTCGGCGGTTTCCAGGTCGCGGATTTCGCCGACCATGATGATGTCCGGATCCTGTCGCAGGAACGCCTTGAGCGCAACGGAAAAATTCAATCCCGCCTTGTCATTGACGTTGACCTGGTTGATTCCCGGCAGATTGATTTCACAAGGATCCTCCGCCGTGGAGATATTGATGCCTGGCTTGTTGAGCAAGTTGAGGCAGGTATATAGCGAGACGGTCTTGCCGCTGCCCGTCGGGCCTGTCACGAGGATCATGCCATAAGGCCGGTCGATAGCCGCCATCAGCGTCTCGCGCTGCTCCGGCTCGTAACCCAGGGCATCGATGCCGAGCATGGCACTCGAGGGATCCAGGATGCGCATGACAATTTTTTCGCCATACAGCGTGGGCAGGGTGCTGACGCGGAAATCGATGGCGCGGGTTTTCGATAGCACCAGCTTCATGCGGCCGTCCTGCGGAACGCGTTTTTCGGATATGTCCAGCCGGGAAATCACCTTGATGCGGGAGGCAATCTTTTCCTTGATGACCAGGGGAGGCTGGGCGATTTCGCGCAGAACGCCATCGGTGCGGAAACGGATGCGGTAATACTTCTCATAAGGCTCGAAGTGGACGTCCGAGGCGCCTTCATTGATGGCATCGAGGAGGATCTTCTGGATGAAACGGACAACGGGCGCGTCGTCCACTTCGACCGAGCCGGTATCGGCACCGGCCGCCTCCTCGGTTTCGTCGGCCAGCTCGAGATCCAGGTCGTCGCCTGCCAGTTCATTGAGTTTGGTCTCTGCCGTCTCCGACAAGCGCTGAACGAGGGGCACCAGCTTGCTGACTTCAACCACCACCGGATCGACTGCCAGGCCGGTCTGGAAACGGATCTCATCCAGGGCGCGCAGATTGGTCGGGTCGGCCAGGGCGACGGCGATGCGATTGCCGCGTTTGGTCAGGGGAATGACCTGGTGGGTTTGCATCAACTTGCGGTCGATGGCACCCGGAGGAAAATGGCTTTCTTCAAACGCATTCAGGTCGAGCAGGGGATAGCCGAATGTTTCTGCGGCAAAAGTGGCGATGTCCTTTGCGTTAAGACGGCCGCCGGAAATGGCCTGATTGACAAATCCTCCCCCGGAACCAGTGCCCTGGGCGGCAAATGCCTCCGCTTCAGCCTCCTTGAGACGGCCTTGCTGGACCAGCGCGCGTGCCAAGCCGCTGAGAGTTGTCTGGAGGGATGCAGCCATTGGTTCCCGGGGCTAATTGAAATTCCAACTGATTATCTCAGGCGATGATGCCCTTCCGCCCCGGTTTTGTAAAGACTATCAGGTGGTTGGAGCGGATTGTTGAGTTCCTTGTTGTGTCGGGGTGAGGCGCCGTCAGTCGGGTGGCTTGAACAGCCGGACCGTCTTCACCATCCGGTCCTGCGTCTGGATGATTTCCATCGCCACGCCTGCGATTTTCAGCGAAACCCCGGTCTCAGGAATATCCTGAAAATATTCAAGAATGAGGCCGTTCAGGGTTTTGGCGCCCTCCAGTGGGAGTGCCAGATTGAGCTTGCGGTTAAGTTCGCGCAGGCTGCGTCCGCCATCCACCAGCGTGCTGCCTTCGGCGTCCCAGACAATTTCGTCGCTGTTGCCGGGTAGAGTGGTGGTGAACTTGCCGATGAGTTCCTCAATGATATCTTCGAGTGTCACCAAACCCTGGATCTCGCCGTACTCATCCACAACCAGGCCGATGCGTTCCCGGTTTTCCTGGAAGAATTGCAATTGCGTATAGACGGGGGTTGCGGCCGGAATGAAATACGGTTCGGCAAGTTGTTCGCGCAGGCATGCCTTGTCCATGCTGCCTTCCAGAAGCGTCGCCAGCAAGCGACGCTGGTGCAGGATGCCGATGATGGCATTCAGGTCGTTCTCAAAGACCGGCAGGCGCGTATGGTAGCTGGTGGCCAGCTGTTGGCCAATCTCTTCGATGGGGGCGGCAATATCGATTGCCTCGATTATGCCGCGCGGAATCATGATGTCCTCGACCGTAATGTTTTCCAGATCGAAAAGATTCAGCAGGATGGACTGGTGCTGACGGGGAATGAAATGCCCCGCCTCCAGAACCAGCGTACGCAATTCCTCCGGTGAAAGCTGGGGCATCTCGCCGCTGCCCTTGGGTTTCAGGCGCGTCAGGATGAGCAGGGTCTCGACGAAGAGATTCACGAACCACACCACGGGCTGGAAAAGACGCAGCAGGGGGGTGAGCAGGAAGCTGACAGCCGGGGCGAGCCGGTCGGCATTGCCCGCACCGACTACTTTCGGCGTGATCTCGGCAAAAACCAGGATCAGGAATGTGACGAACAACGTCCCGGCGCCGAGAGCCCAGTCCTCCTCGCCGAAAAGCTGGATGGCAATGATGCTGACGAGCGTGGCTGCCGCGGCGTTGATCAGGTTGTTGAAGAGCAGGATGACGCCAAGCAGCTTGTCTGTGCGAGCCAGCAGGTCCAGTGCCAGTCGTGCACCACGGTGTCCTCCCTGGGCCAGATGCCGCAACCGAAAACGGTTGGCCGCCATCATGGCGGTTTCGGCCAGCGAGAAAAAGCCGGAAATAACGAGGAGAACAGCCAGCGCTGCAAATTGCGCCGAGATGGGAACGTCAGTCAAGCGGAGCGTTCAGGCAATGCGGATGGTTCAGTATCGCGGTGAGGCGGATGCCTGTCAACCGGCGCGGCCGAGCACGACTTCCAGCACGAAGCGGCTTCCTACGTAGGCAAAGAGCAGCGCGACAAAGCCGGCCAGCGTCCAGTGCAATGCTTTGCGGCCGCGCCAACCCCAAGCGTGGCGACCGACCAGCAGGGCGGCGAATATCACCCAGGAAATAATGGAGAAAAGCGTCTTGTGGTTGAAGGTGAGCGCCTTGCCGAATACTTCTTCGGAGAAGACGATGCCCGAAGCCAGGGTCAGTGTGAGCAGGACGAAGGCGATGGTGATGAGCCGGAACAGCAAGGCTTCCATTGTCAGCAAGGGGGGCAGGCTGGCGAGCGGCCGCGTTAATTCTCCTCGGTGCAGGCGTCGTTCGGCGATCGCCATGATGATGGCGTGGAGTGCGGCGAGGGTGAACAGGCTGTAGGCCACCATGGCTATGAAGAAGTGGGCACGGAACATGGCCGAGGTGACATTGGCCAGCAGGTGCTGGCCGGGAAACAGGCCCGGCAGGAGCGTGCATGCGGCCGCCAAGGGCAGGACCAGAGGCTGCAGGCCCTCCAGCCGGGCATGGAAGCTTTCCACCCAATAGATAAGCACGGCGAGCCAAAGCATGAGTGAGAGTGCCGCGGAGAAGCCAAAACGCATGCCGCCGCCCCCGAACAACTCGCCATAGAGCACATCCCCATGCAGCAGCAGGACAAGGGCGAGGGCAAGCCTTTCCCAAGGGAGTATTCCTTGCGGCGTCCGGGTCGCAGCTTGTCCCCAGCGCGTGCGCCAGAAATGAAAGCCGAGAAGAGCGTACAGTGAAGCGGGAAGCAGATGCGGTAAAATCCCTTGCATATCGCAAGTCTACATCCTTCCCGGAGCAATCGGAACATCATGCTGGATAATCTGACGCAGCGCCTCTCCCGCGTCGTCAAGACGCTGCGCGGACAGGCGCGTCTGACGGAAGACAACATCTCGGATGCTTTGCGCGAAGTGCGGATGGCCCTGCTGGAAGCCGATGTCGCGCTGCCGGTGGTCAGGGATCTGGTTGCCCGCATCAAGGAAAAAGCGATTGGCCAGGAGGTGCTCGGCAGCCTTACTCCCGGTCAGGCCCTGGTGGGTGTTGTGCACCGCGAACTCGCCGAACTGATGGGGGGTGCGCACAGCGGCCTCAATCTCGCCGTGCAGCCGCCTGCAGTCATCCTGATGGCCGGCCTGCAGGGCGCCGGTAAGACCACGACGACCGGCAAGCTGGGCAAGCTCCTCAGGGAGCGCATGAAGAAGAAGGTGCTCTCGGTCAGCGCAGACGTATACCGGCCGGCGGCGATCCAGCAGTTGAAGCTGGTTGCCGAACAGGCCGGCATCGACTTCTTCCCCACGCAGGCCAGCGACAAGCCGGCTGCCAT
>Ga0172380_10007784_pt1 | contig 11942 bp, 14 predicted proteins | sample Leawe162metaG_FD_119747 | JGI IMG/M metagenome (GOLD analysis project Ga0172380, IMG submission 119747) | Leachate microbial communities from a municipal landfill in Southern Ontario, Canada - Leachate well 162 metaG | ecosystem: Engineered > Solid waste > Landfill > Unclassified | place... | reverse complement strand
TTAAATCAACACCAAGGGCTGTAGCGATACAGCCCTTTTTTTACTTGCTACGCCCATTGCTGCGGGGTAAACTTGCAAAAAATGGGAGGATTTGGTAGGATAGAATTATCTTTAAAAACAAGGAGGAAAAATGATAAGAATTGAATTGCACGGATTTGGTGGAGAGAGGAAAGATTTAAAATTAAAAATCTTCGACCTCTTCAAAGGCAAGCCGTACTACAAGGAGATACGGGTTGAGACATGCTTCACCGAAGTTAAAAACGGAGAAAACAGTGACCAGCCGTATATCCACCTTATTATCCCTCGTAGCGAAAGAGTTCCTAGCGGGGAAATTATTGGGATACTTCGTACTTTGAACTTTGCTGTTGATTACATGGAAAGTGTAGTATTCTGGCCATTCGATGAAAGTGAACCGGACTAATCGAGATACAACAGGGTGAGGCATTGCCTCACCCGTTTTTTATTTGTATGATTAAATTATGTCTGATACGAAAATTGTAAAAACTTCATACTCTGCTTTGGATGCTTTTAAACAGTGTCCGCTGAAATATAAGTTTCAGGTAATTGACAGGATTAAAGCCCCAAAAACAAAAGAGGCAGTTTTTGGCGACAGAATCCACAAAGCGCTGCAATTCTTGCACTCAAAACAAATGCCCTCTCCTCCCCTGGATGAAATACTGAATTATTTTAAAGAAATCTGGCCCACCGATTTTTTCCAAGACGAGCAAGAAGATTTGATTTATTTTTCCGAAGCAATAAAAATCCTTAAACATTATTACGAACATTATTTAAAAATCAAAGATAATTTTACCGTGCTTGGCACTGAAACCAGATTTGAGGTTTTGCTTGAAAATCCGCAAAGCAAAAACGAAAAATGCCTTTTGGCTGGAATTGTGGACAGAATTGATAAAACTAAAACAGGAATTGAAATTATTGATTACAAAACAACAAAAAAACTTCCTTCGCAGGAAGATATTGATAATAGTATGCAGATGTCGCTTTATTGTTTGGGCGTTATCAATCGCTGGCCTCAATTCGCCAGCTCTGGAATAGAAAATATTAAACTTACTTTCTACTATTTGAAACACCAGGAATCAATTTCCACATCCAGAACCAAGCAGCAATTAGAGCACATACAAACACAAATATGGAATCAGCTAAAACAAATCGAAACCAGCAAATTTGAACCCATACCCTCTCCTTTGTGCGACTGGTGCGGATATAAAAAAATCTGCCCGATGTGGAAACATCTCTATAAGGAACAGATAAGCATTGATGATGAACAGGCAAAAAAAGTGGTTGATGAGTATTTTTCTTTAAAAGGACAGAACAGCCAGAATAATAAAAAATTGAAGGAATTGCAGGGAATTATCGAGGTTTATTTGAACAGGGAAAAAATTGAAAGGGTTTTCGGCAATTCCGGGTACATTACCCGTTTGATTCAAACCAGAAAAGGTAGTTATGACATAAAAAAATTGGAGGAGATTATTAAAACACTCCCCCAACCCATTCAGGAACAGCTGCACCAGGCGAAAACCACTGATAAGCAGTATAAAATAATCAAAGCTAGCGCGAAGAAGATTCCAAGCCCTTAATTAAAACCGGTTCTTTGTCAGGCGCAGACAATCTGCCGAGCCCGAACGCAATTAAAGCAATCAGGATAATAATTAATACAATGAAGGTATCACGGCTCTTGAAATAATTTTTTAGATGTGATAGCATAAAAGTCTATGGCAACAACTAAATCTGCGGGCTCGACTAAGCTAGGACGTGACTCGCAGCCAAAATATTTAGGAGTTAAATTATACCAGGGCCAAAAAGCCAAATCTGGAAGCATTATAATTCGCCAGAGAGGGACAAAATTTATCCCCGGCAAGAATGTCCGCCGAGGAAAAGATGATACGCTTTATGCAGTCAAAACCGGGGTGGTTAAATTTAAAACTAAAACTAAAAGTAATTTTGACGGCAACACAAGGTTGATTAAGATTGTTGAGGTGGTTTAACCTCGTCAATTATAATCAATTTTATTTCCGCTTCCAAACCGTGGTCAAATGCGATTATTACAGGATATTCTCCAACCTCTTTTATAGGTTGGGGAATTTTTATTTGGCTTTTCTTTATATTGAATCCCCTGTCTTTGAAAAATTGGCTGATTTTAACGTCGTTTATAGAACCGAATAATTTTCCCGTTTCATCCGCTTTTGCCGGCACTTCTATTTCCAAGCCGTCAATTTGTGAAACTGTTTCTTCCACTACTTTTAACTCTTGTTCCGCTTTTTGAGCTTCGGTTTCCTGTTGGGCCGCCAATTCCTTTATTGCTTTTTCCGTGGCTTGTATTGCCAGTTTTCCGGGAATAAGAAGGTTTCTGGCATGGCCGTCAGCCACTTTTTTAATGTCGTTTTTCTTGCCCAGATTTTCTACGTCTTTCAGTAAAATTACTTTCATAATTGTTATTTATTTAACAATTCAATTGCCTTGTCTAATTGGGGATCCTTGCCATTATTATAATTATCCTCAGTCAGTTCAATTTCGACATCCGGCTTCAATCCTTCATCGGCAATAGAAGTGCCTGACGGCGTAAGCCATTTAGCAACCGTGATTTTTAGCGACGAGTCGTCGCTAAATGTCTCCATCTCTTGGACAGAGCCTTTGCCGAAAGTTTTTTCACCCACTAATTTTATTCCTTTAATATCTCTTAGTGCGCCTGCCATGATTTCTGAGGCTGAAGCAGAACCGCCATTAACCAGGACTATAGCCGGAAAATTCTGGATGCCGCTGTATCCTTTGCTGTAATACTCCTCTGTTTCTCCGTTTTTAAATTCTTCCTTTAATACAATTGAATCTTTTGGCAGGAACCAACTGCTTATATCAACTGCTGTTTCCAGATATCCTCCGGGATTATTCCTTAAATCAATGATTATTTTCTTCGCATTGCTTTTTAAAACTTCAGAAACAATATCTTTGAATTTTGAAGGAAGATTGCCTGTAAACTGGTAAATTCTTATATAAGCAATGTCATTATTTTTTATTTCAAATTTTATGACCGGAACTTGGATTGTGTCTCTGGTAAGAGTAAATTCTTTAGGTTCGCCGAAACTCTTTCTATTGATAGTCAAGGTCACTTGCGTCCCTTTTTTACCCCTGATTAAATCTACAGCTTCTTCGACCTGCATATTATCGGTTGAAGTACCGTTTATTTTTATAATCTGGTCTCCGGCTTTTATGCCTGCACGGAAAGCAGGTGTTCCTTCAATCGGCGTGACTACTGTCAATATTTTTTCTTTTAATCCCAATTCCATGCCTACTCCTTCAAAACTATCGTTGCCGCTCACGCTTTTTATAAATGATTCAGCCTTTTCCGGCCTCATAAAGACCGTATAATCATCGCCCAAAGAATCGGTCATGCCTTCTATTGCGCCGTAAAGGATTTCTTTATAATCAATCTTCTCGCTGTTAACGTATTTTTCCTCTATAGTTTTTAATGCCTGCCAGAACAAACTGAAATCAACTGGTTCCGGCTTTCCAAGTTCGCGATTAAAAAATATTCTGTCCGAGGTTGTTGATTTTCCCGTTATTTTTCCGCCAATGAAAAATCCTGTGCCGAATATTAATCCGGCTGCGATGATTACAATAATAATTCGTATATATTTTCTGTTAAAAACCATATTTTTTGAAATACTTTATTGCGCTGATAATATGCGTTCTTGCATATTTGTTAAATATTAAATCGAATATTGCTCCGAATTTTTTGCTGCTGCGGTGGTAATAATGCGCCATTTTGGCAGAAGGAAGATAAACTACTTTGTATCCCTTTTGCCAGAATCTTCTACACCAATCAGCATCGTCAAAATACATAAAGAATTCTTCATCGAATAATCCGACTTTTTCTATTGCTTCGCGTCTAACCAGTATTGCCGAGCCCTGAGCCCAATCAACCTCTCTGTTAGAATTTTTATCCCAATCAGCCATTGTAAATTTATCGAGAACCATTTTACCCCATTTTGTTTTTCCTAAAAACGTACGCCTAGCAATTACGGTTTTAAAATTCGGATTTGAAAAACAAGACGCCTGTATATTATTTGTAAAATCCACAAGTTGCGGGGCAACAATGCCCACTTTCGGGTTTTCATCCATAAAATCAGCCATTTCCGATACAGCGTTTCCTAATATTATAATATCAGCATTCAGTATTAAAACGCAATCCCCTTCCGATGCTTTAATCCCCGCATTAACTGTTTTAGAATAGCCGAGATTTTTTCTGAATGCGACAAATTTAACTTCCGGATGCTTTTCTTTTATAAAATTCCGATTATCTTCTTTTGATTCGCTGTCAGCGACAAATACTTCATAATCCAGACCTTTCACGGTTTCTTCAATTGATTTAATGCAAAGATTCAGCAGTTCAGGAGTATTGTGGTGACTTATAATTATTGAAAGCTTGTTCATTATTCGAAAATTTTCTGGCAAGCTTCTCTGATTTTATCAAAATTGCCATTTGTCGGCAAAAGAACGTAAATCCCATTGATTTTTGTTTCGTAAAGCAATCCTTCGGGCGAGTTTTCGAAAACTTTTCTGATAATATTGTCTGTTTCTGCTTTTTTTGCCAGTTTCAGCAACTCCGGAATCTGCCATGGACTGACATCGGTTCTTACATTTTTTTCCAAGACATCTATTATACCCCCGACCTTTAGCGGGTCGCTTAAAATGCCCAAAGACAAAACTTTGTCTTTTATTGCCATTAAAACCTGCTGCTGCCTGCGCGCGCGGTCAAAATCATTGCTTGAGAACCTGGAACGCACATAAAGCAAAGCAGCTTCGCCATTCAATGTCTGCTCGCCGGCTGGTACGCCGAACGGTTTGCAATTTTGGCCATTGCTATCGCATCCCCATTGCTTACCTTCGATAAAAGGTTGGTCTAAATGGATTGTTATTCCGCCTAATAATTCAATAATATCCTTAAAAGCATTGAAATTTATTGATGTTGCATAATCTATGTAAAGCCCAGTGGCATAAGCAACGGTTTTTTTGGCATAATCAAGTCCATTATCGTATTTTTTAAAGCCCACTGCATAAGCAGCATTGATTTTTTCATAATTTGCTTCGCCGGGCAATTGCAGATAAAGATCGCGCGGAACAGAAATTAGGGCAATCTTGCCGGTACTTTTCTGAAAACTGATAATCATTAAGCCGTCAGTAAGAAATCCGCCATCAGGGTCGCCTTCTCCTCGGATTCCCAAAAGCAGAAAATTTATCCTATCTTCATCTTTTGGCGGAGTATATTCTGCTGTGGGTAGTTTTCCAAAGATTTTTTCCCAGGCAATGTTTTTAATCGTGATAATCTTGCTTAAAGCAGAGCTTGTTTTAAAAACATAAAAAGCCGGGACAATTAAAATAATTATTATCAAAGCCCAAATCACCAATTTTTTCTTATTGGTTTTTTTCGGCAGCTGCGACTCATCTCCTGTTTCCACGTGATTATGCCTTTTAAATATTTTTTTGAAGCCCCTCGGCGGTCTAATTGAATCTAACATAATTTACTTTTTTATTTTTCATTATCAATTTTCTTTTTCCCAGCATTTTGGGAAATAATTTTAAAATTTCAAATTTCGCCAGCAAAACTTTTGGTTCGAAAAACAATAAATATAATCCGAATTTAATCTGTCTTTTCAAGAACTGCGGATTAAAAAACGACCTAAATGGAAGATTTTTAATAAATGTAAGCCAGGTATTGCGCCAGCTGATTCTGCGCATCCATAATGACTGCGATTTTCTGGTTTTTTTGAATTCTTTCCATCCCTTGCCTACTGATTTTGAGCTCGTTCTATCATGCCAGACAACTGCATCCGGGTTGAAAACTACTGACCATCCGCGCCAATTTAAGCGCCAAGCTAAATCAACATCCTCGCAATAACAAAAAAAGTCTTCGTCTAAGTACTCGTGATTTAATTTTATATCATTTAAAGCAATCCGTCTATATGCAGGAGCTACGCCATTCACGCCGAAGATTTTATAATTGTATTGGTTATCATCTTCTTTCCCTTGTCCGGCATCAATTATACGGCCTGATTTAAAAACAGTAAATCCGACTGTATCTATAATCTTGGTTTTCAAGTTATTATTGAGCTGGTAAATCTTTCCCTGAACTGAACCAATTTTGGAATCTTTTTCAAAACTGCTGACTACTTCCTGGACAAAATCCTTATCCAGAATAGTATCAACATTCAGTAAAATAACATATTCTCCCCTGCTTTCTCTAATTCCGACATTGTTTCCTTCGGCATAGCCAAGGTTTTTTTGATTTTGAATTACTCTTTTATTCCCTTTGTAGCTTTCTAGGATTTCTTTCGCTATTTCAATACTATTGTCTTTTGAACCATTATCAACAACCAAAATCTCTATATCCGAATAGGTCTGCCCGAAAACCGAATTCAAACAATTCTTGATATACTTTTCCGAGTTGTAATTTAAAATAATTATTGATACAAACTTATTCATCTTTTAAAGCAATTTCGGGATTGTTTTTAATCGCATAAATCATCCCTAAAATTGTTAAAAATATTAAAAATACCCGTTCGTCCAGCAGGGCAATATCGAATAAGCTATAGCCGAAAGCCCAAACCAGATAAATAAACAATCCTGTGATTAAAATTCTTGTTTTTTGCGGCAAATTTAATTTTAATACAAAGAAAACCACAGACAGGATTTCCCAGACCATAAAGACAATCAGAATAAAAGCAAATAAGCCATTTTCAACCAAGAAATTGAGATATAGATTATGAGCTGAAGAACCGGCCTTGGCCAAAGCTATATCTTGCCCAAGTACTACTGGAAAATTTCCTGCCCCAATTCCTAGCAAGGGGTGTTCTTTAAAGCTTTCTAAAGAACGTTTCCAGATGTAAATTCTGCCTTGATTTGATAATTCGTCTAAATCCAGAATAGAAGCCAATCTTTTTAATATCAAAGCTGCGTCGCTTTGTCCTGCATGTTCTCTAAATTGGGGAATTGTGGTAAAGGTCGAAGCAATGGGTATTAAAAATACGAAAATCACAAGTACTGCAAGAACACATGAAACACAACGGGTAAAATTCATTTTTTTAAACAGTAAATAAATGGCTGCTAAAAATCCAAAAATAATACCGAGCCAAATTCCTCTGGTTCCAGAAAGAACGATAAAAAACATTGTGAGTATTAGCCAAATCCATTCTTTGCGGAATTTTTCTTTAATCTTCGTGATAGCCAAAGAAATAATAAACGGTAAAGTCAATAATAAATACAGAGCAAAACTATGCGGATCAGTAAAAGAACCGAAGAGCCGGATAACTGACGGACCACTGGGAGAATTGGCAAACCAGGCGTTATCGGTTTTGATAATCTGCCTTAAATTCTCCCCGTAAAATCCTAAAGAAAAATGGTCAGCCCACCAATCCCAGAAACTGCCGATAGTGAAAAAATAAGTGCTGATTAATTGTCCTAAAGCAATGAGAAACACGATTGCAGAAGAGATTAATACGGCTTTTACTGCTTTTTTGAAAATAATCTTGTCTTTAATAGTATCCCTGACAATAAGAAATATTGCCGCCAGATTAATTAAATAAATAATTTTTTTGATTGCTGCTATTTTATCAATTGCCGGCAATATGGAAAGAATTAAAACCAACAACAACAGGGCAGATAAAATTTCCAAGCGTTTCATTTTTATAAATTTTATTTGTTTTTGGGAAAATAGCCATTTTAAGAACAATACTAAAACGAATATTCTTCCCGCGCTTAAAGAATCGAAACTTTCAGTAATCGGTAAGGCGACAAAAATCGGAATTGAGGCAATAAATAAAATCAAACCGTCTTCCATTTTGCTGAAAATAAAATAAAAGACCATTATTCCGGACATGATTAAAGCTGCTTCCCGCGGAATCAGACCGAATGCAACCAATAATACAACCATGATCTCAAGTCCCAAAATAACATAAAAGGTATTTTTATTTTGCATAATTTGATAATACTTTTAATGTTTCTTCTGCGGTTTTGCGCCAGGAAAATTTGGATGCTTGCTCTAAACCTTTTTCAATCATCTTTTTTCTTAAGTTTTCATCTGTTAATATTTTAATCATTTTTTCTTTAATTTCATTTATATTATTTGTATCGTTAATCCATATTGGATAATCCCCTATGACTTCGGCTAAAGAAGTCATTTTCGTGGTTAAAACAGGCGTTCCGCTTGCCATTGCTTCTAGGATCGGCAAACCAAATCCTTCGTATTCAGACAACCAGACAAAAAGTTCTGCGCCCTGGTAAATGTTTTTCAGGTCGTCTGCATTAACGTATTGTACCCTTTTAATGGTATTTATTTTATCAATATGCTGCGCTGGTCGGGTTAAATCCCTGCCGCTGATTAAGAATCGGTAATTCGGATTTTTTTCTAATACTTCTTCAAGGGCTTTTATAGATTCCAAAACATGCCGCCTATTAAAAATACTGCCGGTAAAAAACAGATATTTTTTGTCAATTTCATATTTTTGTTTTGATTTCTGGATTTCCTGTTTGTTTTTTTGGTTATTAAAATTCCCGTCAGCTGCCAGATAAATAGTATAAATCTTCTCTGGAGAAATTTTATAATTTTTAATAATTTCCTGCTTAGTGTATTTTGAACAAGCTAAAATTGCTTTGGATGTTTTAATTGCCAGCCAAGACAATAATCTGAATGGCAATTTATAATTCCAGCTAATCCATTCCGGATGGGTTTTAAAAGAAATATCGTGGATAGCCGTAATTGTGGGAATAAAACAGAAGAAAGGACGCATGTAAAACGGCAAAAATAAAATATCCAGCTTATCTTTTTTTGCTGCCAGTGGCATAAAAACATTGTAAAACAAAGCCGTGCTTTTAATTGGAGTTCTGACTAGTTTTTTAATAAATACAGGGGAATCCAAATATTTTTCCTGCGGAATTATGTCCTTAAAATATAAAATAAACTGATATTCATCAGGATTTAATTTACTCCACTCTTTTAAAATCTGGCTCAAATAATTGCCGCCAGCTCCTAATTTCTCTTGTTTTTCGATTGTGTGAGCTTCTATTCCTATTCTCATCTTTATTTTCTAATTCTATCAAAATTAAGCCGAATGGTCAAAACCCAGCGCCCTGTATAGGAGCTGGGTTTTTAATGTTGTTTTGCGTAATTCAAATTATTGTTCTCCGGTAGGAGGTTCTTCAGTCGGTCCTTCTGGACTTGATGGTCCTTTTTTCTTGAAAACAAACAACAGAACAACCACCAAAACAACAATTATTCCGATAATCCACCACATAATATTTTTTACCCTGTTAAATTTCGCCTCTGGCGAACCCCGATTTATCGAGGATTTAACGGGGTGAATTAATTATTATTCTTCTTTAATGATAACATATTTTTAAATGTCAAGTAAATAAGACCTCCTACTCCTTTAGATATTCTGCTGATTCTTCGCGGTTCTAAAATTAGTCTCCATAACCATTCTAAGCCGATTCTTTGTAAAAATTTGGGAGCGCGTTTAACATTGCCGGAAATAAAATCAAATGCACCGCCGACTCCGATAGCCAATTTTACACTGGGCATTTTATTCAGATTTTCATAAATAAATTTTTCTTGCTTCGGGCTTCCCAGTCCAACCAATAAAGTTTCCGGCTTGATTGAATTTATTTTCTCAATTACCAAATTAAAATCTTGGTATCCGTCTTCATAACCGACTACACAATCGCCCAGTTTTTCCGCAGTTTTTCTGGCCACGCCCATTTTTCCGCCAAAAAGGAAAAGTTTTGAGTTTAAACGATGTATTAAATCCACTCCGTAAATGTTTTGCTTTAATTTTTTACCCAATAATCTTGCCATTAACCATAATCCCCTGCCTTCGCATAAGCAAAAATCAGCTGAATTTAAAATCTCTTTGAATTTTTCATCTTTTTGCGCCCTGACCACGAATTCCGAATACGGCAAAACCACAAATCCCTTTATTTGTTCAACTGTTTCATCCATTGTCAGATTATCAAATTTTATTCCGAATAAATCAATTTTCATTTCCTTCTAAATTAATGCTTTCCAGAACCGTGTATTCTGGGCCGGTTCTTTTTAGATTGCTCTGCATTACTTCAATTGTTTCAACCGGGATTGAGGCTATGAATGCATCATCGATTTTCGGCAATTCCCTGGCAATCTGACTTTTAAATCTCGCCAGGGTGATATGAGGGCTAAAAGCCCTGATATTTGACCCATTTTCCAAATCATTTTGCAAATTTGCCAGTTCCTGGCTTTTTTCTCCTTCGACCCAGAACATTCTCGGCATCTTGCCAGGTGGTCCGGTAATTATTCTTTTAAAATTAATAGAAAACGGCTGGTGTTTTTTCGCCACTGCTTTAGCCATTTTGCAAATCTCATAAGTTTCATCATCAGTAGCATAACCGATAAAAATAAGGGTAATATGAAGATTGTCTTTTTTTGCCCAGTTAATAAATTTCCTATCTAGATCAATCCATTTTCTCTGCCAATCTGCCAATTTCTTTTTTATTCCATCCGGCAGATTTATAGCAATAAATATTCTGCGTTTATTCATATGCCTTTATTATAACATTTTGAAGTGATAAAATGAAAAATATGCTAATTAAACCAGTTCGGGGCATACATTCCGAGATACACGCCATTGCCAAAGATATCAGCGAGTACTGCGAAGAGCCGAAAAAATTCGCGCTCTATTTGGGAGTGATAAAAAGAATCGGCAAGAACAGGGCGTACCAGATATTTTCGGAAATGAAGCAGTTAAAAGACATAGAATCGCGTGCAAAGCTTTTTATGTATTTATCTAAAAGCAAAAATGATTCTAAAAATCCAAATAAATAAAAATAATCCCATATTGAGAAAAAAAACAGAGCCAGTTGCTGAAATAACCGGCGAGATTTTAAATTTGATAAAAGACATGAAAGAAACAATGGCTAAAGATAACGGAGTCGGCTTATCAGCTAATCAAATCGGGAAAAGTATTCGTTTGTTCATAATCAGTCCGGAGTTGTCTAAAAAACAAGTATTCATAAATCCGAAAATAATCAAGCTATCCAAAAAAACCGAAACAATGGAAGAAGGATGTTTGAGTTTACCGGATATTTTTATTCCAATTGAACGGGCAAAATCATTGAAAATAAAAGCCAGTGATGAGAAAGGTAAAGAATTCAAACTAAAAGCCAAAGATTTATTAGCGCGCGCAATCCAGCATGAAACAGACCATCTTAATGGAATTTTAATCTGCGACAATGCCAAATAGAATACGCACAATTTTAATGGGGACGCCGGAGTTTGCAGAGAACATTTTCTCTAAATTTTATGATACCCTAAACAGCCAATTTGAGGTCATTTCCGTTATAACCGCCCCTGATAAGCCGGTTGGCAGAAAACAGGTATTTACCCCCTCCTCAGTCAAAAAATGGGCTCTAAAGGCCAGTTTAAGCGTCCTGGAGCCAGACAAGGTTAGGAAGCCAGAATGGGTGGCAAAAATCAAGGATTTGGCTCCAGATTTGATCATTTTAACTGCCTATGGCCAGATTATCCCGCAGGAGATTTTGGATATTCCCAAATACCATGCCCTAAATATCCATCCTTCACTTTTACCCAAATATCGCGGAGCATCCCCTATCCAATCAGTGATTCTGAACAACGAAACTGAAACAGGAGTTTGTTTGATGATTATGGATGCGGAAATGGACCATGGAGAAATAATTTCCAATTCCAAATTTCTGATTTCTAATAAACTCACGTATAAAGAATTATCAAAACAATTGTCAGATGCGGGCGCGGAGTTATTGATTAAAACTTTGCTTGATTATGTTGAAGGAAAAATAAAACCGCAGGAACAAGACCATTCAAAAGCGACTCTTTGCAAATTGATTAAAAAAGAAGATGGAAAAATTGATTGGAATAAATCAGC
>Ga0172380_10007783_pt1 | contig 11943 bp, 11 predicted proteins | sample Leawe162metaG_FD_119747 | JGI IMG/M metagenome (GOLD analysis project Ga0172380, IMG submission 119747) | Leachate microbial communities from a municipal landfill in Southern Ontario, Canada - Leachate well 162 metaG | ecosystem: Engineered > Solid waste > Landfill > Unclassified | place... | reverse complement strand
TACACTTTCGCCTATTCCCATTCCCAATGCGATAATTAGATCCTTTAGTTCTTCAAATTCCATGATTTTGTCAAGACGTGCGCGCTCGGTATTAAGTATTTTTCCACCGATAGGAAGAATCGCCTGAAACTTTCTATCTCTTCCCTGTTTTGCTGTGCCGCCTGCAGAGTCTCCTTCAACTAGATAAATTTCACTATACTCAGCTCGCTTTTCTTGACAGTCAGCGAGTTTTCCTGGGAGCGATCCGCCTTCAAATGCGCCTTTTCGAAGTATCGCATCTTTTGCAGCGCGTGCTGCAAGACGGGCGCGAACTGCCAATTGTCCTTTTGCGACAACTGTTTTTGCCTCAGTTGGATTCTCTTCAAAATAGTTATCAAGTCCTTCTTTAACAACACTTGCAACAAGTGTTGCGATTTCAGAGTTTCCTAGTTTTCCTTTTGTTTGGCCTTCAAATTGAATATTATTTTGCTCCATGCGGATAGCAACAACTGCTGAAAGCCCCTCCCTACTGTCTTCTCCGGTTATGACTTCATCTCCGACTTTAATAAGCTGAGTCTTTTTCCCGTAGTCATTTATAGCGCGAGTGAGAGCTGTTCTAAATCCTGTAACATGGGTGCCGCCATTTACTGTGTTAATTACATTTACAAAACTCTCTACGTTTTCAGCAATGCCGTCGTTGTATTGGATCGCTACCTCTACTAGCACCTCGTCAACCTCTTTACTGATGAAAATAGGCTTGTGAAGTGTAAGCTTATTCTCATTTATCTTTTTTACTAAAGAAGTGATGCCTCCTTCAAAGTAATAGTGCTTTTCAGTGGGCTTATCTGTTGAATTGTCATAAAAATGAAAATAAAGCTTTGACACTAAATATGCTCTTTGTGTGATAAGTCTAAGAACTGTTTCTGGAATAAACTCAGTTGTAGTAAATATAGATCCATCTGGAGTAAAAGTGATAGTAGTTCCAGTTTTTAAATTCAAAACATTTTTACTATTCGTTATTTCGTGGAGTTTTGATTCTTTATAACTGTGAGTAGTGAGTTCTGTCTGAGGAATACCGATTTTATATTCTTGTCTATAGATTTTTCCATCACGCCGCACCTCTGCCCATAGATCCGTAGATAGTGCATTTACTACAGAGCTGCCTACTCCGTGCAACCCTCCTGATACTTTATAAGCGCCGCCTCCGAATTTACCTCCGGCATGAAGTTTTGTCATAACCATTTCTAAAGCCGACTTGTTATAGTCTTTCATCATGTCGACTGGAATTCCGCGACCATCGTCTATAACTGTAGCTGACCCGTTTTTATTTAGAAATACCCATACATTATTTGCAAAACCACCTAGAGATTCGTCAACTGCATTGTCAATTATTTCGCGTAGAGATTCGTGAAGCCCAACAGTGTCTATGGAGCCTATATACATCGCGGGGCGTTTTCTAACGGGGTCAAGTCCTTCTAAAACTTGGATATTTTCTGAGGTATAATTTTGACCTGACATAAGTATTAATAATAGCAAATAAAGCTTAGAAAAGCTAGCTAGTAGGCCACCTTTGGCTTACTATTCATAGATAAAAACATTAACAGTTTTAGAATATTTTTGCAACCCTTACACCCCGGAGGTGAAGTAAGGATACACCTTGGGACAATTTGTTAATAGTTACTATTCAAAAACAAGATGCTTGATTCGCTCAAGTTGTTTTGCGTAGTCGATGTGATCATTTACAAATTTTTTGTATTTCGACCTAGACCCCTGGAAATAATCCAATACAGCATTTATCTTAGTAGATAAAAGTTCGGACTGTTTTCCTTCTGCATAATGCAGGTAAGACGACCAGGTATATTTTTCAGGAGTTGGGACTATGCCAGACGTAACAGGGTTCAAATGGATGTATCTACTTAGATGTGCCAGGTAATCGTCTTTGTCCACAAGCGCGGCTTGAAATCGTCCTTGAAAAAGAGGACCAATTCTTTCATGTCTTAAATTAAAATATCTAGTATAACTATTGGCTAACTGACCGATTGTTTTGGTTATTCCTTCATTCTCGGTTTGACGGACCAGCAGGTGGAAGTGGTTTGGCATTAGACAGTAGGTGATTATTTCTAACATTTTCTTACTATAGTCAAGATTTGTATCAGTTGGGTTAAAAATAGAGAATCGTGGCTTGGGCTCATTAATTTGATAGTAAGCTAGAGTTTGCAGAAAGTGCTGATACTCTCGGTTAGATGAGAAAATCTGCATTCTGTTAATGCCTCTATTATAAATATGGTAATAGTTGTCATTTGAGAATGTCGTTTTTCTGGAGGGCATAGATTTTATTTAAATGGAATATTTCCGGGGTGTCAAGATAAAACACCCCGGAGGTGTATTAAACTAGGTGAGGTATTAAAATTAGAAGATTGAGAGGTTACTGGATTTGTGAGATAAGCCCATAAATAGGCGTTATGACCGAAATTATAAGAAAAGCGACTGATACACCAAGTACAATAATAAGAATTGGCTCAATAGCTGTTGTTAGATTTTTTACTTTAAGCTCGAGGTCCCGCTCAAAGTATTCAGATACTTTAAGAAGGCTTTCGTCTATTTTTCCTGTAGCCTCTCCTACTTTTACCATTTGTATCATTAGAGCGGGGAAAACTTTTTGATTTTCGAGTGCTATAGAAAGTCCTGCGCCTTTCTCGACGAGATTTGCAGTATCTAAAAGTGCCAATTTATAATAATAATTTCCTGATACGTCTGCCGATATTTTAATAGCAGATATTAGCGATGATCCAGAGCTAACCAGAAGCGAGAGCGTCCTGTTAATTTCATCAAATGACGATAGTTTTACTATTTCGCCAAAAACGGGTAGTTTGAGTTTTAGTTTGTCGACTATTTTTATTCCTGCTTCTGTTTTGATGTATCTTTTTAAAAATACTACACCCCCTATGATACCGATTATAAATACAGGAAGAAAGGTTCTAGTTAAATTTGAACTTGTTACAACAATTTTAGTTGTGAGTGGTAGTTCTAGGTCCAAGCTTTCATATAAATCCCCCAGTTGTGGAATAACAAATATATTCATAAGAATTATTACAATAAGTACTCCACTTATAATAATTCCGGGATAAAATAGTGCAGATCTAACTTTTTTCTTCATGTCATCAGACTTTTCAAGATTGTCCGCAAGGCGGGCCAGTACTTTATCCAGTAGTCCACCCTCTTCTGCCGCTGTGATAAGTGAAATATAGACTGGCGAAAATACATCTTTATGATTACCCAAAGCTTGTGAGAGTGCTTTTCCTTCTGATACATCACTTATAATGTCCTCGAGCATTTTTTTCATTTTAGGCTTATCTGCTTGTTTTTTAAGTAGTTCGAGCGATTCTATAAGCGTTAGGCCTGTTAGGATCATAGAAGAAAGTTGTCTTGTAAAAAGTATGATGTCAGAACCTTTGACGCGGTTAAAGTACCCGAGTATTGCAGATTGCGATTTTTCCAGCGGCTCTATTTTAATTGGTGTTATTTTGCTCGCACGAAGATATTCCAAAACTTCTTTTTCACTATTATATTCAACTATTCCAACTTCTTTCTTCCCATCCAAATTTACCCCTACATATTTGTATTCCATATTAACCTACTAATCTTTCAAAAACATCAGGACGGAGAACATATCCGCGTGCGGTCTCAAGAGTAATTACCCCCTTTTTAACGAGCACTGCCAGGGATGCTTCCATAGTGTTCATGCCGGAATCAGACGAAGTCTCAATGATCGAATCTATCAAATGTGTTTTGGCCTCTCTGATATTTGATTTGATCGCGTTGGTTGCAAGTAGTATTTCGGAAGCGACGACTCTCCCACCATTTATACTAGGTATAAGCCTTTGAGATACTATACCGGCAAGAGCTGACGAAAGCTGTATTCTGACTTGATTTTGCTGACTTTCTGCAAACGAGTCAATAATTCTGTCTATGCTTTGTGAAGCTGAATTTGTATGAAGTGTTGAAAAAACAAGATGCCCCGTTTCGGCAATCGTTATCGCAGATGCGATACTTTCAGGATCTCTCATTTCACCTATTACAACGACATTTGGATCTTCTCTGAGTATGCTTTTAAGCGCCTCATTCCACGAATGCGTATCTTGTCCAATTTCCCGCTGAGAAATTATACTTTTTCCTTTGCCATATACATATTCTATAGGATCCTCTATAGTTACAATGTTCTCTGGTCTGGTCATATTTATCTCATTTACCATCGAAGCAATCGTAGTGGTTTTACCATGACCTGTGGGACCGGTGACTAGAACAAATCCGTGTTTTAGAGTCGCAAAATTATGACAAATTGTGGGAAGTCCTAATTCTTCTATAGTTTTGACTGTTGCTGGAAGTAGTCGTAAAGATGCTGCCGCCGATCCTCTTTGAAAGTATGAATTCACCCTAAATCTCGCTTTTTCAAGTTCGGCAGCGTCCCCATATCCATATGAGAAATCTAGGCTACGATTTGCGATAAAAATCTCTTTTTGTGTTTCGTTTAGAAGTTCAAAGACTAATCCTTCGGCAGCAAGTTTGGTTAGCTCCGGGTATGAATCTACCTGACGAAGTACTCCATCGACTCTAATAATAGGCCTAAATCCAGCTACTAAATGCAGGTCGGATCCTTTGTGCTGTATAACTTTTGATAATAGATCGTGAATTGAAATATGTTGTTCCATATTATTCTTGAGCAACTCTTAGTATCTCATCGATAGTAGTTAGTCCGTCAAGTACTTTTAGATAACCGTCTTGTTTCATCGTGATCATGCCTTCGGCAATTGCTTGTCTTTCAAGAGTTGCGCTGTCTGATCTTTTTAGAATTAACTTTGCAATATTATCCGAAATCGCCATTACTTCAAAAATTCCTATTCTTCCCAAAAATCCTGAGTGCCCGCAATTTTCGCATCCTGTGCCTTTGAATAATTTAATTTCACTATCCGGAGTTTTGGGCATAAGATCCCCTAGCGCTTTTCTGATTTCTCCTAATAGCTCGAGTGGTGGATTATAGCTTGTTTTACAAGTTTCGCAAATTTTACGAGCGATTCTCTGGCCAAGACTCGCTGTGATAGTCGATGCGAGTAAAAATGTCTCTGCACCCATATCTATAAGACGGGGAAGAGCTCCTGTTGCATTTGAAGTATGAAGCGTCGAGAAAACTAAATGACCAGTGAGCGCTGCTTGAATTGCAAGTTCTGTTGTCTCCTGATCTCTAATTTCTCCAACTAGAATAATATTCGGATCTTGTCTTAGGAATGATCTTAGTCCTGATGCAAAAGTAAGTCCTACATCAGGGTTTATTTGTACTTGATTTACTCCAGACATCTGGTACTCGATAGGATCCTCGAGTGTTAAAATATTTACTCTAGTAGTGTTAAGTTTTGTTAAAACAGAATAAAGAGTACTTGTTTTACCAGATCCTGTTGGTCCGCAAACAAGAATAATTCCGTGAGGTCTTAGGATTGACGCTTCTAGTGTTCTTAGCGATGTTCCTCTGAGACCAAGGTCTTGTAATGTAGGTACTCCACCCGACTTTTTCAAAAGTCTCATAACAATTTTTTCACCGTAGGCAGTAGGCAAAACGCTTACACGGAGGTCGACTTCGTCCTGCCCAACTTTAAAATTAAACCTACCGTCCTGGGGGGTTCTATGCTCATCTATTTTCATACCTGACAGAATTTTGATTCTGGAAATAACCGATTCACGGACCCCAATCGGCAGTGAAAGTCTTTCGTATAGTATTCCGTCTATTCTATACCTAACACGCATTCTGTCAGATTGGGGTTCTATATGTACGTCAGATGCCCTGCTCTTAACAGCATATTCAAGTACCGTAGACACGATTTTTGCAATAGGTGCTTCTTTAATAACTGATGAGATCGTATTTTTGTCAAAAGTTTTTACTTTTTGAAATTCCTCGCTTTCCTTCAAAGCTGCTTTTACTTCACCGACTAGTCCAAAGCTATACTGGTTCTGAATAGCGCTGATAATTTCACTTGGTACACCCTGGAAAGTCTTAATTTGCTTTCCACTTTTTTGAGCTATAAAGTTAATAGAATCCATATCTAAGGGGTTGCTCATTACAACTGAAAGAGTATTTGCTGTATCGTCGACGGCAAATGGAATGAGGGTAAATCTTTCAGCAACAGATCTCGGAATAGCACCTAACGCCTCAGGAGAAAACGGAAGCGTTGTTACAGTTGCAAACGGTATGCTATAAAGTTTTGCGAGCGCTTCGTAATACTTGTCTTCTGGAACAATTCTTGCATCAAGAATTAATTTTCCCATATCTTCCCCTGCTTTTGCAGCTTCAATTTTGAGCTGATTAACTTGTTCTGATTTAAGTATTCCCTCCTCGACTAAAATATCTCCTATATTTTTTGTTGAGTTGTTGCTGGGTGGCGTATAAGAATTGAGATTGTTTCCAATAAAATTACCAGCACCTTCCTTTTGGGCAGTTTGTTGCATAGATTAATCTTATTCGCTAGAATGCAGGGAGTCAAGCAAATGAGTTGAGAAATAAGTAACTATTTTGAAAACTTAAATTTGTGAAGTCTGAAGTAAGACATGAGAAGCTACATAGTAACAGGGAAACACACGTTGCGAGAAAAATTCATATTAGATTATATTAAAAACGAGAAAATTCCTGAATATTCTATAAATTATTTTAATGAAGAAATAAAAGTAGAAAATGCAAAATACATACGTCGTATTCTTTCGAAAAAGTATTCTGAAAAATATTTAATAGTAATTACATCTCAGTTAAATAAGATAGCGCAAAATGCACTCTTAAAAAGCATAGAAGAGATTTCGGAGAACGTTTCGGTCATAATTTCGTTAAATAATTTGTCTACAGTTCTTGACACTATTAAATCGAGGTTTTTTATAGTTAAACTTTCGACTAATATAAATGAGGATGATATTGATACTTTTACCCTACCGGACACTGCAAAGGAGGCATTTTTACTTATAGATAATTTTATTTCTAAAAATATTGATTTATCTACAGAGGAGCAAATAGATAAATTTATAAAAATTTACAGAAAAGAACTACTTTTAACTACAATAAGCTACAAGGCGGAAGATTTAAAAGTGAAATTAGTCACTTTTAAAAAAATATTAACTGTAAGCAGTTTAATAAAATCAAATAATTTAAATTTAAAATTTGCATTAGAAAATGCATTAATTTGAACTCAAAAACTATTATAATAAAAATTTTAAAATGACCCCTTGACAAAGATTTTTTAATGTGATTAGCTAAATTCAATGAAATTATCTGTCCAGAAAAATCTCCAAAAAGGATTCACGCTGATCGAACTTCTAGTCGTTATTGGAATTCTTGGAATACTCGCAGCAGCCCTCGTCGCAACGATTGATCCATTTGAACAACTTAACAAAGGAACTGACGCAAGAGTCGAAAATACTGTAATAGAAACACAAAATGCATTGCTTCGTTATTACACTATTAAGGGAAAAATGCCATGGGGTGCTGATCCTGGAGATGAGTGCATGGGTGTTGGCACAACTCCAGCTGGTAATAGTCTTATGCCTGGAGATATTGATGCCACTGGGATGGAAGCATGTATAACATCTTTGATTGATCAAGGAGAAATTAGATCATCATTTGCGAATTCAGCCGATCTAGATGAAATATTTGTAACTGTTCCTGATCCTGTTGCTGATCCAAATAACTCAGTAATATGTTATATGCCAGTATCTAAAGCAAAACAAAATGACCCTAACACAGCATTCGACGAAACAGGTGCACTAGGTACTGATTGTATAACTAATGACGGAGAAACTGCTTGTTACTGGTGCTCAGGAGATGTAGAGCAAGCACCTTAGTCATAATTGAACTTCATAAATATTTTCCAAATTGCGATTATTCTTTTATTAGGGATTTCCTTTGGAAGTTTTCTTAATGTTGTTATAGATCGCTTTGCGACAAATAGATCTATAGTAAAAGGCAGATCATACTGTGAATCATGTAAAAAAACGCTTCAAGTAATAGATCTTATTCCTCTACTCTCTTTTATCTTTTTAAAAGGCAGATGTAGATTTTGCGGCAAAAAGATTCCTTCAAGATTATTTGTAGTAGAGCTTGTAACAGGAATTCTGTCAGTAACAGTTTTTGTGGTTTATGCTTACATAAGCATTCCACTATTTCTTATAATATACCTGATCACCCTACTCCTTGTTGCAATATTTTTTATTGATCTTTCGTATGGAATAATTCCCGACAAACTTTCACTTCTATTAACTATTGTAGCTATTATATTTGTATTTATATCTGGATCAAATATTTTGATTCATTTTTTGTCTGGAATGAGTTCTTTTTTATTTTTTTACACGTTATTTGTTGTCACAAAAGGAAAAGGTATGGGTGGAGGCGATTTAAAGATTGCTTTTGCATTGGGTTTGATCTTAGGATATCCATTTATAATTTATGGATTATATTTGGCTTTCTTGACAGGTGCAATTATCTCGATCATACTGGTTTTATGGAAGAAAAAGAAACTTCGTGGAGATTCGGTTCCATTCGGACCATTTTTAGTCGCTGCAACGTTATTCACACTTTTTTTTGGAGAAAAAATACTCCAACCTCTCATTCGAATGATTTTTTAGATAGCCGTGGCTTTACTCTGATCGAAATTATTACAGCGTTAGGCGTTATCTCGATTCTTGCAACAGTAATACTTGCTGCAGTTAATCCTCTAGAGCAATTTAGAAAAGCACAAGACGTAAAAAGAAAAAGTGACCTGGGCCAAATTCAAAGAGCGTTAGAATCTTATTATCAGGATTTTGATAAATACCCAGCACATACGCTGAGTAGCTACACAATAAATACGAGTCAAGATGGTGACGAGAATACAGAGGTTGCTTGGGGAGAGACGTGGGCACCCTACCTAGATGTGTTGCCTTCAGATCCTAGTTCTTCAAAATATTATATTTATGTAGTAGATGACATGAATGGATACCAATCTTATAGAATATATGCGTCACTTGACCGTGGTGTAAAGGATCCGGATGCATGTCAGGAGCCAACTGGGTGTCCAAGTGCACCTACAAGTTGTGGGACAGACCCAACTACGTATTGTAATTTTGGCTTATCGAGTCCTAATGTTTCACCCTGATTGCGATAGTACTAATGATTTATGTATGATGTATAGGTATGAAAAATAAATTCACAATCCATTTAGAAATAAAGAATAAGCGGGGTTTTACTCTTATAGAGCTTTTGGTTGTTATATCTGTAATTGCCGTACTCACTACTCTTCTTATGGCAAATTTTGTGGGAATTAGGCAAAGAGGTCGAGATGGTCAAAGGAAGTCTAATTTATATAATATTCAGTCCGCTCTCGAATTATATAGAGCAGATAACGGTTTTTATCCGGTAAGTTTTCCTGTCTGTGGAGAAGCACTTACTGCGCCTGGTGACTCAAGTACGGTATATATGCAAGAGTTGCCTTGTGATCCGATAGATGACGTAGATTATATGTATACTGCAGCACCTTTAAGCTGTAATAACTCGAGTATATCCTGCTCTACATATACACTCACTGCGTGTTTGGAGAACGAGAACGATGCTAATGCTGATGATGTGATAGATAGCAACTGCACAACTGCCGCGTCATTTACTTTAAATAATCCGTAGTATAGAGGAGTGATTACAGAAAAGGCCTGGACTTAACAGATGAAAAATGAGAAATATAAAAGAGAAATTATTGAGAAAGATTATATTGTTTAAGATCCTCTATGGAAAATCATCTAATTTAGGTTTTACGATAGTAGAGCTTTTGGTTGTAATAACTATGGTAGGACTTGTGGCAGGTGTTGGAATATTTTCTCTAGTTAATTACGGAAATGCACAAAGCTTGGAGCAGGCGACAGGAAGTATAAAAAGCTTATTTGACGAGGCAAAATTTAACTCTCTTTCATCTGTCAAAATTGTAACTAGTTTTGAGGGGGAAGGGATAACGTGTGACAATGTGAGTTCGTATTATGTCAAGGTGGTCATGGCAAGCCAAGATATAGTGAATTTATATATGGATTGCGGTAACGAAGCGTATTTAATTGATTCATATATTTTGCCAGATAATCTTAATTTGGGTCAATCTACTACATGTGGTGAAATTTTTTATGAAAGCGTAACTTTGGAAGTCGGTGCAGAGCCTGTTCTTCCCTGTGATCTAACTATTGAGGGGTTTGGAGACGAAAAAAATATTACAATAGATACGCTAGGTAATTTTAATATTAACTAATGATTTTTAAAAATCAAAATGGGCAAACAATAATTGAGGCGGTTGTAGCACTTGCTGCTGTATTTGTAATAGTTGCAGCAATCGCTGTAGTTATTCTAAACGCTGTAAATAATTCACAATTTGTAAAAAATCAAAACCTTGCTAATAAGTATGCACAGCAAGGGATGGAATACGTAAGAGGAATACAAGCAGGTAATTTGGATGAATTTAATACCCTCTCTGGTTCTTACGGGATGGGTGATAGTGGATCTGAGTTAACAGAGGAATCGTTAACCGTTAATGTTGGTAGTTCTCATATTAGGAATCTGTATATTGTTGAAAATGAAGAGCCATGCATAAATACAGGAAGTGTTGTTCCTGAAGAACAAAATATTGGACTAAAAAAAGTTACCGTTGAGGTTCGTTGGTCTTCGGGTAAGTGTGGGTCTAGTGAAACCGAAGACAGATTTTGTCATGATACGACACTAGTCTCGTGTATTCCGTACGAAAAAAGTCCTAATGTTGAACCATAAATATGAAAAGTAAAGGTTATACGGTTATTGAACTGCTTGCAGTTGTTACTATTCTTGTGACTGTGACTGGAATTATTGCAGCATTAATCACTCAAACTCTACGAGGTAGTAGTAGGACAAACATTACAAATCAGGTATCACAATCTGGAAATTATATTGCTTCAGTTTTAACTAATACTATAATTACAGCAGAAGACGTAATTGCAATAAACGGCGAAACGATCTCTGATTGTACGCAAAATCCAACAGGAAGTTCCATAGAATTTTTAATTTCCGAAAGACGAGGAAGTGTTATCTACGCGTGCGAGAATGACTCTATTTCATCAAATAGTGCTTCTTTGCAAGATGAGGATTCTGCTGCGGTGTCGTTAATAGACACCAGTAAATTAAAAATTGATACAAGCAGTCCTTCTGCTTGCTATTTTACTTGTAGGCAAGCAAGTAATGACCCTTATACCCCGCCGGTTATAGAGTTTGGGTTTACTCTGACTCAGGATCTGACTGATGCGCTTTATGATAGTCGAGACAGCGCACCATTTTCGACGTCAGTGCTTATGCGAAGCTATGCGCCAAAATAGGATAAAGTTGACTTAGGAGCCTCATGCAGTCTATTATTAAATAGAGATTATGTATAAAAAGAACTCCGAAAGAGGCCAAATTTTACTCATTGTAGTTATAACTATGATCGTTGCTTTAACTGTGGGGCTTACTATCGCGTCGCGCACAGTAACTGAGCTAAGGCTCTCGAGGCAGAATGAAGAATCACAAAGAGCGTTTAATGCTGCGGAGGCCGGAATTGATAGGGTTTTGCAGCAAGGAGAAGGGATAACGCTTGAAGAAGAGTTAGGTAATAATTCAACTTTTGTCGTCAGTTCAGACCCCTTTGGAGGGCCTCAACTTTTGATGAATAATGGTGAAGAAGTTGATCAGAACGTAGGAGCCGATTTATGGCTTTCTGATTACGAGCCTGTAATGTTTGAGAATGGTTTTACTGGACAACTTACTATTTATTGGGGAGATGAGAATCAGACGAGTTGTTCAGAGACAAATCCTGTTAGGCCCGCGCTTGAAATAGTTGTGCTTCAGGGATCAGTATCTAATCCTGATTTTAATAAATATCTGTATGATACTTGTTCAGGTAGAACAGCAGGAACACTAGACGG
>Ga0172380_10007782_pt1 | contig 11943 bp, 14 predicted proteins | sample Leawe162metaG_FD_119747 | JGI IMG/M metagenome (GOLD analysis project Ga0172380, IMG submission 119747) | Leachate microbial communities from a municipal landfill in Southern Ontario, Canada - Leachate well 162 metaG | ecosystem: Engineered > Solid waste > Landfill > Unclassified | place... | reverse complement strand
TGCGGTGTGCGGCATGTATTTCCGTCACCCTGACAAGCTTGCGGATTGCCCGCTTCCGGACCACGGCAGGCGCACAATCTCGCTAGAGGGAAGCCCCAAGCCACGCCCCGAAAAGAGCGCGCCCAGGATACCCGCTCCGGCTGTCGTGCCCGATGTCATGTTCACTGCCGGCCGTCCGCTCATGGTTATGGAGATGGGACAATGCCGCTGGCCGGTCAACGATGCAGAGCCTGGCGAATTGCACCTGTTCTGCGGACTGCCGACCGAAGCGACATACTGCAATCACCACACATTCCGATCTGTCCGCCTTCAGCCCGTGGAGAAACAAGGAGCAGGGACGTGAGCAAGCTTGAGGAAATCGCGCGGGCGCTTGAAGAGCATGTGAAACGCAACGGCTTCTCCTCATACGAGGATGCCGCCCTCGTTGCTATCCGGGCAATGCGGGAGCCGACAGACGAGATGGCTGAGCGCGGGTCCAGCAGCGCCGAGGATGATCTTGGTATTCGCTGGGGTATAGGGGCCGTCGAATGTGCGACGGTCTATCGCGCCATGATCGATGCCGCTCTCCCCGCCCAGCCTATCGAGGAGAAGTAAGTGGCCTCCATGACAGCCAGGTCAAAAGCAGCAAAGCTCGCTGCAAAGCGGGGGAGGGGCAGACCTAAGCTCCCGGCAAACATGAACACCCGCGAACCGAATGGCCGGCTATCACGGCGCAATGAAAGGACCGAACTCTTGGAACACGAAATGATCAGCACGGTAGCGGCAACCCGTGTTCGGCATCTCCATCTCGTAAGCCAGGAGCAGGCGGCAAATCCTCGCTACGGCTATCTCCTCGGCAGAATCCGCATGGACGGACAGATCACCGAAGAGCAGCACGACGCTGGCCAGCGATATTCAGAAGAAATGGCGAGGTACTACGGACTCACCGGCGTTCCATTCCCCTCGGCCAAGGCCCAGAACATGTTTTCCATCAGATCCGATGGTGACGAGCCCCAGGGCAAGGGCGATGCCGCCAAGAAGGCACGGGCTCGCATGATGGAGCTTCGCGATCTGCTGCTCAGGACAGGCGACATCAACACCGGCCGCCGCGTCGTCCACACCGTCAACGCGGTATGCGTCGAAGACCTCGACCATCTGCGCAATCTCAATGCCCCGATGCTGGCATGGCTGAAGGCGGGGCTGAATGCGCTGGCGAGGTTTTATTCGGCGGGAAGCACCTGAAAAGACTAGCAATTTCGCGGAGAAATAGTAGAAATAGCTATGGGGCAAGATGATATACAATCAACCAAGCCGCAGCCAATTGGCCGGAGGCCGCCGTTGGGCGTTAACGCACACAGCATTCGTATCCACTATAGGAAGGTGGGAACGATGCATGTGTTTACATCGCCTGACGTGCCCGAACTCCATGTCGCCCATACTGACGAAGAAACGGCATACAAGCACATTCAGCCAACCCTTGATCTTATCGAACGGATGCGATCTCGGATCGCCGAAAGAGAGGCCGTCGATGAGCTGCATCGTTGACTAACGAAGAAGGCCGGCGAACCTGTGCAACCAGGTTCCCGGCCTTCGTGGTGGACCAGCAATCGGAAAGAGGTGGTAGCCTCTGTGATTTGCAGCTCCGAAGAAGCCTAAGAATCGCACTTCTATCACCTCTTTTCAAGGCCCTCGCTTGAGATAGCCGACAGGTTCGGTGTCCATTTCAGCATGATAAGCCGCATACATTCTGGAGAGAGACGGGCAAACCAAAATACCGCTTGATTTCGGAAACGAAACGAATTATCGTCTGCAAATCCAAGGTCGCTTCGCGCGACACCAAGCAGCCCGCCCGAGAAATCGCGGCGGGTTTTGCATTTCAAGAATTGCCCGCCGCTCACCGTTAATCACAAGCGAAGGCCCTTCGGGAGCCATTACTGACGCATCGGTGGGATCTGGGCAAGGACTGGCAAGCCGAGGCACGCGACAATCCGCATGTAGCGCAGGCTCTCTCTCAGGCCATCGCCGCCATCGAAGCAATGCGTTCCCTTGACTTGGAAACGATAAACGCGGGCCAGATCGAAATGCTATCGGGCGCTCGGCCCTCGAAGATGGACGTGCTGGAGATATTCCAGGCGGCCATCGACTCCATTCTCAAAAGCACGAGGGAAACGACGTGAGCGTGATCATCACAAACGTTTCGGAGAACGACGATCTGGAGGGCGAGAACGACTATATCCTGCGCATTAATGACAGGGTCATTGCCAGCTTCAAGCATATCCGCTCGGAGGGCTTGGCCGCATGTCTAAGGCGTGCCGCAGATGCTGCTGAGTCGCCCGCCCAGCCCATCGAGGAGAAGTGAATGGCAAAGCTCCCGTTCTACGCCTACTCGTCCTACAACAAGCGCGGGGGCAAGCAGCACCCCGTCGTGGCCCGGCGTATGAACCAGGTGCTCGACCTATACGCCGCACTCCTCACAATCGATGCAATAGCCGACAGGCTGGAGATTCCAACCGAGACGATCCGTTCCTATATTCGCAGGGCAAAACGTGTCGGCGATCCGAGGGCAGTCAGGCAGCACAGTCTCAATCGCAAGCGCATCAAGGCCAGAACACGCCGCATACAGGTCCGCATGCTCTCACAAGCAGGCTTCACCCCGGCAGAGATAGCCAAGCACCTCGAATGTACGCGGCGGCTGGTGCAGATTAGGATCAAGGAGGCCAATGATGGCTGAGCGCTTCAAGGTTCAGGAGGGCTCTCAATCGTTCCATTGCTGTTTTGAGTGGAGCGTTTTGGATACGCATGATGTTCAATATCGGCCTGAAGGCCAAGCGGTCTGCGAATGCTTTGAGCATAAAGACGCACTGGCGATATGTGCGGCGCTAAACCAATCGGAGCGGGAGTTGGCAGATGGCTGACGCCGTAAAACAAACGGCCAGAATCGGAGAGGGCAAGGCGGGACCGGGCCGTCCGAAGGGTGTGCCCAATAAGACCACGCAACTGCTGAAGGATGCGCTTATCCAAGCCGCCACAGACGCAGGGCAGGGTGATTTGGTAGCCTTCCTCAGAGCGCAGGCCGAGAAAGAGAACAACACTGCGTTCCTCGGTCTGCTTGGCCGCGTCATCCCGCTACAGGTTGACGGCAATATCGACAGCACCGTGACGTTCAAGACCGTGTACGAGGACAAGCGTGGAGCATGAGTTCCGCGTCCGCTGGTATCAGCAGGCCTTCCACAAGGCCATTGTCGGCGATAGGTACGACCGCGCGATAGCTCTGTGGCATCGTCGCGCCGGCAAGGACGAAATAGTCCTCAACGGCTTTCGCGAGTTGATGCACAACAGGCCCGGCACCTATTGGCACTGCTTTCCAGAGCAGAAGCAGGCCCGCAAGGCCATATGGAACGGCATCAACGGCCACACAGGCAAGCGCCGCATTGACGAAGCATTCCCCCCGCAAATCCGCAAGCGCATGCAGGACGATGACATGTTCATCGAAACGACCTGGGGCGCGACGTGGCAGCTCATTGGATCGGATCGCTTCGATGCCACTGTAGGCTCCGGCCCCGTAGGTGTGGCCTATTCCGAATGGGCGCTCTGCAATCCCTCAGCCTGGGCCTACCACAAGCCCATGATCGAGGAGACCAAGGGCAAGGCCATATTTATCACCACTCCGCGCGGCAACAATCACGCCAAGACCATGTACGACCGCGCCAGGGGCTCGGAGCGATGGTTTGCCGAACTGCTGACCGCAGAACAGACGGGCGCACTCACTGCCGAGCAACTGGCTGAGAGCCTGGCTGAGTATCAAGACCTGTACGGCATTGACCTCGGGCTTGCGCTGTTCGAGCAGGAATATCTGTGCTCATTCTCGGGCGCCATGATCGGCGCATATTTCGGGGCGGAAATGTCCCGCGCCGAACGGGAGGGACGATTCAAGCTTGTCGAGATAGACTGGAGATTTCCGGTTCACACCGTCTGGGACTTGGGCAAGGCGGTCAACAATCCTATCTGGTGCTTTCAGGTCATTGGTGGGCAGCTTCGCATCGTGGATTTCTACCGGCCAGAGTCCGACGATCTGGAGGAGTGGGTCAAGTGGCTGGATGACAAGGGCTATCGGGGCAATGACTATGTGCCGCACGATATCGTCGTCACGGAATGGGGCACGAAACGAACCAGGTTCGACACGTTGAAGATATTGGGGAGAAAGCCAAAGCGCGTTGCCAAGGTCTCGGTCGCAGACGGTCTACAGGCGGGCAGGAAGGCCATAAATAGCGCTGTGTTTCATACGGGCGAAGATGAACGCGGCGAGCGCTTGGAATTGGGCAGGGATGGCCTCAAGGCCTATCGCCGCGAATGGGACGATGAACTGAAGACCTTCCGTGAAAACCCCGTGAAGGATTGGGCGGAACACATAGGTTCGGCGTGGCGCTATCTCGGCCTTGCATGGAAGGATGCAACGCCCGAGCCGGTCAAGGCTGATAAGCCAAAGGAGCTTGTCTACACGGCCAAGCCCGGCGGCGTGATAGAGTCGAACATCAGCATCCAGGACGCGATAGACGCGATGGTGAGACGGAAAAGGAGGGGCGAGTGAGCCGCGAAGAAGACTGGAAGCGCATTTCCGCTATGGCGGGGCTTGATGAAGATGGTGGCATATTACCGGAGACCGGGGGAGGCATTGATCGTCGCCCCGTCAAGTGGCGGTGGGTGAGCTACGGCGGTACAGTGACCGAGCACCCGGACGGCAGCGGGTCTGTAGAGTTGTGGCGGCGCGAGTCCGAATAGCAAGCCCCTAGAAGTTTCGCGGCTGTAGCCTGTTCATGGCAGCATGGAAGCTGCCGACACTCCCAAGCCCGAATACAATGGTGAAGCCCTCGCAAAAGAGGGCACGAAGTGGCTGGAGAAAATCCGCGCCGCTGAAAAGCGTGAGGAAGACTGGCGCAAGGACGCACAGTCGGCAGAAAAGGCCTTCACCAACGACGCCAAGGGCGAAGAGGGCAAGCTTTACGACTTCAACATCCTGCACTCCAACGTCGAGACCATCGTCCCGGCGATCTACAACTCCACGCCGATACCTGACATTCGGCCTCGCTGGGTTGAAGCGATAGGTGAGGAGCCGCAGCCTCCACAGATGCCCCAGCAGCAGCCGGGGCAGCCTGTAGACCAAAGAGCCGCAATGCAGGCTCAGCAGGCAATGGCGCAGTTCCAGCAGGCCATGCAGGCCCATCAGGCCAAGGTGCAGCGCGACAAGGACGCCAAGGCCTATGGCGACCTCATTGAGCGCACCATCACCACCCAGATCGATGACAACCGGCTGGATACCGAAGTCGAGCAGGAAGCGCAGGATGCGTTTCTCTCGGGGCGCGGCATCCTCCGCGTCAAGTTCGACGCGACCTTTGGCGAGGACGGCACGCCGACCAACGAGACGCTACCGATAGAAGCTGTCTCATGGCGCGATTTCCGCATGGGTCCGGCAAAACGGTGGAAGGGTGTGCCGTGGGTCGCCTTCCGCCATACGGCTTCACGTGAAACCCTGGAAGCCAAGGTTATCGACCGCAACCTGTACGACGCGCAGGCTGGTGCGGATGTCCCCACCACGGGACCGGAGAACGATGAGGACGATATCCCCTATTGGGAAATCTGGTGCAAGGAATCGAAGAAGGTCAAGTTTGTCCGGGAGCATGACGGCCGTATCCTGAAGGAGAGCGACGACCCGCTTGGGCTGAAAGACTTCTTCCCGATGCCTGCCCCGGTGCAGCCGATCACGCTCACGGGCAAGATGACACCGGTCTGCCCGTTCACGATCTACAAGAAGCTCGCCGACGAGCTGGACACCATCACCAAGCGCATCAACAAGATCATGCAGGGCCTCAAGGTCCGGGGCATCATTGCGGGCGAGGCCTCGAAGCTTGTTGCCTTGGCGGAGGCGGACGACAACGAAATCCGCGTCGAGACGGATCTGGAGGGCCTTGCACAGAATGGCGGCTTGGAAAAGGCCGTGATGTGGTGGCCGATAGAACAGGCCATCAAGGTTCTGAAGGAGCTGTTCGCCCAGCGCGAAATCGTCAAGTCGTCCATTTACGAGATCACCGGCATTTCGGACATCGTTCGCGGTGCTTCCAATGCCAATGAGACGCTGGGTGCTCAGGAGATCAAGACCCGCTGGGGGGCGCTGCGCATCCAGAAGATGCAGCGCCTTATAGAGCGCCAGGTCCGCGACGTGTTTGTCATCATGGCCGAACTGGTATCGACCAAGTTCTCCGAGCCAACGCTTTACAAGATGACCGGCATCGAGATCACCGATGGCATGCGGGAGATGATGCAATCCCCTGTTCTTGCTTCCTACCGCGTTGATGTCGAGAGCGATTCCACGGTCAGGGCCGACCTGACACGCCAGAAAGAGGACATGACCGAGTTCCTTGCCGGGACGGGGAACTTCTTTGGCACGATGGGCCCGCTGTTGCAGCAGGCGCCGGAGATGGCTGAGCCCGTGGCGGAGATTTACGCCTCGATGGCGCGGGTGTTCAAGCTCGGACGTGAGGCGGAGGATGCGCTTGATCGCATGAAGAACCTCGCCAAGCAGGCTGCGAAGAATCCCCCGCCCAACCCTGAGGCCGAGAAGGCCAAGGCGGAGATGGAGATCAAGAAGGCCGACAGCGCCATGAAGGGCGAGGCGATCAAGGCCGACATGGCGGTGAAGCAGCAGACGGCGCAACTCGATAGCCAGGCGCGCATGGAGGAGCTTCAAATCAAGCGGGAAATCGCCAACATCGACCGCGAAATGAAGATGATGGACCTCGAGATGAAGCGCGAGGAACTGGAGATGCGCAAGCAGGAACTGGCGATGAACCTGCAAGCCAAGGGCGCGGAAACGGCGCTCAAACTCAACACGCAGCAGCAGTCCAACGCCCTGAAAATCGAGGGGCAGCAGCAGTCCAATGAATTGAAGGCCAAGCAGGCCAAGGAAGGCGGAAAGGCAAAGCCATGAGCGGTGCAGTTGAAGCGGTAGGCGCACGAGAGGCGTTTGCCATCACCAAGAGCGATTCCACCATCGTCAACATCGACGCGCTGTATGTCGGCGGGGCAGGGGATGTCGCGGTCCAGCCCCTGAAGGGCTCGGTTGTGACGTTCGTTGACGTGCCGGCGGGATCAATCCTTCCGGTCAAATGCACGAAGGTCATGTCCACGAATACCGACGCAACCCTGATGGTCGGGCTTCGCTACTGACATGAAGATGACGCCGGGTCCACTCGGGCTGAGCCTTGTCGGGAAGTGGGGCGGTGGCGAGGCTGTGCCGCGCGTCCAGCTTTCGGCGACATCGATTGCCGAGGATGCCGAGGTGGGCGATGCGGTCGGAACGCTGTCGGTGTCCAACCTTGGCGCACTGACAGTCTCCAGCTACGCGATCACGGCGGACCCTGACAGCAAGTTCACCATCGACACCGATGCTCTGGAGACAGCAGCCTCGCTCGATTACGAAACGGCCACGTCGCACTCGGTGACGATTGAGGCCACGCTTTCGGACGCAAGCACGGTATCGCGTACTTTCACTATTGCCGTGACGGATGTTGCGGTGGAAGGCCCCGTCACCGATCCCGGTGTAACTGCGATCAATGCTGAAGGCTGGAGCGTCACGTTCACCAGCCCGCCTACATTCGATCCGGTTGGTTCCCCGCAGATCGTGGTGGCTGAGCGCGATGGGTTCGACACTACCGGCGCACCGACGACCTACGACGAAACACTGATCCTGACGCAGCGGGTTCGCCAGGCGTATCCGAACCATGCCTCGCTCGATGCGAGCCGCGTGGCAATGTCGGACTATCTCTATTCGACCGATGTTGTAACCGGCGTCACCAACAACAGCACCGAAGTCAGCCCCGCACCCGTTGCGGCTTGGGGTATGCTCGCTCGGCAGGTTGTCGGCAATTCGCTTTCCGTCGAGGTCTTGGCATTCCATCGCAATGCGCGGGATCGTGAGGAAGTGGCCTGCGTCGAGATCACCGCGACGGACGGCACAACCACAATCACGTCCAAGGTCAGCACATCGACCGTCTCGGCCAGATCGACCGACAAGCGCCCGGTTGTAGTCTATGCCGCGACACTCGACATCACGAGCCTGACTGACAATGCGCTGGTGACGGTCAACGCCAAGGTCTACCCGTGGATAGGCGACTCTGCCGCAGTTCTCGACAGCTCGGCCAGCAGTGAAGCAAGGGGCTTTTCGCCGCGCTACTATCTCAAGAACACCACGCTTGCCGCGTCCCCACCCTATGCCTACGTCTCGACGGCGGGTAATGACGGGACAGGCGTCGTTTCGACAACTGCTGCAACCGCCGAGGCGACACCGTTCCTGACCGTCCTTGGCGCGATCAACGGCATCCACACCGCACTCAATGCAACGACAGGCGTTGACGGTGCGATTATCCGCGTCGGCAATGATGGCGGAACGCCGTTTGTGCTTGGCTCCACGTCCGCGACGAGAACGCAGAAGGTCGGTTGTCTCACGATTACGCGCGATCCGAACGTCGCGCGGGCTAACGCAAGGGTTTCGTGGGGCACCGCATCTTTCCGGCCCCGCCTTGGCGGTTCCCTGACTTCTCCCGTCGCCACGGGAGCCTTGCGGTTCCACGATATCGACATCGTTCGCACCGGAACGTCCGCGTTCACAGGCGAAGCTGCGGCCCAACTCGAACTGCTGTTTGATGACGTTGCGATAGATAACGCCTCGCAGACCACCACCTATCTTGCCAACGCGCACGACTACCACAGCGGGACAGTCTTCACCAACGTCACTGGCAACAGCGTTCTCGGGGCAACAACCCTTGAGCATCGGATGCTGCGCGGCATCACCGTCAATCCCGGCGGTTCCAATATCGAGGGCTGGCTTGTCGTCGGCTCCGACATCACACAACCGGGGCAGCTTAATCGGGGCACCCGCAGCCAGAGCGGCGGCATCGTAGCCTACAACTACATCAGTAAGCTACCGACCACGATACATCTGGTTAGCCCCGGAAGTGATGCCGATGTTGTTGGATATGCCCTTATCCAGAACATCCTGGAGTTCACGTCGGCAACGTCTTACCTGTCCTTCGGCGTGTCCGCCGACAGCGCGACCGGGAATAACACCCACGTCATACTTCACCATAACACGGTGACTGGATTTAACGACCAAGGCCGCAGCAACCTCTTCTACGACGAGGGCGCGACGGCCCGCACGTCGAAGCTCATGTCCTGCAAGGGAAATATCCACTGCCAGATCAACAACAAGGGCGATGTGTTCGTCACTGACGGCGCTCGGGTCGGGAACTGGGCGTATCTCTACGGCGCGGGCTGCCAAGGTGAATTTTCCATGTTCCGCGATGCTGGTTCGGGCAGCTTCGCACAGGCATACCCCGGCCCCGAGGCATCTCTCGGCACGAGCGCCAGCGTCCGCAACGACCCACTGTTCACCGACTATGAGGGCACCACGTCGGGGCCGACACTGGGCGCTGGTGGCGGCGATTATTCGATCTCCGGTAGCTCGCCCTGCAAGAACAGGCTGACGGCTCCGGTGCTGCGGTTTGATTTCGCAGGCACAACGCGCGGCTCGGCAGCTACGGCAAGCGGCGCTTACGAGGCTCCCTAACTCCGCTCGAATACAAGCACCAATCCAGCCTGACGAGCAAGCCCCTAGAAGTTTCGCGGGCCACCAAGCCACCTTCGCCGCATGAGATATTTCTGGCGCGAAGATGGCTTTTACGACCGCGACGGCAATCCGATGGCGAAGCCGTATGCGGGCCAGGTCGTCATGCCCCACGTCCAGTCGGACATTCCGGAATACCGCTCTCCCATCGACGGGAAGCTGATCACCTCACGTTCGCATCGCCGTGACGACCTGGCGCGCAACAACTGCGTCGATGCCCGTGACCTGCCGACCTTGGGCGGGAAATTCAAGAACAAGCGCTTTGCCGCCAAGCGCGGTTTGCCACTAGCTGAGGAGTACAGAGATTGACGACCGGCGAGAACATCACCACCGACACGGGCGCGGTTACCGCTCCTGATCCAGTCATCACCGAAGACGCGGCAATGGAGGCGGTATTCGACCGTCTCGTTACCAACAACGGTGCAGATCGTGGCGATGGTGGACAGTTCAAATCCCCCGCTGCGGCTGAAGGGGCGCAGGGGGATTCCCCGAAAGGGGAGGGGGCAGCAGATGCCCAGCCTTCGCCGGTCGTTGGTGTCGCTGCCCCCGCGCATTTACCTCAAGCCATCAAGGCCGATTGGGACAAAATCCCCGAGACGGCCCGCAACGCCATCGCAACGCATCAGGCGGAAATGGACCGCAAGTTCGGCGAGATCGGAAAGCAGTACGGCGCCGTAAAGCCCATCGCCGACAAGATCATGGGCGCCGCCAGCCAGTTCCCGGAGTTCAAGGGCTTCACGCCGGACCAGATTGCGGAGGGCGCGGTTCAGCTCGCTGCCGTCCAGGCGCGGCTTGAAGGCGGCTCGGAGGATGCGCGGGTCTCGACCATCATGGAAGTCGCCAAGACCTACGGCGTGCTTCCTGCGCTCGCAAGGGCATTCGGACAGCAGGGCGACGGCAACCAGCTCGTGACCGGCCTGCAACAGAAAATCGCCAATCTCGAAAGCCAGCTTTCGAAGGTCGGCAACCCGGACTCGATCCGGGAGACAGTTTCCATGACGCTGAAGGAGCGTGAGACCGAAACGCTGGTCCAGAGCTTTGCCGCCAATGAAGGCAAGGACTACTGGGCCGATGTCGAGGCCTCCATGCCCACCTTCATCAAGGCGGTCATGGATAAGGGTGAAGGCAAGGCTCCGAAGGAGATCATCGCCGACGCCTATGACATGGCAATCAATGCACTCCCGGACGTGAGGGCAAAGGTGCGTGCTTCCGAAGCGAAAGCGACGGCGGCTGGACCCGACCCCAAGAGGACCGAGGCCGCAAGGAAAGCTGCTTCCATCAACGTGCCGTCCAATGGAGCCGGGAAAGAGCGCGTCCAGACCGAAGATGAACTTCTGTCGGCCGCTTATGACCGGAGGATGGCCAGCTAGAAAGGTTGAACACCAATGGCTACGCCTTCAAGCGTATTCACGGAAATGGTGACTTCGACTGAGCGCGCTTGGTCTCAGAAGGTCACCGACAACGTGTCCGATCACAACGCCGTCCTGCGGCGTCTGAAGGACAAGGGCAAGATCAAGACCTACGGCGGTGGTTACGAAATCACCCTGCCGCTGGAGTATGCCGAGAACGGCACCTACCAGCGCTTCGCGGGCTACGATCTGCTCAACACCAATGCGTCGGACGTGCTGACTTCGGCAAAGTACGACAACAAGATGATCGCTCTCCACGTCACTGCTTCGGGGCAGGAATTGCTCCAGAACAGCGGCAAGGAGCAGATGATCAATCTGGTCAAGACCCGCAAGTCCAACGCGCTGAAGACCGCCGCGAACCAGTTCTCCATCGACATGTACGGCACCGGAGCGCTGACCAACCAGATCGGCGGCCTGGGGCACATCATCACCTCGGACGGGACGGGTACTGTCGGCGGCATCGTGTCCGGCACCTACACGTTCTGGAAGAACCAGTTCAAGGAGATGACGGGCACCAACCTGGCCGCCTCGCCGTCTGTTGCGAATGCCGTCTCTATGAAGGGCGACATGAACAACCTCTGGCTGGCTCTCAATCGTGGCGCCGACAAGCCCGACACCATCGTCATGTCTCACGACCTCTATTCGCTTTACGAGGTCGGCGAGCAGACGCTTCAGCGTTACGCGGACTCCGACCTGGCCAAGGCCGGCTTCCAGACGCTCAAGTACAAGTCGGCGGATGTCATCTTCGATGACAACACCAACTTCGCCACCACGGCGGAGGTCGCCTACTTCCTCAACACCGACTACCTCTACGTCATGCAGCACAAAGAGGCTCAGTGGTCGGCCGACGAGGAGAAGCGCCCCACCAACCAGTATGCG
>Ga0172380_10007781_pt1 | contig 11944 bp, 11 predicted proteins | sample Leawe162metaG_FD_119747 | JGI IMG/M metagenome (GOLD analysis project Ga0172380, IMG submission 119747) | Leachate microbial communities from a municipal landfill in Southern Ontario, Canada - Leachate well 162 metaG | ecosystem: Engineered > Solid waste > Landfill > Unclassified | place... | reverse complement strand
CCGGATCAGGCGCATTTTGGATGCGTACCCGGACTTGGACTTCGTGCTCCTTGGCGATAGCGGCGAGCACGACGTGCAGGTCTATCAGGACTTTTTGAAGTCTGACCCCGATCGTATTCGCGTTGCGTTCATCAGAGACGTGACAGCGAGGAAGCCAATCGTTGACGCGGAAGACCCGCAGGACTCGCCAGACACATCGCGCCCGGTGGTTGTGCGGGATTCGATCGAACTGGCCAAGCTCGCCCGGCGCCTTGGCCTGATCGACTCACTCACCGTCGACGAGGTCATCACCGAGATCGACGCTCGGGTTTAGGGGAACGCGACCAGGCTGGTGGATCCTGGTCGCCCAGCGACCACAGTCCACCGTTCTGTTGACCCTGTGCCGCCGAGAAGGTCACCGGAGAAGTTACGGGCTCTACTATTGGTGTCACTCGTGCGACGAAGTACTCACCCGCCGCACCAACATTGGGGGAGTTCCATGCTGGGATCGGAGCGTCGAGGCTCAGTCGAAGCGGTCGGTGCTGCGGTCATTGAGGTTGCCGGTGTTGTTGAAGATATGCAGCGCGCATTTGAAGCGCCCTTCGCGCGAGTGCTCGGGCGACGGTTCGCTTGGTCGCCAGCGCGGTCGGTCGACGTTTCTGCTCGCGCGAACGTGCACCGGATGATTCGTGCAATCACGAAGGTCTCGGTGCTTGGCTTGGGTCAGTTAGCCGAGATGACAGCGCCCTCGACTGCGAAGTCCATCACCGCAACGCCCAACGGCGCGGCCGTTGTGGCCGGGCTGACGTGTGCCTTCGGTGACCATCTGAGTCTGGCTCAGAATGCTCTGGCACCCACGATGGAGATACGCGAGGCCGGCCGGGTGATCCCTCGGACACCTGTTGGACTCAGCGCTGGATTCCCAGCGGCGGCAAACACCGTCGTGGTCTACGTTCACGGCCTAGGGGCAACTGATTTTGGGTGGGGAGGCGACTCGTCTTTTGGTCGGCGCCTCGAACGTGAAACTGACGGCAAGGTGAGTTCGGTCGTTCTGGCCTACAACTCTGGAGCGCACATTCACGACAACGCTGCCGAGCTCAACCGGCTGTTGGCCGACCTCGCTGGGAGTTGGCCGGTCGAGGTCAATCGTTTGGTCCTCGTGGGCCACTCGATGGGAGGGCTCGTGATCCGCGGCGCGAGCCACATGGCACTAGAGCAAGCCGCGACCTCAGATCGTCGGGTTCGAGTCGGAGAGGCTCGCCCAACTTCATGGACCGACCTCGTCACCGAGGTATTTCTCATCGGCACCCCTCATCGTGGTGCGCCACTCGAGCAGGTTTCAGCCATGGGCATGACGGTCCTGGACTCCATGTCTCACACAGCACCGTTGGCCCGGTTGGGTAATCGCCGGAGTGCGGGTATCAAGGATCTACGAATCGGCACCGTGATCTCGGCTGAGCTGGATCCGCAGGATCCTGAACTGCGGGATCCGTCGAGGCATCTCACCGCTGCTTGCCTGCCCAACGCGAAGTACCACGTGATCGCGTCGACTCTGTTGTCGCAAAGTTGGGGACCGCTGAGCGAGTACTTCGGCGATGCTCTCGTGCCAGTTTCGAGCGCGCGGTCTGACCCAGATGCGAGTGGCCGCGAAGGGATACCAGGCGCCGAAGTGCATCGAATTCGAGGGGCTAAACACGCGGAACTCCAAACCCACGATGCGGTCTACGAGGTGCTTCGAGGAGCACTTGTCGCGGTTTAGCAGTACCTCGACCGTTTGCGAAGGGTGCCGGTCCCAATGCGCTTGTCTTTCAAAGCGCATTGATCAACAAAGGGTGGTAATTTCAGCCGCAGTCCATTGTGATCAACTGTTTGGAGAAGGCGTTGCTGTCATTCAAGAGGACTCTTGCCGGGCTTTGTGTCGCGGGGCTAGCCATGACCGGGGCCGTTGCCGCCAGTGCACCAGCTTCCGCGGCTGTGTCGAGCTACGACGTCACCATCGGAATGCTCGAAGACGATGGGACAACCGCATTCACTGTTTCGGGATCCTTCTCCTTCGATCCGGCGATGTGCGGCGCGAGTCCTTGTCCGGAGGCGTACTCGGGGATTTCGATTTCAGTGCCGGAGCGGCCCTTCGCATTTCTCCCTGCGATCACGTACACGGAAGTTGATATCTGTCCGAGTGCTGGCCCGAGCGTTTGTAATGGTGCGCCAGTAAGTGAAGGATCTGCGCTGTCACTGGGAAACGTGGACGGCCCGTACCAAGCACTGGTCATTGGGTTTTCACCGGGGTTAACCGCTTCTGAGCCAGGCCTCGATCTAGCAAACACCAGCGCGTACGCAGAGACAGGCGACTCGACGGCAGTATCCGGCACGCTGACTAACACGACGCCACAACCGGATCCACAACCCGATCCGCAGCCGCAAGCGCAGATTCCGAATGCGGGCTCAGTCACGGTACCGGCAAAGCTTGCCCGCCGAGGTGCGAAGAAGATCGCCTCAGCAAGTCCGGTCACGAATGCTGGGCAGCCTGTCCAAATCAGAGTCACGTGCAAGGCGACTCGGGGCGACTTGCGAGTCTGCTCGAAAATCAAAAAGAAAAAGGGAACCTTTGTGCGGACCTACGGCACCGCCGCCCGAGTGCGAATTGTCTGGAGTGCACCAGCAGTCGAAGGATTCACCGCCTACCGCCAAGCGAAGGCCTACCGAATCTGATCGCGCGCTGTGCGGACATTGCTTTGCGCGCAGTAACAGAGAGGTGGATTGTGGTCGCTCAGCGACCACAATCCACCTCTCTGTTATTACTGCAGTGGAGCGGGTGACCGGGATCGAACCGGCATGGCCAGCTTGGAAGGCTGGGGCTACTCAGCCCAGAAACACCGTTGGACCTGCGTAAATAGAGCGAGTCGCTAGCGTCCGTGCAACGTACGTGCAACAGTGGGCGGTAAGTTACGGGCGGTAACGGTGGTGAAAGTAGGAGTTATGGGCACTCAGAAACCCTCAACACGGCGCAGCTTTGGGCGAGTTCGCAAGCTGCCAAGCGGTCGGATTCAGGCGAGCTATCGCCATGAGGGCCGGGTAGTGAACGCACCCAAGACGTTCGCGAATGAGACCGACGCGAACGCGTGGCTAGTCACTGTCGAGTCCGACCTCACCCGAGGTGTACTCAAGGCTGCACCCAAGACGACGCCGACGCTTGAGAAGTACGCGGCCAAGTGGATCGCTCAACACCGCGAACTCAAACGCAGCACACGCGAGCTGTACGAGGGTGACGTGCGCCGGTACGTGTTGCCGTACCTGGGTGACTACCGGATAGCTGCGATCACTCCTCCTGACGTGCGGGACTGGGAGGCGACACTGCGCACGGATCTTGCCGAGGCCCAGGCCGATCGAGCGCACCACAGCACAGCAACGCGGCAGACGGGCGCGGCGAGTGCAGCTCGGGCGTACCGAACGCTGCGAGCAATGTTGAACACCGCTGTAGAGGATGGGCTGATCCTCTACAACCCGTGCAAGCTCAAGGGTGCGGGGAAGGCTCCAACAGGGGAGAGGCCGACGCTGAGCCCTGCAGAGGTGTTCGCCCTTGCTGATGCTGTGCCGAGCCAGTATCGGGCGGTGGTCTTGCTGGCGTCGTTCGTTGGGTTGCGTATCGGTGAGATCGCCGCGCTACGTCCCAGTGACCTTGAGCTAGGCGAGCGCCCGTCTGTGACAGTTGAACGGCGTGCCTATCGGATGGATAGCGGGCAGATCGACTACGACGCACCCAAGAGCGATAAGGGCGTGCGCACGATTGCGTTGCCGAAACCTGTCGCCCAGGCGCTAACCGAGCACCTCGCCACCCATCGGCCGAACGCCCGCGCAGATGACCTTGTATTCGTGACGCGAACCGGTCGTAACATTCGCGGCGGGGGTTACTCGCAGGCTCTCCCCAAAGCCCTAAGCGCAATCGGTCGCCCCGACGTTCGGGTGCACGACTTGAGGCACACGGGCGGAACCCTCGCGGCAGAGACTGGCGCGAGCATGCCCGAGCTGATGAACCGCCTTGGGCATTCCACAACTGCAGCGGCACAGGTGTATTTGCACGCGAGCGAAGATCACGGGCGCAGAGTGTCCGACGATCTGGGCGCGGTGATGCGTGCAGGTGAGAAGGCCCAGGCCAAGCAGGCACGAAAGGCAGCGAAAGAGCGGGCAGCTACCGCAGAGGCTGAGGCCAGCAACGTCGTCAGTCTGGCGAAGCGCCGCAAGCGAGTGAGCTAGTTCCGCGACACGCGCGACGCTTGCTCAGCCGTTCGGTTGATCTTGTCGGTGTTGGAAGTTCCCGACGCTTGCGGAATCCATCCCCCAGATCCCCCGGATCTCGCCGAATGTTCGCAATTGCGGACACTCGCCGCGCAAATCCATCCCCCAGATCCCCCGGATCTCACGCGGTGGGTAAGGGGTTGGCAGCGTCGGTTGATCTAGGTTGCGAAACCTCCCCAACGGGCTCGAAAAGTCGTGTAAGAATCTCCGCATGCGATACGAGCAACTTCAGGGGCGCGGACGCCTGTCGGCGCGGGCAGCCAGGCTCGCGACGTCGTTCGGAGCGCTAGGAATCGTGGCGGCTGTTGCAGGGCTCGTCGTGATCAAACTCTATGAGTGGTCATTCATTCCCGAAACTGCGGCGGTGTTCGCCCTCTTCGTGTTGGTCGCAGCAATGTTCGCAATCGGTCTAGTTGGGAGCCTTGAGGCGATCAACATTCGTCGTAGCCTCCCAGCCCTCCAACTGGACACAGTGCAGATGGGACAGGCTGCGAAGGTTCTGGCGTCTATGAATCAGGCGCCTCCACTTGCTCGTTGGGGACTTACGGTCTCAGACTCGCCCACCCCATCGGAGGTGACGACGCACTATCAGTTCCGAGCGGGAGAGCGTGGCCGCCTTGAGGTCGAGTGGGCACTTGTTGCGCATCGTTTCAACGATGATGAACGCTGGTCTCGCTCGCATGACGTCGCCAATTGTTTAGCGTTCGCTGCACGTTTGGACGATAGCGCGCTTCGGGATGCGGAATGGCTCGCACGGGTCGGTCCGTCTGGGGTGCTGCGGCTCTTGGCGAACCGGGGGCGACGAGCGCCCGAGTTGGCACGGGTTTACCGAGCCGCGAGTCAACTCGACCTTGGAGGGTCTGGCACTGTGTTGCATTTCCTCCTTAGTGCCCATCGGAGTGAGATCGAGGAGTTTGTCAGTGAAGCAGAGTCGGGGCTCTTGGCCGTTGATTCCGATGACACTGAACGCCTCGCTTTGATCACCGATTTCGTGCTTGCTGAACCTGAGTCGCCTAGCGCTGACGTCGGCGCTGTCAGGGACGTGCGAACTGCTGCGGCGATCGCCGCACTAGCTGGGCCAATTGAGTACATCTCCAACGCGGCGACTGGAGACCCTCCCGAACCTAAACCTCCGTTCGTCCTCCTGCGTGGCTCAATCGAGCCCAACGCACCGACCCGCGCAAGCCAAGGCGTGACTACCGACCTATTCGGAGTCGCGTCGCTCAAGGCGTGCGCGTAGCCGGAACCTCCCGCGCCGGGCAGTAGCTAACGCGCGATTATCTGAACACCTGAACGACTGTGTTCTGTGAGCCTTTGGGCTGGCGTGACTCCTCACCTAACAATTGAGGAGCACCACATATGTACGACAACGACTGCGAGGAGCGCCCAACTCGGCGACTCCCGAAACGTGAACCTGTCGAGAGCTTGAGCCTTGCAAGGAGCGGGGCTCTACTCGACTACGAACAAACTGGCGAACGCCTCGGGGTTAGCGCACGGATGGTGCGCCGACTCTGGGAACGCCGGGAGCTGATGGCCGTGAAGGTAGGCCGTCACGTTCGTTTCACGGAGGCTGAGATTGCGCGCTTCATCCGTGACAACAGTGCTGGCGGTGCCGCATGAGTGCCGACAGAGAACGCCCCCCAGCAGCGAAGCTAGAGGGCGCAATGATCGCGGGCGGCGATACGGCAAGTGTACGGGCAAACGAGTCCCGTAGCGGTGAACTAGTGGCGACACTGAGCAAGGCGGAACGCACCGACCTGCAGAAGGTTGCACGCCTCCGTGCTCGGGTCGCTCGCAATCAGATCGCCACGCGTGAGGCTGAGCTAGTCGCGCAGATGGAGTCGGAACTATCAGCCATCTACCCGCCGAATGATCCTCGCTGGGCCGAGATCGCCAAAGCTGCGGACGCTGCTGTGCAAAGCGCCGACGAGAAGGTGGCTGCGATCTGTGAGGAGATGGGCATTCCCGCTGAGTTCCGGCCGGGCTTGCATATTGGCTGGCACAGCCGGGGTGAGAACGCCACGGCGTCGCGTCGGGCAGAGCTGCGGAGACTTGGGGCTGCTCAGATCCAAGCTGCGGGCAAGTTGGCTAAGAGCACAATTGACCGAGCGGAACTCGCAGCCCTAACAGAGATCATTGCGGACGGGCTTACCTCTGAAGCGGCGCAGCGATTCCTGGCAGCGATTCCCACACCCGATGAACTCATGGCAGCGCCAGCGGTCTCCGAGCTCGAACGAGCGAGAACCCAAGACGACGCAGCCCGCACGGAATCTCGGATGACTTCCCGCATGCTCGGAGGTGGCTCCTATGTCTAGCCCTTACGAGACCGTGTGTGAAGCAATTGAGAGTGCCGGCTACCGCGTGCGACGCAATCACGGCACCGCCCGCGCACAATGCCCAGGGCACGACTCCTCGGGCTACACGTTGAGCATTCGCGAGACTGACGACGGCGCAGCCCTTGTCTATTGCTTCGCTAGTTGTGAGACCGGCGACGTGCTCGCCGCAATCGGGTTGGAGCCGCGAGATCTGTTCGCCTCGGACGCGCGGGGGTGGTCTGCATGAATGACGAGACTCGCTACCGCTACGAGGATGAGAGCGGGGAACTCCTCTACTGCAACGTGAGGGCACCCGGCAAAGCGTTTCGGTTGGAGCCCGCGAACGGTGCGGCAGGTGAGGGTGCCATGAATGGTGTGCCTCGCGTGCTCTACCGATTGCCTGCCTTGATTTCTGCAGTCAAGAAGTCCCGCCGAGTGTGGATCGTTGAGGGTGAGAAGGACGCAAACACCCTGCATGAACTCGGGGAAGTCGCGACTACTTCCGGTGGAGCCACGAGCTGGCGGCCCGAGTTCGCTCAGCACTTCAAGGGTGCGCGGGTGACGATCTGCCCAGACCAAGACGAACCGGGCCGCAAGTACGCAGCGGAGGTCTTTGCGGCGTTGCATGGCGTTGCGAAGTCGGTTGAGATCCTCAAGGTCGCCAGTGGCAAAGACATTTCCGATCACGTCAGGGCGGGTTTCGAGGTCGCTGAGCTTGAGCCGGTTGCTATCGCGGATTTGTACGAGTGGGAGCCGCTGAATCGGTTTGGCTCCGTGCGGGAGCTTCCCGAATGGCCAACAGGCTGTCTACCTCCTGGCGCTGATGAATACGTGAGCGCAGTTGCGGCCGAGACCTGCACCGATCCTCGTCTTGCAGGGACGATCGCGCTTGGCGTGCTTGCTGGGGCGGCAGCTCGTCGGATCGAGGTGTTCCCCAAGCGAGGGGGTTGGTCTGAGCCGGTGAATCTCTGGGCACTCGCGATAGCCGGGACAGGTGAGCGCAAGTCTGCGGTCTACTCGCGGATGGTGAAGCCTCTACAAGAGGCTGAGTCTGAGCTGAGAGATTCGACTGCACACGCTCGCAGTGTTTCGGAGTCTGAGCAACGGGCTGCCGAGGCCAGGGTCAAGCACGTTGAGCAGTCGCTCGCGAGAGCTAGCGGAGGCAAGGCCCAGGGTGAGGCGCGGGCTGAGCTTGACGCTGCCGTGGCACAGGCGAGGCAGATTCAGGACACGTCTGATCCTCAGCTCTTGAGTTCCGATCTCACGGTGCAGGCGTTGCCGGGTCTATTGGCTCGCAACGTTGGGCGCCTGATTGTTTGCAGCGCGGAACCCGGCTTGTTCGACACTCTCGCGGGCCGATACGCGAACGGCAAAGAGGACATCTCCCCGATCCTCTCCAGTCACTCAGGAGATCAGCTCGTCGTGAATCGACTAGGCCGCGAAGGTGCGCGCGTGGATCGTCCTGCGCTCACGATGATCCTCACGGTGCAACCGGCACGGCTCAGCGACTTGGCGAGAATCGAGGGCAGTCACGAGCTGGGGCTCATGGGTCGGTTCATGTTCAGCGTGACCGATTCATATCGCGGGACTCGCAAACACCGTGACGCACCTGCGGTGCCGAACCAGTTGCGTGATCAGTGGACGAGGCTCGTCCGTTCGCTTGCTGAGGCCCAGGTGCCGGAGGAGCCTCAAGAGGTATTGCTGGCAGGTGACGCAGCGGAACGCTTCGCGGCATGGCATGACGACGAGCTAGAGCCACGCCTAGCCCCAGATGAAGAACTCGGCAGCGAACGGTTCGCAGGGTGGTCCGGTAAGTACGCAGGCGCGGTGCTCAGGATCGCCGGGCTGCTTCACGTCGCAGATCACGCAGAGGTGTTCCAAGGTTCAGGAGTGCTACCCGAGATCCCGCTCTCGACACTTGAAAGGGCGCTCACCCTCGGGGCCTATTTCGAGATCCACGCACTCGCGGCTCACGAGATGGCGGGAGCTGGGAAGGCCCAGGCGATCGCGGCTCGGATCGTGGCCAAGGGTGAACGGGGCGAGTGGCAAGCGATCACCGAGCGGGAGTTGTTTAGCGGACTCAAGGGCAGTAGCTCCGATCTCAAGATGGAGCACGTAGACGAGGCGCTCGGCGAGCTAGAGCGCCGTGGCTATCTGCAGAGGATCGCTCGCAAGGGCAGAACCAAGCCACCGTCTCGTCTGTGCGTTTGGAATCCGGCTTTGCGGAAGCAGGTCGCGCAGGAGATTCGGGGGATCTGGGGGATGGAACCGGGGAGATACAAAGCAACGCTGAACACGTAGACCTCACCGCAATGCGTGACCTAGCGGCACAAGCGTCATGAACCGTGTGGCTCGGTGGTTTCGACTGCTGCCGAGCCACACGCTCCGACCGGACGGGAGTCCGCACGCGCGCGAGGGGGTAGCTATTGGAAACATCTCCAATAGCGACTGACCCCCGGGAGCCCGCACGCGCGCGAGGGGGTACCTAAACGAGACGTCTCGTTTATCGGATGACAAAGGTTGGAACCCTCGCGCGCGATGGGGGTACCCCTGCGGGGAGAGAACTTGGGCGGGAGTGCGGTCGCCACGCTTGCCTGTCATTCAAAAGAGAGGCGGGCGTGTGGCTTGGTGAACCGAAACCGTGTAGCCAATTGGCGACATTCGGGCTTGGTCATTCACCACTTGATGATTCTGGGGAACCGTAGCCAAGAGAATCTGCAGCACCTCTCCGGCAGACAAGCCCTCCGGGGGAGGGGATGGGCGGCAGTGGCTGCGTCGCTGTGACTGCTGGAGTGTCGGAAGTTTCCGACACCGCTTGCCGGACTCGACTGCGCTGAGAGTCTTTGAACCTGACAAACACCCGCGAGACCTCCCCCGCGCTCTGACCCCACAAGGTGGCTAGGGCTCCACCCCCACCCGCCAGCAAGTGTGGAAGCCAGCGGTCGGAGGGATACCGGCCCTTTCACCGGAGGAGGGCCGCACAGGGGGAGGGAGGGGCCAGGCCCCGGTAGTACGTGTGCCGACCCATGGCATGGGGTTGCTGGGCGCTGAATGGGTGGCATGGGGTTCATTGCATCCAGTCGCCAACCTCGGTGACATTTCAGGTCTCTGAACTGCGAGCCACCTTCCCGCCGGTATTCACTGAACCGGCAGGCGGGGCGATCCCCCACCGCGTTCGGCGGCGTCGCGGATCTTGTCCACCTTGTCGAGGCTTGAGCCGGAGTAGCCGGTGCCAGCGGCGGCGAGCTTGCGCGTTGCGCCGGTCGGACCCTTGTCCAACTTGGACGAGGGTTTACCCGCCTTCTCCCGCTCCTGCGCCAACGGTTTCAGTAACTCCGCCTGGCGCTCACGGAACCGGCTCGCCTCATATGGGGTGAATGGCTTGCGTGCTGTGTTCTCGTCGCCGGTTCAGAACCCGTACACAGGGCCAGTGGCTGCACCTCCTGTCTTGCGCCGATCCTCCTGGGGTGGGGGTTGCCCCTTGGTCTCAGGGTCGCCTATCGGCACGGTCTAGGGGCTCGGAATCTGTGCGGGCTACCCAAGCTCGGCGGCGTTCGTGCAACACGCTGTTGCACGGCGCGTGCCTCAGATGCGCGCAAACGCCCATCCTGCGGGGTTTGAGCCAGTCGGGGCATCTAATTTCGTGCAACGTACGTGCAACAGTGGGCGGGGATTTCGGGGTTTCAGAGGGCATTTCCGGGCATTTGACGTTAGGCAGAGCTCTCCCCGAAAGGGGAGTGCGTTGGGGTGTTTGTGCAGGTCAGAGGCCATTTCTGCCTCTGATTCAGTGGAGCGGGTGACCGGGATCGAACCGGCATGGCCAGCTTGGAAGGCTGGGGCTCTACCATTGAGCTACACCCGCGTAGTTGCGTGAACAACCAGGAAGAGGATACCCATGCCGACCTTAGGTGGTCGCCTTGCGGGTGATTTCTTTGGTGTCGCACCGGGTATAGCAGCAGTCCGCTAGGCCGCCGTTCACCATCTGCATCCGCCTACGCTGTCGCTATGACCCTCCTACGCGCTCACAACATCGCCGTCTCCTTGGACGGATTCGCCACAGGCGAAGGCCAGAGCATGGAAGCCCCGTTCGGACATGCGGGCATGCGTTTGATGGAGTGGTACTTCCCGACCAACACGTTTCAGTCGCAGACCGGTCACCGCGAACGAGTTGCAGTTGATTCGGCCGCAGAGCCCGACGATGTGTTCGCTCGCAGGAGTTGGGAGGGCATCGGCGCCGAGATTATGGGTGCGGGGAAGTTTGGCCCGCCCGGATGGCAGCACGATCCCCAGTGGCAGGGTTGGTGGGGATCGAATCCGCCATTTCATACGCCGGTATTCGTCCTCACGCACCAGCCTCGGCCGGACATCACGCTAAACGGCGGGACCTCTTTTCACTTTGTCAATGCGTCGCCTGAAGATGCCTTGAAACTGGCCGCCGATGCTGCGGGCGGACGTGACGTCCGACTTGGTGGCGGACCGTCGAGCATTCGTCAGTTCCTCGCAGCCGGACTTGTTGACTACCTCCACGTTGCCGTCGTCCCGATCATCTTGGGGCGTGGCGTCAATTTGTGGGAAGGTCTCGAGGGGCTGCAGGACGGCTACCGGACATCTTCGACGACAACCCCGAGTGGGGTAACCCACGTGGTTCTGGACCGCACATAGTCGACTCGGCGCCGTGCCTGTGACGCTGCGTGCCTTCGGGCGTCCGAAGCGCTGCCTGCACTAGCCAAGAGTCACTAGTCTGCGCTCGTGGATAGCGAAGAAGTCTTTGTCGGCATTGCGATCATCGTCGGACTAGCGGCGGCGTGCCAGTTGATCGCGCCCAAACTGAAGATCCCGGCGTTGGTGCTGCTGCTACCCGCAGGCTTCATCGCTGGCAACGCCTTCGATGCCGTTGACCCGACGGCGATCTTTGGAGTCGCGTTCACCCCACTCGTGCAGATCGCTGTCGGGATCATTCTGTTCCACGGCGGTCTCGAGCTGGTGGAAGAGCGCCTGGTCAAGCAAGATCGCACGATCATCTTTCGATTGGTCTTGGTCGGTGCGCTCATCACCCTCGCTGCGGCCACTGTGACCGTGGCCCTGTTCCTCGGCGTCAATACCCAAATCTCACTGCTGCTCGGTGCGATATTTGTGGTTTCAGGTCCCACGGTCGTTGGCCCGCTGTTGGCATTTGCCCGACCCAATGCCCGGGTGCGCCGGATCCTCGCGTGGGAGGGAACCCTGATCGATCCGGTGGGTGCACTCATCGCCGTGTTGGTGTTCCAGGCGGTTCAGGCATCCGAAGAGCCGAGCGTGGGGCTTGCAATTCAGTTGTTCGCCAAGGCGATCGTGATCGGCGTCATCGGTGGGCT
>Ga0172380_10007780_pt1 | contig 11947 bp, 11 predicted proteins | sample Leawe162metaG_FD_119747 | JGI IMG/M metagenome (GOLD analysis project Ga0172380, IMG submission 119747) | Leachate microbial communities from a municipal landfill in Southern Ontario, Canada - Leachate well 162 metaG | ecosystem: Engineered > Solid waste > Landfill > Unclassified | place... | reverse complement strand
TGCTGCTTGGCAGCACGAGCCTGAGCCATGGAACGCTCCTGATCCGCCTGCTTAGCGGCGATGCCCGACTGCATCGGATCACCGGTCATGGCCAGCGTCTGCTGGTAGACCTCACGGCCCTTGTCTCCCTTGGGGGCGTAGGTTGACGTAGCCGAAGCGGAGCCACGGTTGGCTTCCTGCTGCTTCATCCGGGCAAGCTGCAACTGGGCGATCTGGGACTGGGTATCCAGCAGCGGAGCGCCACGGGCACGATCTTCCAGACGCTCGCTAGCCAACTGGCGAGCCTGTTCCTCTTGGAAGTTGAAGCCGCGCTCCTGAAGCCCAAAGCCACGCTCACGCATGGCGCGATCAGCGGCGGATTCCTCACGGCGCAGACCTAGTTCCTCGCCCATGAAGCCGTACTTAGCAGCACGCTCAGCGGCAGAGTCCTCACGGCCACCCGTGTACATCTTCTCCGACAGGCCAAGCTGCTTCAACGCCACATCCTTGCGCCAGTCATCCTGACTGCGCTGGTCCATGCGGTTCGTCTGCCACATATTGATGCGGTCGCCACGGTCGGCGTTCCACATGGCAGTCTGGTCGCGGGCGTCCATGTTCCAAGACCCTGACGGGTCCATAGCGGAGAACTTCTGTACGGGCATGTGGTGTCCTAGTTCGTGTACTTGTAGATGTTCTGGTAGCTACGGGCGTTCTGCGCCGTAGAGACAGGGCCGAATGCGGTGTTGCCGTACTGGATGGGAGTCTGCTCAGCGGCGACCTGTAGCGGTCCAGTGGCAGGCTTGCCAGCAGTGCCGTTGATGGTCTTACCGCCAGAGTTCGCCCAAGCGGTCTGCAAAGCGTTACGCTCAGCTACGCTCAGGGGTTTCTTCTGGAGTGGTGAACTGCCCCCAGCAGCAACCGTGCCCTGACCTCCACGCGTTGTAGTAGTAGCTTGCTGCTGCACAGAACTTGGGTTATATCCGCCACTAGATTGCGGGGTGGAGAAGGCGGTTCCGCCAGATACAGCAGGAGTAGACGACCCTCCAAACTGACGGTTAAGGTTCGCCTGTGCCGCCATCAGCCGCCCCTGAGTCTCAGCGGCATAGTTCTGCACGGCAGCTTGGCTTGCAATGTCTCCTGAAAAGGCGACGTTGGAGGCTTGGCGCTGTTGCTGGCCTTGACGGAGAGCCTGCGTTGGGTCCATGCCGCGAGCAGCAGCCGTATTGCGGATCTCTTCAGCATTGACCGCTTCTGCGGCAGCAGTCTGGTCAGCTTGCCGATTAGTTAACTGGTTTACAACTTCAGAAGTATATGGCCCCTGCTTTTGGAGAAGTGCCATAGCCTCTTGCCAAGCAGCATCGGCCTTTTCAGAAGCCAACATGGCCGGGTTTTTGCCACCTTCAGCGATAGTTTTCCCACCATATGTTGGGCCTCGATACTCTTCGACTGGGGTTGATGTATTACTAGTGCCCGCAAAGGCTCCGGCAGTATTAGCGGGCATGCGCCCAAGTCCGAGTATGGCCATATGTGTATCCTATGTGGTGTTTATGGGTTGCAATCAATAGGTGATCTATGCAACGCCGCTGATATGCAGACGATTGGACGCTCCGGACACATACGTCGAGTCTTGAACGTAGTGCCGCATTGTAATGGTGTCGCCAGCCGACAGGTAACCAGTCCATGTTGCGATACCATCAAGCGAGTTGGACCTTCCAGAGAATACTGGTGATACCCCACCAACAGTGAAGCTAAGCCCTTCGATGCTGTCGCTACCATTCGTGCTGCCATAAGGCATGGTGAGTATGGCGTATGCTGTATAGGTAGATGCCGATGTCCAACCGCTCACAGGGACAAATAGCCGAGAGACTACCGTGTATATGCCGTTAGCCGGTACGATAACATCGTTACCGCTTACTGACAGATTTCCAGATTGCGTGGTATATGCGGCATCGAATGTACCGGTTGACGTGGTGAGGTCGCCATACGCATGAAGGTAGTAGAAACTAGGCGTGTAAGCTGCGGCTGCCACTGCCGCGTCTACGTACTCGGTAGTGGCAAGCCCGCTCAGGTCAGGGACGCCACCCGATTCCTGCGATGTATCCGCGCTCTGGTCCTGCGTCTGCCCATCACCGGGACCGCCAGAACCAGCGCCATTCAGCGCAAGGTACAACTGCTCAATATCGCGGAGGATCTGAGACTGGCCAAACTCGTTGAACGGCGCGTTCGTTGAGATAGGCATTAGGTTTCCTCAGACGGCTTTGTGTTGTTGTCGCGGAACGAGGCATCAAGGAAGCGGACGCCATCAAGCGGAGTCTCGGCAATGACTTCCGCACGGATTACGCGCTTCCAGTCGCTTGGTGTCGGCACCGGGATAAACCCGTCCGTAGCACCAGCGTCAAAGTCCAGTGAAATGATGTTGGCAGCGACTGAAACACCAGCCGGGAAGTCGTCGGCAGCGTTGGCTGTAGCTGGGACAGCCGTGGCGCTGAAGTCCTGGTAGAAGTTGACCTGCCCGTCGCCCATGTCGTCATCAGGACGTATAGCCATCAGGAACTTATCGGGCCGCTTGGCGAAGTTCATGCCCTCACCGGGGATCCAGTCCGTCATAATACGCTGACGGATGCTGCCAACGTAGACCTCCATGCCAGCAGTAGGAGCGTTGGCCAGCGCAACGCCAACGGTGATCTGGCTTCCAGACGCCACCGTGATCAGGCGTTCCTCGCCCGTAGACGGGACGTACAGCGTCTGCCCGACAACGGCAGTATTGGTCCCATTGATGACGGACGTTGTGCTGCCGCTGGTCACGGTGACCACACCAGCGCCACCACCGTCGTTGGCGGCAGTCCCTACGCGCCAGAGGTAGTTGTTGGAGTCGCCAATCATCAGGCGCTGACGGTCGGTATATGCCGTATTCAGCACGCCAAACGACACCGGCTGACGGTACGTGTACAGCGTCCATTCCTGCGTGTCGAGCGACCAGCAGAGCGCGCGCTTGCAGTATGTCTCACCAGAGAGCGGGAAGAAGAACAGCACCTCACGGCGCTCCGGCTCGTAGACGATGAACTGCGCTGCGGTAGCCGATGCGTCCATCAGCGACTCAAGCGTATCGTCCACGCGGCGGCTGATTTTCTTGGGCTGCATGGCGTCGATCATCCACATGCCGTTACGTCCCCAGCCGACCAGTACGCCGCCATCAATCTTGATCACGCACCGTGGATTAAAGCACCCGAAGTTACCGGGGATGTCGCTAACCATAGCTGCGGCAGGGTCACTCGAGTAGATGAGCCGACGCATGCTGCGGGTACCGAAGAGGTACATATCGGTGTAGAAGGACGACATTGCCGTTGGCGTATCGCCAGCATCCAGCGTGACAGCACGGGCGTAGTTGGTCTGGTCCCAGGACTCGGGGAATAGGGCGCGGCTCCACGCCAGGGTTCCGGTGGTGATATCCCACAGCCAGAGGCGCTGCCGATGTTCGCAGAAGATATCATAGGTTGCCGGTGGCTGATCGTGTCCGAACTCACCGTCGCGGCTAGCGGCGACCTGCACGATGAGGTTGGCATCACTGATATCGACGTTGGTCGTAGACCCGCTATTGGCGATAGTCTTTGCCCGGTAGTACGTCTCAGCGCCAACAGCGGTCATTTCAATGATGATGTGGCTGACCGTGGAATCCGCGCTATCGTCGTAAGTAACGTCAATGGTCTGCCCAGCCGTGGTAGTAACGGAGACGACATCACTGGGATTGCTGTACCGATTGCGCGTGCTGTCGTAGTAGCGGTAGCGGATCAGGTGCAGGCCAGTGTCTACGCTGCCAGATCCAGTTCCGGTAGCAGTCGGGTCAACGGTTGGAGCAACTATGCCAACCGTGCGCGCAGCAGTCGTACCGTCATCCATGGCGCGTATTTCAGTGCCATTCGTGTAGTACAGCCGGCTGGACATGGACGCGAATGTAGCACGTTGCGAGGTAGACAAGCCAGTCTCCAGTGAGGCCACGGCTCCGGTGGTCTGATGTACCGACTTGATCGCCCCAGCCGACGTAGCGATGATGGCATACGCACCCATCTCGGCGGCAGACCAACCGATGGAAGCCAGATCGACCTTTGCGCCAAAACCCAGACGACGGCGGCATTCACCCTTGATGTAGAGCGAGCAGTTCTCAATGGCTTCCCAGCCATCACCTACATCCGTCTCGTCATCCCGATAGCCATTCCAGGCCATGTCAGGTGACCCGCTTCCAGCGCGGCGAATCACGGCCAATCGACAGGTCCATGCCAACGGCCGGTACATCGGTAGCCGACTTGTCCTGCACAGTCAGGCGGGACAGGGCTTCCTTGTACGCCTGCATGGTCGTGCCAGCGTCTCCAGCCATCGACTTGCCCGCCTGACGGGCCAACTGGTAGTCCATCGCACGCTTCAGGACTTCCAAGTGGACCGGATCCCAATCGGCAATGTCGGTGTCATTGACCAGCCGCGCTGGGCGGGCGAAGTAGGTGTAGTTCAGCATCTCATCGCTCTGCGGGTACGGCCAGCAGATGAACGAACCATTGGCCACGCAGAAGACATCGGCAAACCGCTGCGAGTAGACCGCTGCGCTCTCGGCTTCCATGACATCCGCCAGCGACATGGGCGTAGCGCCCCAGCCCCAACGCTGACCGGGCAGGTTCTTGTGGAAGCGCCAGAGGTCGTCGGGGAGATCGTACTCGTTCTGGTACAGGATGTAACTAGCAGCGGTGATGGTTGTAGCGCCCCAGACATCCGTCATGGTCAGCGTATCGGTATCGGTTCGGGTGTAGACGTCGATGATCTGGTTGCTGACAAACAGCTTACCGCTAGCTGCCCATGATGGCCACGTGCCGCCCACGAGTTCCACGTTGGCGCTGCCGTTGGTAATCGTGATCGTGCCGGTGGAGTACGGCCCGTGCAGGCTGAGCATCGCCCGACGCAGCAGGTGCGGCCACAGGCGCTCACTGGACACCATATCCAGCGCATCGTTGGCAACGCTCTTGATGATCGTGTCAGCCTTGCTGCCAACCGAGTCCACGAACTGGCGGCGGATGTACGCCCACAACTGGGCGGCAGACATCGGGTTAGCAGTGCTGCCAGCAGCCAGCGTAATGTCAGCGCCGGGACCAGTGACCGTCAAGCCGCTGACCGTGATCGTGGCCGTAGCCTGCGTGTACCCGTTCTTCTGGGCGCGCACCGTGTACGTGCCGTCCGACAGGTAGACCGGACCCCACAGTCCCAAGGCGTCAGTCGTGGTCTGCGTGATGAAGGTTGAGCCGAGGGTGATGTAGACCGTGGCCCCGTCGATAGGGGCTGCCCCATCGTACACACGGCCATCTGACGCCGTAGCCGTAAAGCTCGCCGGGGTCGTTCCACTGGTGCCGGTGTCGTTGACGACGTAGATCTGGTTGAAGGCGTCAAGCGTTGACGCAGTACGGATGATCTGAAGGACGTAGGTGCCGTTGACCGCAACGAAGGCACTGGAAGCAACTTCAACCTCGTACTCACCGGGGTTATTGGCTGCGCTGACCTCAGTCACGGTGATACCAGTTGTGGACTGGTTACCAGTCCCGTCCAGCGACAGGCGCTTGGTGAAGCTCGCGTCAGTCAACCCAGTAACAAACGCCCCAGTTCCGTCCTGAATGATGATAGCGTCCCGCAGAGTCGTTGATTTGCGATGGTAGACTATGCTGGACATATGGGTTGCTCAATAGTATGCAAAAGTGTGGGATCGCAAGCAATAGCCCTATGGATACAGGCAGAAGCCATTGGTTCGTGGACGCATAGCCCGAATACCAGCAGGCTCTTAGGGTCCAGCAGGTTGACGGACTGCTCAAACCCGAACTTACGGAAGCGATGTCCCATGCAGCGTAGGGCATAGGTGTGCGCCAGACGCTTGGCTGGCGTCCAATCCGGCCACAGTTTCTCATCAAGATCCATGGTCGGCCCAATACTGTAAAGAACGGAAGCTATTCAGGATGGCATCGCGGAGCATGGCGAACGCCTGTGGCTCAGTAAGTGGCAGGGTACGCCGGAGGACACTAATGGACAAGTAGACCGTCTGGAGCAGCACTTGGCCCAACTGGTGGTCCTCTGGATCGAACAAAGCGCCTACGACCAACCCGTTGGCATCCGTCGCTTTCTCTGCCCGTTCTACGGCCTGACGGATGATCTGACCCATCTGCCCTATACGTGTGCCGTTTGTGGCTGTACGGTCAACAGGACGCGGCTGGAGGCATGGCTTATCGCCCAGCCTCGGGGCAAGCGGCTTAGACTCGGCTCCCTTGATGACGGCACCGCCGGGCGCACACTGGACGATGGTCGCCATGGTAGCCATCCCCTCCAGTTCGTTGAGCGCCTGCCGATAGACCCGGTTGCTGGCCCGTTCCACGCCATCGGCACACATGACAGATCCGCATTGCTTCTCTTCTGCGAATGCAAACCCTGCATAATGCCCTTGAGCGAGGTCATGGCCGACCAGCCAGCAGGTTCCCGTAGCCATACGGGCAGCGATCCATGCCGATAGAGTGCCAGATGTCGTGGAGACGGGGATGTCCTCACGGCTGATGCCTAGCCATCGGCTCACCTTGCCTACGTCACCGACCAGATAGTGACGGCTGCACATATCAGGCGCATGCGGCACAAGGGGCAAGCCAGCGTAGACCACACTAGACGGCAGGGGCAGCGGGATCTTGTCTGGATCTGGCAGCCGTTCCTTGGGGCAGATGACATGCGGGGTGATACCACATGCAATCAGCCGTGGGATTGCTGAATGTGAGGCCACAATCAGCACTTTGTCCTGCGCCTCACGCAAGAATGGGGTACATTGGTCCAGACTTGGGCCAGAACCGACCGATATACTATCGCCGTGGTAGATGCCAACGGGAAGCGGGTCAGCGTTCAGGAGCCAAGCGTTGCGTTTTATGACATCTAGACCAATCACTGTATCTAAAATATCATCACCGAACGTTAAGAAATGCGACTCATGCAACTCCAGCGTCGGGTCTTCTAGCCGGTTAAGTATGGTGACAACCGGCGTAGAATTGGGCTCCATACAGATCCTCCGGTACGCTTCTAATCTGAGACAGTAGTGAGTCAACGGCAGGGTCCGGTGACAAACGAACAACCACCCGCCCAAAGAGCGAGTGGCTGACGCCGGGGTCTACCCGGTAATCGCAATCCGTAGCCGTCAGATCAGATGAGGCCGGAGAGGACTGCGGTCGAGTCGCCAGAGAGTGCGACAACAGCGGTATTGGTAAGATAGCTGGTGTTGCGGAGCTGCTGGGCAAGGCTGACAGTAATGCTGGTGATCTGGGCATACGCGAGGATAAGCCCCAGCGAGTTCACGGCAAGGCCCGCTTGGACGGCAGTCGTGTCAATCAGCGTGCAGCCAGACAGAATGGTGCATGGACCGCTGAGCTGGAGCAAGAAGTAGTCATTGGCAAGCAGGCTGGTCGTCTTGGTGCTGCCAGTCTGACCGTCAGGAATGACGCCGAAAGCGTAGCCCTGAGCGTTGGCTGGGAGGTCAACGTTCCAGGTCGGAACGCCAGCGGAGAAGGAGGTGACCACACCGCGACCACCGGCATCAGCCAGTTCGGTTACGAGCTTGGCGACCACGTAGATCTTGCCATTGGCGAAGACCACCTTGCCGAGATCAGCCTTGTGAGCGGCGTTGGCCGAAGCCGTGCCGACAGTGATGGGAGCGTGGAGGATGGACATGTGTTGTTCTTTCTACCGGACTAGCCGGATACGAAGGTGATGGTCCACCCCTGGCAGGTACACCCTACCAGGGGCTTCGCATCAGATAGTTCAGACCGCGCCGCTGTACTTGCTGGCGCGACCGAAGTAGCGCGGGTTGCAGATGAGCTGGCCGGGGAAGGTGCAGCTAGCGAGCCACTGGCGACGATTCGGGTCACGGGTGATCTCAGTCTCAAGGATACCGGCGTCTTCGCCGCTGACCTTCAGCGGGTTGCCGTCTTCCAGCCCACGGTACAGCGGCTGCACCTTGAGCTTCATCTGCGCACCGGGGAAGGCGTAGGCAGTGTCGGCAGGCATCAGATCGTCCCAGAACCAAGTAACGCCCTGGTGCAGGATGGAGTCAGTCGGCCAGCCAGTCTCAGCAACGCTGGTGTCGCGCTTCTTGTCCGTCACGAAGATCGTCTCGCGAACGGCCTTCTTACGGCCCAGGTACTCGAAGAAGTTGCGGTCCAGGATGCCAACCGTGGGCTTCTTCATACGATCCGAGTTGCTGAAGCGGCTCAGACGGAAGACGAGATACGAGAGGAATATCTCGATAGCATCATCCTCATCCTGAGCAGTGCCAGTCCACAGGGACGAAGCCGAGTTGACCAGGGTCGGGGTCCAGGCGTCCCACTGAGCCGAGTCAACCGACACCTGACCAGGCTTCAGGGCCAGGCCAAGGTACTTGTTGGTGCCGTTGACAGCCACTTCCTTGTCGGTGCTGGCAGGGATAGCACTCGTGAAGGTACCAGTACCGGTCGAGGTCGTCGGCGGGGTGTAGCCTTCAATGTCATAGTCACCAATCGCGGTGCCGGTCGCAGCCGAGGCACCAGTCGAGAGAGCGCCCATGCTGTAGGTCGAGCTACCATCGTAGCCGTTGCCGGGGAGCAGGGTCGGAAGACCCTCAATCGGCAGACCGCTGCCAGCGTAGATGCTGGAGTTCATCTGGAGCATCTGGTGGCGCAGTCCGTTCTCAGCGGTGATCGTATCACGGATCATAGCGGGGATTTCGCTCTTGCTCAGATCAACGATCTGGCTGCCCTTGTTCCGGCGCAGCGCACCACGGTCCAGAGCAGTGCCGTTCACGACCTCAGCGAAGTTCGCAACCCAGCGCTGATAGCGCTTCTTGTGGGTGAACAGCGCCGAAATGTCCTGACCAGGGGCCGAGATCGACGGCAGGATGCGACCCGCTTCGATAGCGCCCGAGAGTTCGTAGGTCTGCGACTGAAGCTGGGTGCCATCAGAGCCGCCCTGCACGTCGTATTCAATCGCGCCGGCCTTCTTGATCTCCTTGAACAGGGGGTCATGGTCGCTAACGCCTTCCCAAGCGCCGCGAGCGACGTTGGCAAGAGTGGTGGTGGAAACGGGATCCTGGGAGCCTGACATGGGTTAGCTTTCGTATTTAGCAAGCAGTTGAGCGAAGCGGGGAGTGGATGGGTCGATGCCCTTCCGTTTGGCTTCCGCAATCGCCAGAGTGTATGGGTCGGTGTTAGCCGGACGCGGGTCGCGGGTAATGGCAGCCTCGCCCTTGGTCAGTCTCTGCTGTTCCTTCGCCATCTCTGCCTTCGCGTCCACCTTGGACGAGTTGGCCTTCAGGCGCTGGTTTTCCGCGTACAGCAGCATCATCTGTTTGGCGTATTCGTAAGGACGGCTTGGCATCTCTTTGAGTGCTCTGGTGAAGTCCTTGCGATGCTCTTCGATGAGCGGAGCCAACTGGGGGTCTGCAAAGTCGCTCTGGACACTGTGTTCAGCTTCCATCTTCGACATGAACTGCTGGACCTTTTGTTCGGCCAACTGTTCGACCATTGGGAGCAGGGTGCCGTGCGGGTCGGTGAAGAAATCCCGCTGGAAGTTCTGTAGGTTATCCCGGTACTCGTTAATCTGATTCTGCTCTTCGGGCGACATCGCGGAGATGATCGCCTGCTTCATGGCTTCCTGCTGCTCGGGCGGCAGGTTGGCCGGAATGCGCTGAAGTTGGGAGTTGATGACCTTGGCTCGCTCAAGCAATCCGTTGAACTTCTGATTCTCGGGATGAGCCTTGCTCCAGGGCTTGAGGGATGCGGCCTTAGCTCGCTCATCCTGCTCCGACTTCCACTTCTCCAGTTGTGAAGCCTTCTCCTGCGTCTGCGACATCTGCTGCTTCCACTGGCTGATCTGCCTGTCGAAGTAGCTCTGCTGATCGCGGAGTCGCTTCTCCAGAGTCGGACCTTCCTTGGACCAGTCACGCTGTGGCTGCTGTTCGGGTGACTGACTATTGGGGGGTGTCAAAGACCCATCGGCTTTGGTGTCAGGTACGACCGGATTGGTCGGCTGATCGCCATGCGTTTCCTGCCCTGCCTGAGCGGCCTCTGGTGCAGCAGCGGCCTCAACGGAGGGTTCGCTGGTCTGCGCAGAGCCGGTATCAGCCTCGGCTTCGGGCATGGTAGTATCGTCGTCAATCATTGTCAAGCCTTTCTATGGCTTATTCGTCATTGTCAGTTACCGGTATGGTACTGACTAGTTAAGCTTTCGTGACCACGAAGCCGCGACGATGCCCCTCGTCAATGGCTTCCTGCTGGCTCTTGGCGTAGTACGGGCTGCGGACATCGTAGTCCAACTGGCTGATGCGCCGTCCCTTGCCGTTGTTCTCGGTGGACCATGCCTTGCTATCGCCGCAGACAAATGCTGGCGAGTTGATCATGCGCTTGGCAATGGTGCCGCAGTCTGGGCATTCAATCGCACCATCACGCTTGTCGATGGGGACAATCTCATCGAAGATGCACTTGCATGCGGGGCAGACGTAATCAAAAGTCGGCACTTTAGCTCCTTGTTGTGTCTATGTTTTAGACAACAACGAGGTAAAAGTCAACGAGTGATACACTGGCCCGGTAACTAGCGAAACGCCCTGGTTCCCAAGCGACCAGTTAATACAGTCAGTTACGCCAAGGAGATACGCACAGTGACTTACCAAGTTAGCGCCCAATGCAGACAAGTCCTCGTAGCCTGTGAATCTAGCGGCACTGTCCGCGAAGCCTTCCGTAAAATGGGCCACAATGCTTGGTCTTGTGACCTACTGCCATCCGACGACAATAGCCCCTATCACTACCAAGCCGATGCGCGCCTTGCCATATCTTGGGGAGATTGGGACGTTATCATTGCTCACCCACCTTGCACCCACCTTGCCAGTTCTGGCGCACGGCACTTCGCTGCCAAGCGTGCCGATGGCAGACAGCAGCAGGGCATCGACCTATTTCTAGATATTGAACATCTGTGTCGCAGACATTCTCGCTTCGGGTGGGCCATTGAGAACCCTATTGGAATCATGTCGCGGTTGTATCGCAAGCCTGACCAGATCATTCAGCCGTGGATGTTTGGGCATCCCGAAACGAAGGCTACGTGCTTGTGGACTAGTGGGCTGCCGCTTCTGGCCCCAACCAACAATGTAAAGGCTGAGATGCTTGCGCTGCCCGTTGCACAGCGCGACCGTATTCACCACATGCCGCCATCAAAGGATCGCTGGAAGCTCCGGTCAAAAACGTACCAAGGTATCGCGGACGCCATGGCCCGACAGTGGGGCGGTTAGGCCGGAGGCGGGGTTCCGCCAGTCGGCCCGGTCTGCGGCGGAGCAGCCGGAGGCGCACCCTGGGGCGGCATAGCAGCCATCATCTGCTGCTGCATGGCGATCTGCGTAGCGATGTTGCGGGCAGCACTGACAAGCTCGGGCGACATGCGGTTCTTCTCAGCGAACTCAGCAGCCAGAGCAGACACGAACTCGCCACCGCCAGGCATGTTCACCAGGCTCGGGGCAAGCTGATTCAGCGCCACGTTGAGGTTCTGGATCTGGGCGTCCAGGTCCATCCGGCGCATGCTGCCAGCGTCAATCGTGCGGTCGGCTTCGTGGATCCATGCTTCCATGTCCACCAGCGTCGGCGGTCCGATGATCTGGTCGATCTGCTCAGGCGGGATTCCCTGCATGGCAGCCTGCTGCGTCATCTGCATACGCATCTGCTGCTCCTGCGCGACGGCTTCAGGCGAGGCGATCTCGCCCCAGATCTTGCCAGCTTCAGGTCCGAACAACTTGCCGATGTCCTCAGACGGGTGCAGGAAGCGAGCGGCGAACAGGCGCTTGCGGTAGATCTTCTCCAGGAACTGCGTGACGCTTTCGCGCATGCTATCGCTACGGGTACGGCTGTTCTGCTCCACAAGCTCGGCAGCCTTAGCGCTACGCAACTGGGTCGGCGTC
>Ga0172380_10007779_pt1 | contig 11947 bp, 8 predicted proteins | sample Leawe162metaG_FD_119747 | JGI IMG/M metagenome (GOLD analysis project Ga0172380, IMG submission 119747) | Leachate microbial communities from a municipal landfill in Southern Ontario, Canada - Leachate well 162 metaG | ecosystem: Engineered > Solid waste > Landfill > Unclassified | place... | reverse complement strand
CTTAGAGTTTGCCCAGCGGTTATTTAGCCCACCGATCGAACTGCGGATGTTACATTCCCACAATATTTTGTTGCAGTTTCTGGTCAACACCGGGCTGAGCGGGGGGATAGGATTTATCTGGCTGGTAGTTAATTTTGTGAGGCGGATCTGGCGATCGGCAGTCGGCGCCGGGGATGTATTAGCCACCGCCACCCTGGCAGCGATGGCGGCCCTCTTGGCTCACGGGATGCTGGATCTGGCCTACTGGAAAAATGATCTCTCGGCTCTGTTCTGGGTGGTGATGGCGTTTGGTATAATACTATGTTCTCAACATAGTCATGCCGGAAACAATTAATACAATTGGGATTGATGCGCGCCTGTTCGGCACCGCCCAAGCGGCCGGCATCGGCCAGTACGCCGAAGAATTGGTGCGGTATCTGGTCAAACACGATGCTGTCAATCAGTACAAGGTTTTTGTTACTGGGGAGGCTGGCCCCACTTTTCCAATCTATGCTCCAAATCTAACTAAATTAGTTGTCCCATTTCGCCACTATACCTATAGCGAACAGTTCTTGTACCCCAATATCTTAAAGCGTGCGGGGCTGGATTTAATTCACTACACCAACTTTAATACGCCCATCTTTTTTAGGAAGATCAAAAGCGTTGTTACTATTCATGACCTAACCCTTTGGTTTTTCCCAGGGCGTAAACAGAAGGGGGCTATTAAACAGCTGTTGTATCGAATAGTGATAGGACGCGCTTGCCGCAATGCTAATCACATTATCGCCATCACCGAAGCCACCAAGCAGGATATTGTTAAGTGGCTCAAGATCGATCCCGCCAAGATCACCGTAGTCTACGAGGCGGCTTCCGAGCGCTATCATCAGTTAATTCAGCCAGCCAACTTAGAGCAGGTCAAGCGGAAGTTTAACATCACTAAACCCTACTTTTTATATACTGGGCAGTGGCGGGCGCACAAAAATGTGATTCGGTTAATCCGCGCCTTTGCGCTGTTGCGGCGGCGCTATCAGCTGGACCATCAGTTAGTATTGGTTGGCAAAGTTGACTCGGTTTATCCTCAGGTTATGGCTACCATTAAAGAGTTGGGCCTTCAGGATGATGTCGTCTTAACTGGCTATGTGGCTGATGACGAGCTGCCTTATCTCTACAACGGCGCCGATTGTTTTGTATTTCCCTCCCTCTACGAAGGTTTTGGCTTGCCCCCCTTGGAGGCGATGGCTTGCGGCGCACCAGTAGTTTCTTCTAACGTATCCTGTATGCCAGAGGTGTTGGGCGACGCAGCCATTTACTTTGACCCATTAAGTGTTGAGGATATGGCTAAGGCGATGGCCGAGGTAGGCAAAAATTACACCCTCAAACGAGAGTTAAGAGCCAAAGGGCTTCGGCAGGCCAAGCTCTATTCGTTCGATCGAATGGCCGAGGAGACCCTGGCTGTTTATCGGAAGGTACTGCAGTAGATCTTAGTTTTGGTTTTGTTAAACGCGCATACTATAATGAAGCGTAGTCATATTAGTTAAATTAATCAGCATGGACCTCACCAATACCGCACTACTGATCGCTTTAGGGGCAGCCGTTTTAGCTCTGCTCTATGCCACTGCTTTAATAATTTGGGTTTTAAAACTGCCCGCCGGTAACGCCAAGATGCAGGAGATCGCGTTGGCCATTCAGCAGGGGGCAAAAGCATACCTAACGCGTCAGTACACTGCTATTGCTATAGTTGCGGTGGTGTTGGCGATCTTGCTATACCTAACTCTGGATCTAAACACGGCATTGGGATTCTTGGTGGGGGCGATACTGTCTGGCTTAGCCGGGGTGATCGGTATGAACGTATCGGTGCGCGCTAATGTTCGAACCACCGAAGCTGCTAATCACGGTATGGCGCGAGCTTTAGATGTGGCGTTTAAGGGTGGCTCCGTTACCGGGTTGTTTGTGGTGGGTTTGGCGCTTTTGGCGGTTAGCGGATTCTACTACATCTTTCGCGACATCCCCGCTTTAATTGGTTTAGGTTTTGGCGGTAGTTTGATCTCCATCTTCGCAAGATTAGGTGGTGGTATCTACACCAAGGCAGCCGATGTGGGAGCGGATCTGGTAGGTAAGGTAGAGGCCGGTATCCCCGAGGATGACCCCAGAAATCCAGCCGTGATCGCCGATAACGTGGGCGATAATGTGGGTGACTGTGCTGGTATGGCGGCTGATTTATTTGAAACTTATGCAGTTACTGCGGTAGCTACGATCGTATTAGGCAACTTAGTCTTAGGCGGGGCACCTGCCGCTCTCACCTACCCGTTGCTCTTAGGTGCGGTCTCGATCGTGGCTTCTATTATTGGTACCCTCTTAGTTCGATTAGGCAAAAGTAAAAACATTATGGGGGCGCTCTATGTTGGGTTAGTGGCGAGTGGGATCCTGTCGGCCATCGGGTTCTATTATGTGTCGATCAATACACTATCTGGCCTTATCCTTTCTCCGATGAGTTTGTTCTACACTTCACTGATTGGGTTGGTCGTTACTGGGTTGATGGTAGCGATCACGGAATACTACACCTCTACTTCGTACGGTCCGGTTAAGAGTATTGCTAACGCTTCGGAAACCGGTCATGGTACTAACATTATTCAGGGCTTAGCGGTTGGTATGAAATCGACAGCTCTGCCGGTGTTAGTGATCATCGCTGCTATTTGGGGAGCGTATGCATTAGCCGGTCTCTACGGTGTCGCGATCGCGGCGATGTCGATGTTATCTATGACCGGCATCATCGTGGCAATTGATGCCTATGGCCCCATTACCGATAACGCTGGCGGGATCGCCGAGATGGCCAATTTGCCAGAGAAGGTGCGCAATGTCACCGATCCGTTGGATGCGGTCGGTAACACCACTAAGGCCGTTACCAAGGGTTATGCTATCGGCTCGGCAGCCTTGGCTGCTATTGTGCTGTTCGCGGCTTACGCCCAAGAGCTACAGCATTTGGCCGGTAAGAGTTACGACTTTATGTTGGGGGATCCCAAGGTACTGATTGGGTTGTTTATCGGCGGGTTACTCCCCTATCTATTTGCCGCTATCTCAATGGAAGCGGTAGGTAAAGCCGCCGGCAGTGTGGTTAAAGAAGTTCGCCGGCAGTTTAAATCGATCAAAGGAATTATGGAAGGAACCGCCAAGCCCGACTACGCCAAAGCGGTTGATATTGTTACCCGCTCAGCCATCAAAGAGATGGTTGTTCCAGCGTTAATACCCGTGGTGGCTCCGATCGTGGTGGGCTGGTTGTTGGGTCCGGTAGCTTTGGGCGGTATGTTAGTGGGTAGCATTATTACCGGCATCTTTGTGGCGATATCGATGACCACCGGTGGAGCCGCGTGGGATAACGCCAAAAAATATATTGAGACTGGCCACTTGGGCGGCAAGGGTTCCGAGGCTCACAAAGCGGCAGTTACTGGCGATACGGTTGGTGACCCCTACAAGGACACTGCTGGTCCGGCCATTAACCCGATGATCAAGGTTATTAACATCGTTGCCTTACTCATCATTGGTTTATTGATCAAATAAATAGTGGAGACTGTTAGGTTAGTCGACCATCAAATTCGAGTTGTTGTTACCCAGACCGAGGGGGTGATCACCATTAAATTACCGGATGGGTCATGCGTGGCATGGCCCGTTCGGGATGTGTCGGTGGTGCCGGGTGTAATGTATCTCACCCTGTCCCCTCAACCCACTCTGCCCGATAAAGCAGCCTTGGCTCGGCAGGTATTGCAGGAGATATTGCAGATTAACCAATGAAGAAGACCACCAATCGTTATTTAGTTTGGTTAGCCCCCATTACGCTTGGGGTGCTCTTTTTGTTAGTTATCAGCTGGTATGTATCTTTTGACATTGTGTATGCTAACCGAGTTATGCCGGGCGTCAGTTTGGGCGGTCGTCAAATTAGCGGGCTATCGTTAACCGCCGCAGACGAAGTAGTCACCGATATGATCATTAAGGCCAAGGTATCCAAATTAAATCTTGCCTATCAGTCGGATCGCTACGCTTATACGATCGACCAACTGGGGATGGAGTTAGATCAAGCGGCTACTCTCGAACTGTTACATCGTTTTGGTCGGACTACCAATTTAATCACTAATCTGCGCGAACGATTTGGCGGAGCCTTGGGGTTGGCTTCATTCGCCGCAGTGTATCGTTTTACCCCCGGTTTTGACACAGTCGTTAATAACTTAGCCAAAAAATATAATCAGCCGGCGGTCGAGGCTACGGTAAATATTAAGCAACAACGAGCTATCGCCTCCCCTGCTCAGCCCGGGCTCCAACTATCCGTCGAAACGTTTAAGCAGCTTTTGGGTGAGCGGATGGGGCAACTTAGGTTCACCGATCTTACCATACCGATCGTTGATAGTAACCCAGCGATCTCAACCGAGGTGGCTACGGCTACAGCCGATCATATTAATCAGGGTTTAAGCACAGAGTTAACTTTAACTGCGCGTGGCCAAGCATCGTTTACCCTCTCTCCGGCGGAGATGTGGGAGTGGTTAGAAGTTTTTACCGATCAGTCGGCGTTGGTGGTACGGCTCAAACCAGCCGAGTTAGAAAAGTTTGTTAGGGGCCTGGAGCCTAAAGTAAACCAACCGATGCAGAATGCGATCTTTAAAATGAACGATAAAAAATTAGTGGCCTTTCAGCCAGATCGTCCGGGTCGGGTACTGCGAACGGAGGACGCCATCCAGGGTGTTCAGCAAAACTTTTTAGGTGAGACTCGTGAGGTGGAACTGGCGGTTAACTATCTGGAGGCAAAGACTAAGTTAGCCGATCTCAATAATTTGGGAGTCAACGAATTAGTCGCCTCTGGAGTATCTAATTTCGCAGGCAGCCCAGCTAACCGTCGCCATAATATTAAGACCGGCGCTTCAAAGTTTAATAACGTGATCGTGGCTCCGGCCGAACCGTTTTCTTTTAACAAAACATTGGGCGTGGTCGATCAGACCACCGGTTATCTACCGGAGTTAGTGATCAAAGGCGACGAGACAATTCCGGAGTTTGGCGGTGGTCTCTGCCAAGTATCAACTACCGCCTTCCGTGCCATTCTCAACGGCGGCTATCCGGTGACGGAACGGCATAATCATTCGTACCGGGTGGTTTACTACGAACCGGCGGGCACCGACGCAACCATCTACCCCCCATCACCCGACCTTCGGTTTATCAACGATAGCCCAGGCCACATTGTGATGCAGACATATATTGATGGCAATAATCTTCACTTTGATTTCTATGGCACTAAGATGGATCGTAAGGTGGTGATCGAAGGCCCCAAGATATTTAACATCACCGAACCCCCCGAACCGGTGTATATTGAAACGTCCACTATCCCCGAGGGCGAGACCAAGCAGATCGATACCGCTCATCGGGGAGCCAACACTGTTCTCTACCGTCGAGTCTATGATGCCAAGGGTAAAGAGATCAGCCATGACGAGTTTAAAAGCTATTATGTTCCCTGGCCGGCCAAGTTCTTAGTTGGAGTTAAAGCCGCTCCGCCAGTGTCGACCGATTTAGGGAACGTACCGCCAGAATCCAGCGGATCGGAAGAGGCGCCAGTGGAGATCGCTCCGCCAGAGACGCCCGCTAATCCATAATGCTATGATCTATTTCTTGTACGGCGAAGACGATTTTCGGATCAGACAGCGCTTGGCCGAGCTCCGGGCGGGGTTGCTTAAAACCGATGCCAATTTAGACATACAGATCAAAGATGCGGCCGACCTAACTGCCGCCGATCTTAGCAGCTTGGTAATGACCCAATCATTACTGTCGATCAGTAAGCTGATAGTTATTAATCAGCCGATCGAGGACGGTGCCGACGATCTTCGTAATGGTTTAGTTGAGCTATTGGGTCGTCCTCTACCGGAGGGGGTGGTGTTAGTATTGATCGAACGGCAGCCAGATCAGCGCACCAAATTATTTAAACTACTTAATAAATTTATGGCTGAAGCTTATCCACTACTCAGAGCTCCGGAGGCCAAGAAGTGGTTGCAAGATCGGGCCAGAGCCCAGGGCGTTCCGATCGATGATGCAGCTACCAGCATATTGGTTGAAAGTTTTAGCGACGATCTCTGGAGAATGAGTAGTGAGTTAAATAAGCTCTCTACTTTTACTGCTAACCAACCGATCACAAAATCCACAGTTGACCAGCTAACTCCCCGAACCCTTACCGACAATATCTTTGCGACCATCGAAGCATTAGCCAGGAAAAACTTCTCTCTATCTAATCAATTGATCAATCGGCAGTTGTTGTTGGGGATGGCCGAGCAGCAGTTAATCGCTATGATCGCCTACCAGTTTCGTAATATCGTTTTAATCCGGGCCTGGCTCGACCAGGGAATTAAACCGGCTGATCTGGCCGCTAAAACTGGACTTCATCCTTATGTGGTTCAAAAGACGACCGAGCTGTCGCGTCGGTTCTCCATATCGGAGTTGGCCAAAGTGTTTTACCTGCTTCAACGGGTGGATGCGGCGATCAAAACTGGTAAAACCCCACCGCGAGTGGGTTTGGATATTCTAACGGCGCAAGTAGTTAGTGCTTAGCGCTTTTGCGGGCAGCCTTAACTAATCGCGACTTCAATCGAGCTGCCTTATTCTTGTGGATCAGGCCGGTTTTGGCGGCCTTATCCAAAGATTTTTGAGCAGCCGATAGAGAGGCGCTCGTTGGCTTTTGGTGGGCGGTTTTCACCACCTTTTTGAGAGCTACCTTGATCTTTGAGGTAGCTACCCGCCTCCGGGCATCCCGCCGCATCTTCTTGATCGCTGACTTGATGATTGGCATAGTCGATAAATTTACTCTGCTATTCTATGTTAGATCCGTTTCATAGTAAAGGTCGGTGAGCGTGGGGCTGCCGCCAGTTTTTAAGATGTGAAGGTAAATATTGAGATAGACCTGGTTTACGAAGCTCCCCTTAACGACGTGGGCAGCGAAGCCCCCTGGGTGTCGACTAAAGCCAGCATAGAATTCCCCTAACGTTTTTGCGTTGCTACCTGCTGGAATCTGGTATCTCTCTGTACTGACTGTGTCGAGTACCCTCGCCACATCTTCGCCGCTGCAGAGGATAACGCCACTCTTTGCGAATACCTCAATCGCCTGCTGGTTAATGGTCGATAGTGGTGAATGACTGACAACGATCAATTTTTGGCCGCGATCTAACAGCGGTTGGTAGTGTTCCACAATATTTTGGGCAGTATCTTTGGTGATCGGTTTTAGATAGGCCTTAGAATCAACCAGTAGGCTGACCGACTCGCCCGTGGCGTGATCGCGCAGATCGATAATAAAATCGGGGATAATATTCTCTTTTTGTTTGATGAGCCGGTTGAGGCCGGTAACTGCCTTGACCCCATCGCCGTAGCGGTGGTCGATGTCAGCAAATCTGATCGAATACGTTAACTGATCTGGTAGCTCGCCGATACCCAATAATTTAGCCAGGCTGGTTTCGATCGCCAGTAATGTAAATGTCTCCCCCATTTTTCCAGTAACGTGTTTTAGCTCTCCCGAGATCTGGCTCATCGACTCGTAGTCTAACAGTTTACGGAGGCGTTGTTGCTCTGTTGGATCGGTAGTATAGCGGCTCAATAATGTTAGGGCATGGCTAAATAGGCGCTTGATCGCATACTGGGACGATTGACCTTCCTGGGTGTTGATGTCGCGCCACAACACTCGTCCACGGTTGTAAAAATAGTTACCATCCACTTCCTGACCCTGAATGATTCTTGGCTCACGATCGCGGTGTAGGGCGTAGGTATTAGGCAGCATCCCCTCTTTATCGATTTGATCCACATATTCAACAAATAATCTGGCAAGCTCGTCACGATGCTCTCCGATTGTTGTTTCGGGGGGGAGGATATCAAATGCCCAAATTTTCTTTGGCCGCTGACAGCGGATAGCCAAATTAGGTGCTGGCTTGACCCATCGTTTAAATTTTTTTCCAACGCCAACATAATTTGGTTGGGGGGGTTGCATCCTGGGATGATAAAACAGTGTTGGCTCACTGACTAACAGTTCTCCCAACCAATGGGCGTCTGATCGGCGTGAAAAATAGTGAGGACGTAGCATCTCTTTCACCTTCCTCAGGGTAGCCACCCAGTCGGCGGTCGATATGTCTAATGCCTGAGGGTTGTCCCCCTTGGCTTGGCGATTGTATTCCGTCTCTAATGCCGACATAATAGCCTCGGCAGTACTGAGGCCAGCTGTAAATGATGGTCCATCGGGCAGTTCCTTATCAGTAGCAAAAAAGTAGACCAAATATGATAAATTTCGCAACTGCTGATCTCTACTTCGTTTGAGGACATAGTGTGCCACTTCTTTATTCGTCAGAATTGTCTTAGATAGTCCCTCGGGGCCATGCTCGGTAAATATCCTTCGGAATATCGGATAGTACTGTGATTCAAATAATTTATATTTTTCCAATCGCCTTTCTGCATGGTCGTGCTTGGACAGATCCATTAATATATGAGCGAGGTAGCCATCCATGTGAACGTTGATACGCAAAGCCTTTGGGTATTTAATTTTGGATCCATTGCGCTGACTCACTGACAGCTCACCCATACTGTCAAAGCTAAAATGAGGTTGCCAATGATGGCTAACCTTATATTCCCGATCAAGATTCTGTTTGATCCACTCAATAAAATGCCGACGCACCCATAACTTGTCTTCGGTAGGTACCTCGTCTACCAAATCGGTACAGTGGTTATAAAGGTAATGTTCTGGTGGCAGGTATTCTTCGCCACTCAGGTTGCCGCTGATCAAGCCTGGCAATGTGCGATCTACTTTTCCCACCACGTTGCCCTGTCGATCCCGCTGGGTATAGTTGCCAGTTTTGCTACCAATGTTCGCCTCAGCCAATAGATCCTCAGTAATCCGGATGTTGCCAGCCTGGTCATGTTCAACCTGGATCTTAGTAAAAGCCAGGTAGTTGGCGCCATAGAATCCCCGCTCCTGGTTGATCGCCCGATCGTGGTCTTCGGGTGCTGGCTGGGGGTATTGGTAGTGAGCGATCTTCCTCTTGTTAAATCGGGTGATCTTATCTTTTGGCCCCCAGATTAAACTAACCGTCACGCGCTTGTCTGCGGCAATTGCCCGCTCGACCTGATCGCGGTCAGTGGCCGGTAGGTGATTGATGATAAAACTTAGCTCTGTTTGTGGGTCATTAGGCTCCGGCCAATCAATCTTTCTCCCCTCGAAATAAGGTGGTAAAAAGTGTTTGCCGATTTTTGATGTGGAGCGAAAATGCTCCCAAAACAACCCTTCGTTACCAGGGAGTAAAAGCTCATCGCGGAATAAGGGCAGATTGTAGTCGGCCAGCGCCTGGTTAAACTCGCTCCTGGGTAAGACCACTACGCAGTTGTCGACGCTCTGGATATCTATCACTGTCCGCATGCGATGGCGGAACGGCTCACCGTTTAGGAACTCAGGCACCCCCGGCGCCCTGATTTCACTGACCGGCGTGGTGGGGGCAGTTTCCAAAGGATACAGTGCTTCGTAATCCGGTGTGAGCTCCTCATCGTCTAAATCGCGCGGCGGTCCCAGTTCGCCGATGTCATATTCGTCAGAGGGTGGTTGTTCAGACCTTCCGTTCATAGTTGGCAGGTGAAGTAACCATTTAGTGTAAACTGCTGGCTCCATCCGTCAAACTGGCTCTCGGGGTTGACAGTCCCCCGGGGGTGTCGTATCGTTTACTATTCAAAGCACCAAATGGAACTCACCCCAAAACAACAAGCCTTAGAGCTGATCAATAAATCCAAGCATATTCTGATCGCCCCCGGTCGAGCCGACGGCGATTCGATTGGTAGTGGGTTGGCACTCTATTTAGTCCTTTCTCGACTTGGCAAACAGGCCAGTTTAGTGGTGCTCGATCCCCTGCCGCCCAAGTTTAACTTTCTGCCCAATTTAGACGAGGTACAACATGAGTTTAACGGCCTGCGCGATTTTGTAATTAGCTTGGATTGTACTTCGGCCTCCGCCGATAAGTTGGCCTACAACTTTCAGGACGAAAAATTGAACATTGTTATCACGCCTAAAGCTGGCGTCTTTAAATCGACCGATGTCAGTTTCTCCGAAGGCAATTTTCAGTACGATTGCTTGATCACTTTAGACGCTGCCGATTTAGAACAAGTTGGCTCGCTTTATACGGACAACCCCAAGATATTTCAAAATGTACCGATCATTAACATCGATCATCATGCCAGCAACGACTACTACGGCGCGGTCAATTTAGTTGACCTAACCGCCACCTCCACGGCCGAGTTATTGGTCGGTTTGATCGAGGCGTTGGGCCCATCTTTGATCGATGCGGACGTAGCCACGGCTTTGTTGACCGGTATCATTAACGACACCGGTAGCTTCCAGCATGCCAACACCACCCCAAAGTCCTTAACTATTGCCGCCCAGATGGTAGGTTTTGGCGCTCGCCATCAGGAGATTATCCAATACCTATTCAAGACCAAAGCCTTTACGACCTTAAAGCTCTGGGGGCGAATCCTGACTAACGTCCAGCACGACCCCATTAGCCGACTGGTCTGGAGCTCGGCCTCCTTGTCCGATATCACCGAGACCGAGGCTACTGGGGAGCAGATCAGTGGGATTATTGACGAACTAATGACGAGCGTCCCAGAAGCTGATATAGTAGTTCTGTTGTCCGAGCGGGATCCTCAGGTGGTCTCGGGAAGCATTAGGACTAAAAAGGGAGTTGACGCTGCCGATATCGCCAAAATGTTTGGCGGTGGCGGTCACCATGGGGCCGCCGGCTTTAAGCTGTTAGATAGCGGTATTCCAGAGGCGGCAGCTACTGTGGTGGCCAAGATCAAGGAGTATCAAGCCAAGCGGCTATCTGGGGCTACCCAGATCCCGGAAGAATCAGGAAATAATGGCTTGGAGCCTGCGATTCCCGACCTTGCCAAAAATGAGTAAAAATGATATAATAAAGCAAAGATATGACACTCGCAACTACTAAAAAGAAGAAGATCATTGGCACCTACCAGGCGCATGTAAAGGATACTGGATCGGCTGAGGTTCAGGTGGCTTTGTTAACAGAGAAGGTTAAAGAACTTACCCGGCACCTTAAGGTCCACCAAAAGGACTTTCATTCTCGCCAGGGTCTGTTTAAAATAGTGGGCAACCGCAGAAGGTTGCTTAACTACATCAAGACTAAGCACCCTAAAAAATATTCAGCTTTAATTGATAAGTTAAAAATCCGAAAGTAAGGGCTGGGTGGGTTAAGAGAACCAGCATAGAGCATAGAGCTCAGCGAATCTTTTTGTCAGGTTCGTTCGGTCCTACGCTTTATGTGCTGTCTCTTTCCTCCCATTTGCCCGGTTGCTTAGGATAGGAAGGAACATGATGGAAAAATTTGAGACGACGCTTGGAGATTCCAAGCTAATGATGGAGACCGGCAAACTTGCTCGGTTAGCTTCTGGTTCGGTCACGGTTCGTTTGGGCGATACAGTAGTTTTGGCTACCGCCGCGATCGCCGATAAGCCGCGGGAGGGAATCGATTTCTTCCCCTTGTTAGTCGATTTTGAAGAGAAGATGTACGCCTCCGGCAAGATCTCCGGCAGCCGGTTTATTAAGCGTGAGGGCAGAGCTTCCGAGAACGCTATTCTCACCTGCCGCCTGACCGATCGTCCTCTGCGCCCCCTCTTCCCTAAGGGCTTCTATAATGATGTTCAGGTGGTAGTTACTGTGTTATCGGCTGATTTAGTTCACGATCCGGAAATACTTTCGATCATCGCTGCGTCAGCAGCATTGATGCTCTCGGGCGCTCCGTTCGAAGGACCGGTTGGCGCCGTTCGAGTAGGGCTGATCAATGGCGAGTTTGTAACCAATCCATCTTACGAGCAGTTAGAAAACGAGAGCCAGCTCGACTTAGTGGTGGCTGGTACCAAAGATCGGGTAATGATGATCGAGGCTGGTGCCAACGAAGTTGACGAAGCCACT
>Ga0172380_10007778_pt1 | contig 11947 bp, 13 predicted proteins | sample Leawe162metaG_FD_119747 | JGI IMG/M metagenome (GOLD analysis project Ga0172380, IMG submission 119747) | Leachate microbial communities from a municipal landfill in Southern Ontario, Canada - Leachate well 162 metaG | ecosystem: Engineered > Solid waste > Landfill > Unclassified | place... | reverse complement strand
GCAGGTGACGCTGGTCGGCGGCATCATGCGTTGGGGCGTCATGGCCAAGGCGATCCGCGAAGAGCTGAAGATGGACGCCAACGTCGCCGAGGGCGACATGCCGCAGTTCACCGCCGCCCTGGGTTGCGCCATTCTCGGGCACATGCGCCTGCGCAAGGCGGGCGAGACCGGCGGCGCGCGCAAGGCAGCCTAGCCCAAGACAAGACCATGACCGCCCAAGGCGACTATCGGCAAGATTGCCGGGCAAACGGCAGCGATCTCGGCTGCAGCTTGCCGGTGGATGCGGCCCTCTCGGCGCAGGGCTGGGAATGGCGCTGCAATGCGGACGGCACCAAGCTGCGCAACGTCGTAGACTCTTATCGCGAACTGGGTTTCGAGGTTCGCCTCGAGCGCCTTGATCTCTCCGCCCTGAGCGAGAACTGCGAGGGATGCAAGGGAACGCTGGAGCAGGCCAGCGCCGTCTTCGTCAAGCGGCCGGGCCAGGTCTAGCAGCGGGCGCGAGGGGAAGATGCCGTTGCACATCGGCGGCACCAGCCCCTCCGTCGCTTAGTTCAGCAGCAGCAGAATCGGGCTGGTCGTCAGCACCCGACCGATGGCCAGCACCTGCTGCCCGCCCCCCGGCAGCTACGCCCCCATGCTGCGCCTGCGCTCCGCCAGGCGCGGAAACAGTTCGTAGATCCGTCCGCGGCTCCAGGGCTGCTTCACCTCGCGCCGGTTCGCCGCCGCCAACAGGAACAGCGGCAGTCCGAACTGCATTCCGTTCTTGCATTGTTCGAGCAGCATGGTCTCGCCACTACGGTCTCACCACTTCATCGGGCACTTGGCGTGATGAATGTCCTGGCTGTTGGGAACGATGGTCTCCACGTTATGCAAACCCATGCTGCCGTCGACGGTCTTGACCGCTTCGGCGACATAGACGTTCTGGATCAGGAAGTGATTGTTGCCGAACTTGGGGTGGCCCTTGGTAAACTCGAAGTCGGCCTTGCGCATGGCGTCGCGCATGCCGTCCTTGTTGGCGAGATCGCCCTTGACCGCGCGCACGGCGTGATCGATCAGCAGTGCGCCGTCATAAGACGTGGCGGCGTAGAAACTCGGCGTGCGGCCGTACTTCTTCCTGAAGTCGGCGACGAAGCGCTTGTTGGTCGGATTGTCGAGGTCCTGCACCCAGACCTCGGTGGTCGTACCGCCGAGCGCGGCCTCGCCGAGCAGCGGCAGGCTCAGGGCGTCGTAGGTGTAATTGCCGTAGACCGGGACCTTGCCTTTGAGACCGGATTGCGCGCACTGGGTGAAGAACTGGATGCCGTAGTTGCCCGGCATGAAGACCCAGACCGCGTCGGGATTGGCGGCACGGATCTTGGTTATCTCGGCTGAGAAGTCGAGTTGGCTCGGCCAGCGCGTATATTCCTCGCCGACGATCGTGCCCTTGTAGGCAGACTTCAGCCCCTCTGCGGTCTCCTTGCCGCCGGTATAGTTGCGAGCCATGATGAAGAGCTTCTTCACCCCCCGCTTGTTGAGCAGAGTCCCCATCGCCGATGGCCTCTGCACGTTGTCCGCAGACAGCGTGAAGTACCACGGCGTGCAATGCTCCCCGGCCGGGTAGGAGAGGCCGGCGTTGGTGCCGATGAGGAAGGTCTTGGACTCGATCGCCGACTTCAGCGACGACAAAAGCACGTTGGAGAAGGGATAGCCGGCGAGGAAGTTGACGTGATCGCTCTCGATCAGCTTGTCGGTCACCTGTTTGCCGACGTCGGGCCGCATCTGGTCATCGACGTAGATCACCTCAGTCTTCAAGCCGCCCAGCATGCGGTTCTTGTGGTCGATGGCCAACTCGAAGCCATCGCGCATGTCGTTGCCGATATTCGATATGGGGCCGCCGAATACGCCGACGAAACCTATCTTGAGCGTCTGCTGAGCCAGCGCCGGAAACGCGAGCAGCGTGGTCGCCACCACAATCACAGTCACAGCAAGCTTCTTCAACATGATCTCCTCTCCTCGTTATTGTGCACACCGGCCAGACCGCATCTCTACCGCGTCGCCCGATGATCGGCACTGTTCTGCATCTTCATGTTGCCGGCCTCGATGCCGATGGCCGGAGCAGGCAGCAATCGCTGGCGAACGTCAATATCAGCGGCAATTTCCTCCCAGTCAAGCATGCGATAGCCGAAATGTTGGGGGCCGAAATCATCCAGGTGATTTCTGCACGGCGATCAGCCGTTGTCTATCCTGCTAGAATCCCCTGGCGCGGCACCCCGGTGCGGCAACCCACGCGGTGGTTCGATGCGGCTATTGACAAGGGAGACAGGGGATGCGGATCAATCGAGTACAGCCTAGAACTGAGACGCCAGTCGGGCAGCCGACTGCGAGTGCGCTATGAAGACGAAAGGGCTGTCCACGCGCATCTCGACCCTGGACGAACGCGGGGTGACCATACGCGGCAAGGATCTCGTCGACGAGATCATCGGCGAGATCACCTTCACCCAGATGATGTACCTGCAGGTCTTCGGCAGCATGCCGACGCCGGCGCAAGTCCGCGTGCTCGACGCCGTGCTCGTCACGCTGGTTGAGCATGGCATCGGGGCGGCGCTCAGCTCGCGGCTGATCTACCTGACGTCGCCGGATTCGATCCAGAGCGCGATCGCCACGGGCGTGCTCAGCATGGGCAGCCAGTTCGGCGGGGTGATGGAAGGCATAGGTCGCGATCTCGAAGCGATCGTCGCAGCGACGGATATGGACGCCGAGGCAGCGAAGATCGTCGCCGCCTATCGCGCGGCGAAGAAATCGGTGCCGGGCTTCGGCCATCCGCACCACAGGCCCGAGGACCCGCGCACCATCAAGCTGCTCGCCGTCGCTGAAAAGGAAGGCTTGTCGGGTCGCTGGGTCGCCGCCTTGCGCGCGCTGGCCAAGGCCGTCGACGCCTCTCTCGGCAAGCACATCACCATCAACGCGACCGCGGGCATCGCCGCCCTGCTCGGCGAACTCGGCGTGCCTTGGAAACTGATGCGCGGCTTTGCCTGCGTTTCTCGCGCGGCCGGCATCATCGGCAACATCTACGAGGAGCAGACCAATCCATCGGCTTTCCAATTGATGGAGATGGCGCAGCACGAGGTGCCCTACGTCGGTGAGATCCCACCGAAGGAGTGACAGGCCGCTCGCCATGAAGCCCCTGCATTTCGTCGACACGCCGCTGCGCGCCATCACCTCCCGCCATTTGACCGTCGAATAATCCGCGCCGGAGATCGACAAGTTCTACTTCGAGCGGCTGGCGGCGAACGGGGTCGCCCAGATTCGCATCTCCGACCCGTCCAACACCGCGGCGAACTGGGAGCGCGTGGTTGGCAATGCCCACAGTCTGGGACAGACGTCGATACTCAACCTGATCTTCTCCCTATCGCCGGTCCACAGCGACGACTACTACCGCAATCTCGCCCGCGCTGCGGCGAAGATCCGTCCCGGGCGCATCTGCATCAAGGACCCCGGCGGCCTGCTCACCCCCGACCGCACACGGACCCTGGTGCCCGCCGTTCTCGCCGAGAGCGGCGACATCCCGGTCGAAATTCACACCCATTGCAACACCGGCTTGGGGCCGCTGTGTCTGCTTGAAGCGATCAAGCTGGGCGTGAACATCGTCAACACCTCGACGCCGCCGCTGGCCAATGGATGTTCCCACGCCTCGGTGTTCACCGTGGCCGCCATCGCGCCGATCTCCGAGCACTTGACGGCGATCGCCCAACGCGAGGGTCTGCCGATCGGCGTACCGCTCGAGTACAAGGAATCGCACTACGCGCACCAGGTCCCCGGCGGGATGATCTCCAACTTCCGCCATCAACTCGCCCAGGCCGGGATGCTGGATAGGCTGCCCGAGGTGATCCTGGAGGTCGGGCGGGTGCGCCGCGATCTGGGCTACCCGATCATGGTGACGCCTTACTCGCAATTCGTGGGCGTCCAGGCGGTGCTCAACGTCATGCTCGGCGAGCGCTACAAAGAGGTCACCGACCAGGTGCTGGAATACGCCCTCGGGATCTGGGGCGCGGCCGAGCGCGACGCCATGGACCCGAACGCGCGCGACAAGATCGTGTCGCGGCCGCGGGCACGCGAGGTGGCCGCATGGACCGCGCCGGAGACAACGGTGGCGGAACTGCGGCGCCAGTTCGGAGGCCCGGGTGTCGATGACGATGAAGTGCTGCTGCGTTATTTCGCCGGCATCGAGGAGGTCAAGGCGATGCGCGCGGCACCACCGCGCCAAGCGGGCCTGGACGCCAACCAGCCCCTTGTGCGCCTGATCGAGGCGGTGGGAAAGAAGAAGTCATTTGGCCTGGTGCGCATCCAGAAGGGCGCAACGGTGATTCAACTCCGGCGCGCAACAGCAGACTGAACGCCGGACTAAGACCAAGGAGACCATCTTGACTACACCGATTGATACGCTCAACGACGACGAGGTGCGGCAGATTTCCCAGTTGATCGAGACGCTCGACCGCTCGAATCTTGACTTCCTGCAGATCGATTCGGGCAGTTTCAAAGTCACGATCAGCAAGGGCGGCGCCGGACCGCTTCTGACGGCGCCGGCCGCCCAGCCTGCGGCGGCCAGCGCGCCCGCCGCGGCACCGCTGGCGGCACAGGGCGCCACGCCAGTCGCCGTACCGGTAGCTGCCCCGTCGACAGCCGCAGCGGCAAGAGCCGTGCAAGAGGAGGGCACCCTGGCCATCACCGCCCCGATCATGGGGCGCTTCTACTCCCGGCCCGAACCAGGCGCGCCACCCTTTGTCACGGTCGGCAGCGAAGTGGCCGAGGACACCCCCGTCGGGCTCATAGAGGTCATGAAGTTGTTCAACACCGTGCAAGCCGGTCTGCGCGGAACGATTATCGAGGTCTACGTCGCCGACGGCGTATTCATCGAATTTGGTACCCCGATCTTCCTGGTGCGGCCCGCGGGCACTGGCAAGGGCAACTGAGAATGGAGCTGAAGCGCGTCCTTGTCGCCAACCGGGGCGAGATCGCGCTGCGCGTTATCCGCGCCTGCCAGCAGCTGGGTATAGAAACGGTGCTCGCGGCCTCGGTGGCGGATCGCGACAGCCTGCCTGCGCGCAGCGCCGACCACGCGGTCACCATCGGCCCGGCCCCGGCTGCGCAGAGTTATCTCGACCTGCGCACCATCATCACGGCCGCCAAGGGCACCGGTGCCAACGCCGTGCATCCGGGCTACGGCTTTCTCTCCGAGTCGCCGGAACTCGCCGAGGCCTGCGCCGCCGAAGGACTGGTCTTCATCGGGCCGCGGCCGGAGCATATCCGCGACATGGAAAACAAGCTCAAGGCGCGGGAAACGGCGCAGGCCTTTGGCCTTCCGGTGCTGCCCGGTTCCGAGAAAGTGCATAGCCACCAGGAGGCAGAGGTGCTGGCGCAGCAGATCGGCTTCCCGGTGATGCTCAAGGCGGCGGCGGGTGGCGGCGGGCGCGGCATGAAGATCGTCATGCAGCCCGAGCAGTTGCCGCGGCTGTTCGAATCGGCTTCCGCCGAGGCGCGCGCCGCCTTCGGCGACAATACTCTCTACCTCGAGCGCTACATCGCCAACGCGCGCCACGTCGAGGTGCAGGTTCTCGGCGACGCCCACGGCAACGTCATCCATCTCGGCGAGCGCGACTGCTCGCTGCAGCGCCGCCACCAGAAGCTGGTGGAAGAGTCTCCGGTGCCGGCGATCGCCGCGTCCCTGCGCGCGGAGATTTGCAACGCCGGCCAGAAGCTGGCGCACAGCATAGGCTACGAGAACGCCGGCACCGTCGAATTCATCTTCGACGAAGACGCGAAGAAATTTTACTTCCTGGAGATGAACACGCGGATTCAGGTCGAGCATCCGGTCAGCGAGATGGTGTCCGGCATCGACTTAGTCCAGGAACAGTTGCGCGTGGCCCGCGGCGAAGCGCTGCGCTTTCGCCAGCAGGACGTCGTGTTGCGCGGCCACGCACTCGAGTGCCGCATCAATGCCGAGGTGCCGGCCGAGGGATTCAGGCCCAGCCCCGGTACCATCGTCGAATGGTCCCCGCCGCAAGGACCCAACATCCGCCGCGATAGCCACTGCCATGAAGGCTACGCCGTCCCTCCCTACTACGACTCGATGGTCGGCAAGCTGATCGTCTATGGCTGCGACCGGGCCGAAGCGATTGCGCGCATGAGCCAGGCGCTCGCCCGCTTCAAGGTGTCAGGCATCGCCACCACCCTGGAGTTCCTGCGTTACGTAATGGCCCATCCTGACTTCGTCCACGGCCGGGTCAGCACCAAGCTCGTCGACCAGATAGTCGAGGAGCTGGCCGAGATGCGAAAGTCGATGATCTAGCCCGGTGCCGGGCTATTTGCCGTCAATCAGGGCCATTCGACGGCCGCAACGAGGTAACAGGCGCTGCACGGGTTTATTGGGCAGCGTCCGGTTGGCTGATGGGCTAGGGCTTGGCCGGCCAGGCAATTTTTACTTGGCGGTGTTGTGTCACACAGTCGCGAAGATAAAGATTGATGAGGCTCTGATATGGGACACCAGCTTGCGCGGCCATGTTCTTAAAGTAGGTGACGACATCTTCGGATAGCCGCATTGTGACGGGCTTCTTCAGTTTCGAGGCGTAGGGATTCCTACGTGACTTCATTTTTGAAAGATCGTATTCAGGCTTCATGGATTTTCACCTCCATAAAAGGCGCTTTCGCGTTTGGTTGCCTTTCGTGCAGAAATGATTCGGATGATATTTCCCGCCCCTCGTTCGCAGTGACAAATAAGAAGCAGATGGGCTTCGGTGCTCATGCCAAGCAACAGGAGGCGCTCCTCATCTTCAGAGTGTTTTTCATCGAAGAATTGAACCGCGAATTCATCGTAGAAGACAGACTGCGCCTCCTCAAAGGAAACGCCGTGTTTCCTGAGATTTGCTGTTGCCTTGGACGATTCCCATTCAAACCTAATCATACATACATTGTATTTAACAAAGCACCAATGTCAAGGAAAGTCCTAGTCGGCAAACTGTAGATAACAGGTACGCCTGTTCAGCGGCCGGTGTCGCGGATAGCGGAGCCCTGCTCCAGTCGCAGTTGATCCCGGGCGTTGGCGAGGCCCTGCGCTTCCGCCGCTACAGCCTGAAGACGGAGAAGGCGTATCTCTGGCCGTGGCAGTTCGTCTTCCCCTCGTCGAAACATTGCCAGGATCCGTATACCGGCCAAACCGTTCGATATCACGGGCACGAGAAGACGCTACACTGAGTGGGCAACGATGCGGCAGGATGCGTCCCGGCAATTGCCAGCTCAGACGCTCAAGTACTCGTGCTGGGCCTTGCTATCGGCGGCAAGTTGGGCGGAGCTGCCCTGCCAGACCATGCGTCCCTTTTCGAGCACGTAGTGGCGGTCGGCGATGGCCAGGATCGAATCGAGATTCTTGTCGATCAGCAGGATCGACTGGCCCTCGTTCTTGAGGAAGGTGATGCAGCGCCAGATTTCCTCGCGGATCAGCGGCGCCAGTCCCTCCGTCGCTTCATCCAGCAACAGCAGGATCGGGTTGGTCGTCAGCGCCCGGCCGATGGCCAGCATCTGCTGCTCGCCCCCCGACAGCTGCGCCCCCATGCTGCGCCGACGCTCTGCCAGGCGCGGAAACAGCTCGTAGATCCGTTCGAGGCTCCAGGGCTGCTTCACCTCGCGCCGGTTCGCCGCTGCCACCACCAGGTTTTCCTCTACCGACAGGTTGGGAAATATGCGCCGCCCTTCCGGCACCAGGCCCAGGCCCCGCTGCGCGATCCTGTACGCCGGGATCCCGCTCACCGTCGCCCCGTTCACCTGGATCGTTCCCCGCGCCGTTGGCGTCAGGCCCATGATCGAACGGATCGTCGTCGTCTTCCCCATGCCGTTGCGGCCGAGCAGGGTCACCACCTCCCCGGCCTGCACCACCAGGGAAACCCCGAACAGCGCCTGGCTTTGTCCGTAGAACGTCTCGATTGCATCGACCGACAGCAACGCAGCGGCCATATCACGCCTCCGGAACAGCCGCCTGGAGGGAGGCAGCGCCCCCCGTGGGGGCAGCGAAAGAATTGAGCGTGGGGGCCATCATCTCTCCTAGTGCACCTGTCCGGTCTCGCCCTTCGCCTTCTCTTCTCCGAGATAGACGGCGCGTACCGCCGGATTGCCCCGAATCTGACTCGGCGGGCCGCTCGCCAGCTGCTGCCCGTTGACCAGCACCGTGATCACATCGGCCAACGCGAACACCGTGTCCATGTCGTGTTCCACCAGCAGGGTCGCGTAGTCGGCCTTGATCTCGGTCAGCAGCTCGACGATACGCGCCGCTTCGTCGTGGCTCGTCCCCGCCGTCGGTTCGTCCAGCAGCAGGATCGTCGGCTTGGTCGCCAGCACCATCGCCAGTTCCAGCTGCCGGTGCTCTCCGTGCGACAGGTTCATCGCCAGAACATCGGCCCGCTGCTCGATGCGCAAGCGCTTCAGCATCGCCAGCGCCGGTTCGATCACCGCCGCATCCTTCGATACGTCGCGCCAGAATCGGTAGGAATGCCCCTGGCAGGCCTGCACCGCCAGCGCCACGTTGTCCAGCACCGTGAACTCTCCGTAGCACAGCGACGATATCTGGAACTGCCGCGCCAGTCCCTTGCGCGCCCGCGCCGCCACCGATGCGTAGGTCACGTCCTGACCACCCATCACCACCCGCCCCGCATCCGGCCGCAGCCGCCCCGACAATTGGTTGATCAGCGTCGTCTTGCCCGCTCCGTTGGGCCCGATCACCGCGTGGATCTGTCCCTTGTACAGCGACAGCGACACGTCGTTGGTCGCCCTCAGAGCACCGAAGTTCTTCACCAGATGTTCGATGCGCACCAGTTCTTCAGCCACGGCGTCTTCCCTTGGGCAGGAATGCGGCGAGCCCGCCGTGGCTGTATAGCGCCATCAGCACCAGCACCGGTCCCAGAATGATTTGCCAGTGCTCCGTCACCGTCGACAGCGTATGCTCGATCAAGAGCAGTATCAGCGCCCCGACGATCGGTCCCACCAGCGTCCCCATCCCGCCCAGCACCAGCATCACGATCAGGTCTCCCGACTGCATCCAGCCCAACAGCGCCGGACTGACGAAGTCGTTGTGGTTGGCCAGCAGTACCCCAGCCAGGCCGCACATCGTCCCGGCGATCACGAACGCCGCCAGCTTGTAGCCGTAGGTCGATATGCCCAGCGCCTGCACCCGCTCCTCGTTCAGCGCCGCCGCTCTCAGCACCCGCCCGAAATGCGATCTCGACAGCCGCCAGGCGAACAGCAGGCAGGCCAGCAGGCAGAAGAAGCAGAAATAGTAAAACGTCACCTTGTTCGACAGGTCGATCAACCCACCCAGCGTACTGCGCGTCGGAATCGCCAGCCCATCATCCCCGCCATAGGCCTCGGTGCCGATCGCCAGAAAGTAGAACAGCTGGCAGAAGGCCAGGGTGATCATGATGAAATACACCCCCTTGCTGCGCAGGCTGACTGCCCCTATGACCAGCGAGATCAGCGCCGACAGGCCCAGCGCCAGCGGCCACTGCACCCAGGCCGAGTACTGCCCCTGGCTTGCGGCGATGGCCACCACGTAGCCGCCCACCCCCAGAAACACCGCGTGGCTGAAGCTCACCATGCCGCCCAGCCCCAGGATGATGTCCAGGCTCAGCGCCGCGATGGCCATGATCACCGCCCGCGTCACCAGCTTGATCAGAAACGGGTTCGACAGACCCAGCGCCGCCACCGGCAGCAGCAACAGGGCAATCAACAGCACCGCGGTGGCCAGCTTGCGCGGCGAACCCTTCAAGCCCATCATCGGGGCGTGCCCGCCACGGGGAACATGCCCGCCGGTCTGACGATCAGGAAGATCGTCATCAGCAGGTAGATCAGCATCGCCGACAGGCCCGGACTCGCCGTCGACGCCGCCGCCCGGCTCATTACCAACCGCAGTATCTCCGGCAGGTAGGCCCGACCCACCGTGTCTATCATCCCCACCATCACCGCCGCCACGAACGCTCCCCTGATCGATCCGATGCCTCCGATCACGATCACCACGAAGGTCAGTATCAATATGCTCTCACCCATCCCCACCGATACCGTCATCAGCGGCGCCGCCATCACCCCCGCCAGCGCCGCCAACCCTGCGCCCAGTCCCACCACCAGCGTGTACAGCAGGTTGATGTTCGCTCCCAGCGCGCTGATCATCTCCCGATCCGAAGCGCCCGCCCGGATCAGCATGCCCAACCGCGTGTGCTGCACCAGCACGTAGAGCAGCAGCGCCACCCCCAGGCCGACACCGATGATCAGCAGCCGATACACCGGGTAGGGAACCCCCTGAAACAGTTCCACCCACCCGGCCAGTGCCGCCGGCACGTGCAGCGTCTTGCTGTCCGGCCCCCAGATCATCCGCACCGCTTCGTCGAAGAACCAGATCAACCCGAAGGTCGCCAGCACGTGGTCCAGGTGGCCGCGCGAATACAGCCGCCGGAACACCACCACGTCGAGCACGATGCCCAACAGCAGCGTTCCCGCCACCGCCACCACCAGACCCAGTACGAAGCTGTCCAGCAGCACCGTGAACGTCGCCGCCAGAAACGCCCCCACCATATACAGCGAGCCGTGCGCCAGGTTCACCAGGTTCATGATGCCGAAGATCAGCGACAGGCCCGCTGCCAGCAGAAACAGCAGCAGTCCGAACTGCAATCCGTTCATGCATTGTTCGAGCAGCATGGTCTCGCCTCTACTTCGCCATCACTTCATCGGGCACTTGTCGTGGTGCGTGTCCTGGCTGTTGGCGACGATGGTCTCCACGTTATGCATGCCCATGCTGCCGTCGGCGGTCTTGACTGCTTGGGCGACGTAGATGTTCTGGATCAGGAAGTGGTTGTTGCCGTACTTGAGACGGCCGCGCGTGGTCTCGAAATCGATCTTCTTCATGGCCTCGCGCATGCCGTCCTTGTTGGCGAGATCGCCCTTGACCGCGCGTACGGCGCTGTCGATCAGCAGTGCGCCATCATAGGCCTGGGCGGCGTAGTAGCTCGGGGTGCGCTTGTACTTCTTCTTAAAGTCGGCGACGAACCTCTTGTTGGTCGGAATGTCGAGGTCCTCGACCCAGTTGTCGGTGCTCAACGAGCCGAGCGCCGCTTGGCCGACGACCGGAAGGCTGATGCCGTCGATCGAGAAGTTGGAATAGACCGGGATCTTGCCCATCAGGCCGGATTGCGCGTACTGGGCGAAAAACTGCACGCCATAGCTGCCGGGGGTGAACACCCAGATCGCGTCAGGCTGGGCAGAGCGGATCTTGCTCATCTCGACCGAGAAGTCGAGCTGGCTCGGCCAGCGCGTGTATTCCTCGCCGACGATCTCGCCCTTGTAGGTGAGTTTGACGCCGGCGACCATGTCCTTGCCCGCGGTATAGTTGGGAGCCATCATGAACAGCTTCTTGACTCCCTTGCGGTTGAGAAAAGCCCCCATCGCCGACGGCCTCTGGTTGTTTTCGAAGGACGTCGAGAAGAACCAGGGTGAACACATTTCCCCGGCGATTTGCGAAGCGCCAGCGTTGTTGCTGATGAGAAAAGTCTTGCCGTCGTTGGCCGATTTCAGCGACGCGAGCAACTCGTTGGACAGGGCGTAGCCGGCGAGAAAGTTCACCTTGTCGCTGTCGATCAGCTTGTCTGTCATCTGCTTGGCGATGTCGGGCTTCATCTGGCTGTCGACGTAGATCACCTCGGTCTTGAGACCGCCGAGCATGCGGTTCTTGTGGTCGATGGCCAACTCGAAGCCATCGCGCATGTCGTTGCCGATGGTCGATATGGGGCCGGTGAGCATGGTTATGTAGCCGATCTTGAGCGTCTGCTGAGCCGCCGCAGGAAGCGCGAGCAGCAGCGTTGCGGCCAGGCCTAGTGCAATCTTCTTGAACATGATTTCATCTCCGTTTGTTGTGGTGCAGATCCTATTGAAACTAAAT
>Ga0172380_10007777_pt1 | contig 11950 bp, 11 predicted proteins | sample Leawe162metaG_FD_119747 | JGI IMG/M metagenome (GOLD analysis project Ga0172380, IMG submission 119747) | Leachate microbial communities from a municipal landfill in Southern Ontario, Canada - Leachate well 162 metaG | ecosystem: Engineered > Solid waste > Landfill > Unclassified | place... | reverse complement strand
CAGAAGCCTGGCTTTCTCGCGCGCACTTGGGAACGGGTGCGCGAGGAGGTCGACGCGGGCCGCCAGGTGTACGTCGTGTGCCCGAGGATCACCGGCGCAGGCAGCGCGAATTCCGACACCGACGGGTTGAACTCGGGTTTCCTCGGGGCCGAGGACGCGGAGCAGCCGTTGGAGATGACGAGCGTCGAAGACGTGGTGCCGATGCTTGCCGAGGGTCCGTTGAAGGGCCTGCGCATCGAGACGCTGCACGGGAAGATGCCCGCTGACGAGAAGGACTCCGTCATGCGCAGGTTTGCGGCCGGCTCGACAGTCCCAGTACGTGATCGAATCGATGTCCTCGTCGCAACCACGGTGATCGAGGTTGGTGTGGACGTACCCAATGCAACCGTGATGGTCGTGATGGACGCCGATCGCTTCGGGGTCTCACAGCTTCATCAATTGCGCGGCAGAGTTGGCCGCGGGGGGCTACCTGGACTATGCCTACTCGTAACCAATGCTCCGGCTGATACCGAGGCTCGCGAACGGCTCGATGCGGTCGCGGCAACCACTGACGGCTTTGAGTTGTCCCAAGTAGACCTGCAAACCCGGCGTGAAGGTGACGTCCTTGGCGCGGATCAATCAGGTCGCACGAGTTCGCTGCGGGTGTTGTCGCTGCTTCGGGATGCAGAAATTATCGTCGCAGCTAGAGATGAAGCAGACCAGATCGTGAGCGCCGACCCGAACCTGACCGACCACCCTGCGTTGGCCACGATGGTGACGTCGTTGACCGACCCCGATGCTGCGAAATGGTTGGACCGCTCATGACCAGGATCATCGCCGGACTCGCCAAGGGTCGCCCGATTGAGGTGCCCCCCGTTGGCACGCGACCAACGTCCGACCGAGTCCGTGAGTCGGTGTTCTCTTCCCTGGAGCATGTGCTCGGTGGTTGGGGCGGAGTGAACGTTCTGGATCTGTTTTCGGGTTCCGGGGCGATGGCGCTTGAGAGTCTGTCGCGGGGGGCAACCTCGGCGGTGCTAGTGGATACGGGAAACACCGCGTGTGCGGTGATGCGGCGGAACTGCTCGAAGTTGTCGCTCCCCGGTGAAGTTGTGCATTCCAAAGTGCATAGATTTCTTGCTACAGATGCGGATCGACAGTTCGACGTGGTGTTTATGGATCCGCCGTACGAGTTGCCCGGAGCCGATGTTCGCGATGCGCTTGACCAACTCGTCGCCAGGGCATGGCTTGCCCAAGGTGCCGTGATTGTCGTGGAGCGGTCGCAGCATGATCCAGAGGTGGATTGGCCCGCGGGCTTCGCCGACGTCACACGCCGACGGTTCGGGAACACCAGCGTTTCGCGTGCAATTTGGTACGTTTCCGATGACGTTGATGCCAACGCAGACCCGCACACTGGTGCGGAACTGCATCAAGAGACTGACCAAGCCGATGGGAGTGCGGTGTGAGGAAGGCGGTCTGTCCCGGGTCGTTTGATCCGGTGACCAATGGACACCTCGACATCATCTCGCGAGCGGCTTCGCTCTTTGATGAAGTCACCGTTGCGGTACTGATCAACAAAAAGAAGTCGAGCCTCTTCACCGTCGATGAACGCATCGAAATGCTCACCGCCGCAACGGCGCCATTCGGCAATGTCGTGATCGACTCTTTCCACGGCCTTTTGGTCGATTTCTGCCAGGAACGCCAGATATCGGCGATCGTCAAGGGCCTTCGAGCAGTTAGCGACTTTGACTACGAACTGCAGATGGCTCAAATGAATCACGGACTCACCGGGGTCGAAACACTCTTTGTTTCGACAAATCCGCTTTACAGTTACTTGTCATCTTCCCTAGTCAAAGAGGTGGCGACGTACGGTGGCGACGTGCGCGGCCTACTTCCTGACGACGTACTCGCACGAATGAACGCAAAGCTTGCAGAATCCGCAGGCGGCGGCGCGTAGTTGCCACCTGCCAACCGGGGAGGACCCATGGAGATCCACGAACGGCTCGACGACATTGCTCAACTGATCGAGACTGCACGTGCGGTCCCGCTCTCAACGTCGTGCGTCGTGCCGCGTCACGATGCGCTTGACCTCATTGAGGATGCTCGTGACGCGTTGCCAGACACGATTCGCGAGGCAGACGAGATTCTCGCCCAGCGCGAACAGGTTCTAGATGACGCGGCGAACGAGGCGCAACAGACGCTGAGCAGTGCCAGCGCAGAGGCCTCAGACCTGATTTCTGGCGCGCAGCATGACGCAGACCGCATTGTCGACAATGCCCGCGCCGACGCTGACGAGATGTTAGATCGCGCCCGCGCCGAAGCCCGTCGGATGATTGATGAGCAGGAAGTCCTACTTCGTGCCCAGGAAGAAGCTGTGGCGCTGCTCGAGGACGCGCAACTTCGTGCCCGATCCGTCGTGGACGACGCTCAGCGTCAGGCAGACGAAATCGCCGAACGAACTCGGGAAGAGACCTCCACCGAACGTCTGCAAACTGACGAATTCGTTGACGGCAAACTTGCCGAACTCGAAGAGTCGCTGGGCACGTCATTGGCGGCGGTGCGTCGTGGGCGCGACCGGATTCATGCGCGCCGGGCGGCGTTTGATCCCGTTGACCTCCGCGGCAGTTCCAACTCTGATCAAGATGTGTTCGATCTGATCGTTGACTAGCGGCAGGCCAATTGTTAGGCGCAGTTTGGCAGCGAAACTCGCTGGGCTGCTAACCTAGTAAGTCAGTCTTGGTTTCACGACCAATCGTCGATTCTTCCGCGGGAGCTTCTGTGTCAGCCCTCGACGGCCGTTCACCCCTGGTTCTTGAGGTTCGAGAGCTAGGGCGTCGAGCGGGCGCCATGATGACAATCAGACGTTCCGCGCCAGCACCGGCGGACCTGGTCAACCCAATGATTGGGATTCCTGAAGGATCGGACCTTGCCATCGATGTGATGGCAGAGTCCGTGATTGAAGGTGTCCTCATCACCGGAACCGTTGATGCGCAGCTGCAGGGTTCTTGCAGTCGGTGTCTCGATCCGGTCACGGAGCCATTGACCATCGACGTGCAGGAGTTATTCCAGTACGACGATGGTGATGACGCCGAGCACGACGAAGAACTTCCGACGTTCGATGGTGATCTCATTGACCTAGAGCCGACGATTCGCGACGCGGTAGTCCTCGCGCTACCGCTCGCACCAGTGTGTGATGAAGATTGTCTAGGGCTGTGTTCCGAATGCGGAACGAAACTCGCTGACGATCCGGGTCACCAGCATGACCAGATCGACCCGCGGTGGGCTGCACTTGGCACACTGTTCACCGAAGACGCAGATTCAACCGATAAGGCAGCGACCGATGGTCGCGAACCGAAAGAAGAGGGCTAAGTTCGATGGCTGTCCCGAAGCGCAAGATGTCACGCAGCAACACCCGTTCACGCCGTTCACAGTGGAAAGGCGCGTTGCCGCAGATCAACAAGGTCGAGCGCAACGGCCGCATTGAGTACGTCGTGCCGCACCGTGTTGATGAAGATGGTCGCTACAACAACCGTCAGGTCATCGAGGACTAGAAGTCTCGAACATGGTTGAGGACGCGGCGCCACAGCGCACCGAAGCTTCTCAACTGACCTGCCGTGCACTAGGTCACGTGCTTGGTGTTGCACCGAGTCAACTCCGCGACGATTCGCCGCTGCCAGATATAGGCGCGGACTCCGTCGCGGTTTTGGTGTTCGCCGATGTCGTAGAGGCCTTTGCAGCACAAGCATGCCTTCCCGGTTTTTCCATCGATACCGCGCGCCTGCGCACCGCTGCATGTGTCGGCGACCTCGCACAGAGTCTGACGTGGCAACCCAACGGATGATTGACTTCGACGATCTTCGAACTCGACTCGGTGTCGAACTTTCCAACGAACTCGCGCAGTTAGCGCTTACGCACCGTTCGTTCGCGTACGAACATGGCGGAATCCCGACGAATGAGCGCCTCGAATTCCTTGGTGACTCCGTGCTCGGAATCGTCGTTACCGATACGTTGTTTCGCAGCCACCCTGGTTCGGCGGAAGGGCAACTCGCACGGATGCGGGCAGCAGTCGTCAACTCAAAGTCGCTTGCCGACGTTGCCCGGACCATTGATCTCGGCGCCTTCATTCAACTCGGCCGCGGCGAACGAGCAACGGGCGGTTCTGACAAGTCATCGATCCTGGCCGACACCATGGAGGCCATCATTGGCGCGGTGTACCTCGATCATGGACTCGATGCTGCGACGGAATTGGTTCACCGCTTCTTCGATCCAGTGATCGCATCTGCAGCCGAACTTGGCGCGGGTCTGGATTGGAAGTCAAGCCTGCAAGAACTCACCGCACTGCATGGCCTGGGTGCGCCCAAGTACGTGGTCGCACAAGCTGGCCCGGCCCACGATCGAACGTTCACCGCCGCGGTTGAGATTGGCGATCAGAGTTACGGCAACGGAGTCGGACGGTCAAAGAAGGAAGCCGAACACGTTGCAGCTGCCGCGGCGTGGAAGGCCATCGATGCCGCACACAATCCGTCGACATAGCGTGCACAATCGTTTGTATGCCTGAACTTCCCGAAGTCGAAGTTGTTCGCCGCGGGGCAGCGCACTGGTTTGTTGGCCGCACGATTAGCCGGGTTGCCGTTCTGAACTCGCGCGCCATCCGGCGGCACGAGGCCGGTGAACACGACTTCATCGGGCAACTGGTGGGAACAACGCTCTTAGGTGCCCATCGCCGGGGAAAGTACATGTGGTTCAGCCTAGATTCCGGCGCCGTGGTCGTTGTCCATCTTGGGATGAGTGGACAAGTGCTCGTGCACCAGAGCGACGATCGACCCAATCCGCACCTCAGGATTCGAATCTCCTTTACTGAGTCGCGTGACGAGCTGTGGTTCGTGGACCAGCGCACCTTCGGCGGGATGTTTGTTGACGAGGCACATTCGCCCGTCTCTGGCCCGGATTCGCTGCGTCACATTGCCGCGGATCCGCTATCGCCCGACTTCGACATACGTGCAACGGTACGACGGATGCGTGCGAAGAACAGTCCGGTCAAGGCAGTGATTCTGGATCAGACGGTCGTATCCGGCATCGGGAACATCTACGCCGATGAGTCGCTGTGGCGCGCACGACTCCATTGGCAACGCTCCGCTTCGGGAGTCCCGGCAGTTCGTCTGCGCGAACTCCTTGTGCACTCCCGCGAGGTGATGACAGAGGCGTTGGCGCAAGGTGGAACTTCGTTTGATTCGCTCTATGTCAACGTGAACGGTTCGAGCGGCTACTTCAGCCGTAGCCTCGCGGCGTACGGCCGCGTAGGTGAGCCGTGCTTGCGATGTGGGACCCCGTTGGTGCGCGAACAGTTCGCAAATCGGTCGTCGTTTCGTTGCCCGCGGTGCCAACGTGCCGCACGCAAGTAGCGCCGGGACCACCGAGATTTGGCGATTCACGTCACACTTGGCCACCAGATGATCGATATCACCAGCCGACACGGTTGACTCATGAGTGAGCAGCGGTCATCGTTGATGTCAGACTTCTTTACTGTGAACGCGGCAATCATGCCGCTTCGACACGTCGTTCATTACGAGCACTTTCATCACGGAGGACAAAATGGCGAAGGCCCTCATGGGTCACCTCGCGTCAGATCCGCAGCTGGCCGTTCAGGTTGTTGCGTTGAAGGCCCGGGTTGCCGCGTTAGAAGCAGAACTAGCATCGCTTCGGGCGCACGTTGACGTTTCATTGCCCACCACGGTCGAACTGAACAGCCTCGACGGCGAGCTTGCTGACCTGCAGCGCGCCACGCCTGTGCTCGCTTAGCCACGAACTTCGCATTTCCCGGTTACGCTTGGGGTTCTTCCCCAGACTGCGATTTACCGATGTGGCACCCGCGCGCACGGATTCCCTTTTAGTGCGCCGCTTGCCCGTGACCGGCTGGAGTGTTTGTGCACCTCAAAAGTCTGACGCTGCGGGGATTTAAGTCCTTCGCGTCTGCGACCACCCTGGATTTTGAACCCGGCATCACCTGTGTGGTTGGTCCAAACGGTTCTGGTAAGTCAAACGTGGTCGACGCCATTGCCTGGGTCATGGGTGAACAAGGCGCCAAATCGCTGCGCGGCGGCAAGATGGACGACGTAATTTTCGCCGGCACGTCAGGCAAGGCGCCGCTCGGTCGGGCCGAGGTGATGCTGACGATTGACAACTCCGACGGCGCGCTGCCGATCGAGTACACCGAGGTCACGATCTCGCGCACTCTGTTCCGGTCGGGTGGTTCCGAGTACGCGATCAATGGACAGCCGTGTCGCCTACTCGACGTCCAAGAGTTGCTCAGCGACAGCGGGATCGGCCGCGAAATGCACGTCATTGTGGGTCAGGGTCGTCTCGATGCGATCCTGCACGCGACACCGGAGGATCGCCGCGGCTTTATCGAAGAGGCAGCGGGGGTCCTCAAGCACCGCAAGCGCAAAGAGAAGGCGCTGCGCAAGCTTGAGGCAATGAACGCCAACCTCACCCGCCTGCAGGACCTCACGCACGAACTACGCCGCCAACTCAAGCCGCTCGGGCGCCAGGCAGAAGTTGCTCGCCGGAGCCAGGTCATTCAGACCGACGTTCGCGATTCCCGACTGCGCCTGCTCGCCGATGACCTAGTGAATCTGCAGGGCGAACTCGACCGTGACGAAGCTGACGAGGCGATGCTGCGCACGCGACGTGAGGAACTCGACGGCAAGCTTGGAACTGCGCGCGCGCGTGAACAAGTTGTCGAGGCGGCATCGACCGAAGACGCCGCGGCCCTGGCGCAGGTGAACGAGGTCTACACGCGCCTGACTGCACTGCGCGAGCGATACAACGGTCTGATTAACCTCTCGAGGGAACGTGCGCGCCACTTGCACGAACCAGATACCGCGAGCAATGGTGCAGATCCAGACCAACTCGAGGCACAAGCAGACGAGGCTATTAAGGCCGCCGACGCGCTATCAACTGAATGCGTCGGGCTCATTGAGGCGTTGACAGCTCGGGAGCAGGAGAGCGCGGCTGCCGAGCAGACCCACTCTGACGCGCTGAGTCACGAGAAGCGTCGCCAGCAGGCGCTCTCCTCCTACCGCGAACAAGCCGTGCGACTTCAGGGTTCGCGAGATTCGGCCGCGTCCAAGCTGCAGGCTCGCGATGCCGAGATCGCGAGGTTGACCGAGCAGTTGACCGATACGACGTCACGAATTGCTGACCTTGCACGCGCCCACGATGACCTCGACACGGGCGCAGACGGTGGCCGCAACGAGGAACTCGAGCAATTCGCTCAGCGCACGGAAGAAGCGAAGTCGGCGCGTGAAGCGGCAAAGGGGCGCCGCGATCAGGCACGCGAGGCAGCGACCAAGGCCTCTCGTGACGCCGCAGGAATCCAAGCACGGATTGAGGCACTGCGCCTCAGTCTCAACGAGGCTGGTGGCCTCGAAGCGCTCGAGGGCACAGAAGTTCAAGCTCTCGGTGTAGTCGCGGACAACCTGCGGATCGAAGCCGGCTTTGAGACGGCCATCGAAGCCGCACTGGGATGGGCGGCCGATGCTGACGCGCTTGCGGTCGCGGACGTCGCGTCGGCGGTGGCTGCGCTGAGTCACCTCCGAAAGACCCAGGCCGGTCGGACAAACATGGTCATCTCGGACGCTCCGCACACACCCGTAGCCAGAATTGACGGTCTGCCCGGCGGCGCACGTCAAGCTCACGAGTTAATTCGGGCAAGCGACGAGCTCTCGGCCGCATCCGTGCTGTCTGCTGTCAACGAGCTCCTTGCCGGTGTGGTCATCGTCCCGACCATCGCTGAGTTCGCTGGGCTCGTAGACGCGCACCCAGGGGTCACATTGATCAGCCAGGACGGTGACATTCTGAGCCGTGCCGCCGCCAGTGGCGGCAATGGTGCAGCAGGCAGAGTCCACATCGTGGCCGCAGTGGAACAGGCGCAGGCAGATCGCGAGACGATTCTGCGTGCTGTCGAAGTTACGAGTTCGGAGTTGGCGGAGGCAGAACAAACTTTCGTCGCTGCAAGTGAGGCCGCCAAGGTCGCGGCGGAACAATTCCAAACCGCCCGAAGTTCAGCTGCCGAGCACAACGCCGCGATCGCGTTGGCGACGTCCCGCCTGGACGGAGCCAAGGCTGAGGCAGCGCGAGCGGAACGTTCGCTTGAGCAAGCTCAGGTCGCTCGCCAGGCCGATGAGCAGGCGCTGGCACTTGCCGAGGAACGCCTGGCCGCGCACCAACTCGTTGATCCCACGGCCGATGAAGAAGCCAACGTGGCGATTGACGTCGAGGCACTGCGCGCCGCAGTGATTGAGGCTCGTCAAGTCGAGACTCAAGCGCGTCTTTCCGTTCGCACGGCTGAAGAGCGGATCGCCGCTCACAAGTCGCGAGCCAACGACCTGCGTAAGACTGCAGCGGCCGAGCGAGAGGCGCGAGCACTTGCGCTCGCTGCTGCGGCTAAGCGCCGCCGTCAAGCCCAGGTTGCGGTCGAGGTCCTTGAGGTCGCAGAGGGCGCCGGAAACCAACTTGAGAACGCGGTTGCTGCAGCTGCTCGTCGACGCAGTCATCTCACAATGTTGTCCGCCTCGCGTGGGCAGGAACTCGGCGAGTTGCGGGGAACCATTCGCGAACTCACCGAGAAGATTGAGAAGCTCACCACTGATGTCCACCGTGACGAGATCGCCCGCGCCGAACAACGCCTGCGGGTTGAACAACTCGAGACGAAGTCGCTCGAAGAGTACGGCGTCAGCTCCGAGGAACTGATCAACGAGTACGGCCCGGAAGTTCTGGTGCCGCCATCGCAGATTGCCGCCGGCGACGAGGTGGACCCCAACGCGCCTGCTGCTGCGCCGTACCCATTTGTGCGGGCAGAGCAAGAAAAGCGTCTACGTCAAGCTGAGAAGCAGATGGCGTTGCTGGGTCGGGTGAATCCACTTGCGCTTGAAGAGTTCAACGCCATGGAGGAACGTCACACGTTCCTCAACACGCAGCTTGAAGACCTCAAGCGCAGTCGCAAGGACCTCATGGACATCGTTAGCGACGTTGACGAGCGGGTTCAGCAAGTCTTCGCCGAGGCCTTCGCTGACGTCCAGCGGGAGTTCACCGGGGTGTTCCAGCGACTGTTCCCAGGTGGTGAAGGTCGGCTCGTGCTCACTGACCCCAATGACCTCCTCAACACGGGAATCGAGGTCGAAGCCCGACCCGCTGGCAAGAAAGTCAAGCGGCTGTCGTTGTTGTCCGGTGGCGAGCGATCACTGACTGCGGTTGCCTTCTTGGTGTCTTTGTTCAAGGCACGCCCGAGCCCGTTCTACTTGATGGATGAGGTCGAGGCGGCGCTCGACGACGTGAACCTAGGGCGTTTGATCGGGTTGATGGAAGAACTGCGCGGCACGAGCCAGTTGCTTATCATCACCCACCAGAAGCGCACGATGGAGATCGCAGACGCGCTCTACGGCGTGACGATGCGAGAAGGAGTCACGCAGGTGATCTCGCAACGAATGCGCGAACTCGTCAGTTCGTAGTTTGGGCTGGTCAATTCTTCGGGAAGGCGTTGTACCGGTGCAACCTGCCCCGGTGTGACGGCTCGCATTGCGTCGCCGGTAAACGATCGCGATGATCGCTCTCGTCCCTTTACCGCGAGGAATGAGAGCAACATGCCGCAGAACCCAACCGTCGCCGAATACGTTGTAGCGCGAATCGCTGCTCTCGGCATAGACAAGGTCTTCGGCGTTCCAGGCGACTACGCGTTTCCCTGGAACGACGCGATCGAAGCAAGCGAAGACGTCGAATGGGTCGGTGCGGCGAACGAGTTGAACGCTGCCTACGCCGCGGATGGGTACGCCCGCGCACGCGGAGCTGCAATGCTCTGTACAACGTTCGGTCCAGGTGAACTCAGTGCGATCAACGGTGTCATGGGTGCGCTAGCAGAGAGCGTGCCGATCTTCTGGCTAGTTGGCCTTCCGAGTTCCCAACTGAGGCGCGAAGGCCGGATCTTGCATCACATGCTTCGTGATGGCGACTATCGATTGAACTCAGAAATCTGTTGGCAGGCGACAGTCGCGCACACGGAATTGACTCCGGAGAACGCCATCGCCGAGACCGAGCGCATGATTCGAGAATGCTTGACGTATCGCAAGCCCGTGTACATCAACGTTCCTCAGGACTTCGCAGACATGCCGATCGTCGGGCAGCCCGTGACAGGTCGCCCGATTCGGGACTTCGTTGCTCCGCCAAGTAATCCGGACCAACTCCGGGTCGCGGTCGACAAGATCAAGGAGGTCGTCTCGGCGGCAAGTTCGGCTGTGGCGCTGCCGTCTTACCTCGTTGATCGGCATGGATTGGCTGCCAAGTTCACTGAGTTCGCGCAGGCGTCCGGGATTGCGTACGCCACGGGGCCGATGGACAAAGCAGTTGCATCTGAGGCATCCGATCAATTCCTCGGCATGTACGTCGGGATCATTTCCGCGCCAGGGGTCAAACAAGCAGTTGAGACGGCGGATCTGGTAATCGATTTTGACGTCTGCTTCAGCGATGAGAACACCGGCGCTTGGACTGAGAGCATCGATCCGGCGAAGCACCTCGTCATCGGCGAGAATTTCGTGAGATTCGGGGATTTCTACGCAACGCCAGTAAGCATGGCTGATTCCCTAGCAGCGTTGATCGAGCTAGCTCCTGAATTTACAACGCCCCGACTTCCGGTGCCCGAGCCGCAAAGTTTGGCAGGCGCGGGCGATGACCGGGTCAGTTCCGCGGCGTTCTACCCTCGCCTTGCAGCATTCCTTACGCCCAACGACATCGTGGTCTCTGAGACTGGATTGTCGAATCTTAAACTTGCTGAAATCCGAATGCCCGACGGCGTCACCTTCATGAATCAGCCGTTGTGGGGATCCATCGGATGGGCGACCCCTTGCGCGTTCGGCGCGGCCCTGGCAGACCCGTCGCGTCGTGTAGTCCTCGTGACGGGCGATGGGTCACATCAACTCACCGCAAACGAACTCGGCGCAATGGGGCGGTACGGTGCGAAGCCGATCATCTTCCTACTGAACAATGAGACCTTTGGCGTCGAGGAGTTGGTGTCGAATACCGACATCTACGGCCACCAATACAACAAGCTTGCGCCCTGGAACTATCACGAGGTTCCGGCCGCGATGGGGTGTGCCGATTGGTATTCCACGAAGGTTCGCACCGTCGCAGAACTCGACGCTGCAATGGCACATGCGGCGACGTCGGAATCCGCGTGTTTCATTGAACTCGATCTTGGGGTGGAAGACCTTCCACCGAGCCTGCCGGTGCCATTCCTGAACCGGCTCTACGGCAAGACTGCGACCAGCGGTGACGTCCCCACGTTCGCGCAAGCGCTCGCCGCGTTCGCCCCGCCGCCGCATCCGTAGCAGCCGTACGTGGGTTGACCGGGCTGCGGATCATCGCCGCGGTGAACGAAGGCAATTGGTGCCCGGTGTGTCACAGGCTCACGGGTAGGACAGACTTGCCCCGTGGATTCTGTTGCCCTGTATATCGGGATTGCTATCGCAATTGTTCTGGTCGCCGTTGTTGTCCTCGTCGCGCTTGTGCGCGGCAGGTCGAAGGCGTCGGCGCCACCGGTCACCGCGGCACCTCCGGAGGCCGATTCGACGACGGTCGAGGTGCCTCCTGGCCGCGGTGTTGATCCGGATGTTTCTGACGCTGTTGCCGATGACAGTTCGATCGCCGTACTCGATCGGCCAGAGGCCCCAGCGGGGCGCTTGACACGACTCCGTTCCAGGCTGGCGCGAAGTAACAAGCTTGGTCAAGGTCTACTCGCACTGCTTTCCCGCGGAGATCTCACTGAGGACACCTGGGATGAGATCGAAGAGACCTTGCTGACCTCTGACCTCGGTGTCGGGCCAACGACGGAACTCATGGAGCAACTTCGCACCGAGATAAAGGTCCAGGGAAATTCAGACCCTGCCAAGGTCCGAGAGTTTTTGCGTCAGGACTTACTCGGCCT